>Ga0208695_1000297_pt1 | contig 59671 bp, 47 predicted proteins | sample AD_UKC111_MetaG_FD_184449 | JGI IMG/M metagenome (GOLD analysis project Ga0208695, IMG submission 184449) | Active sludge microbial communities of municipal wastewater-treating anaerobic digesters from Hong Kong - AD_UKC111_MetaG (SPAdes)... | ecosystem: Engineered > Bioreactor > Anaerobic >... | reverse complement strand
ATATGTAGTATTTTTCTACATACAGTATATCGCAAAAACGCCTTGAAGTCCAGTAGTTTCAATAGTTTTGCGAAGTTTTCAAAGATCGATATTACCTGTTTTTAACAGGAGTTATTGCAGTGGAATCAAAGATAGATAATAAAGGTGTAGAAAAGGTGCCAATTGAGGACTTTTTTAAAACTCCTTCGGCATTAGGTTACAGCATGTCACCTGACGGTAAATATCTTGCATATTTTGCTCCATGGGAAAATAGAAGAAATGTGTATATTATACCTGCCGGTGGAGGCGAACCAAAAAGAATCACAAGCTCTAAGGACAGAGATATAGTTAGCTATGCATGGAAGAATGATAAAATTATTTACCTAAAAGACAATGGTGGTGATGAAAATTATCACATTTATTTGGCAGGAATGGATGGCATTGCTGAAGATAAGGATCTTACGCCATATCCTGGAGTTTTAGCTTATTATGTTGATTTGCTCAAGGGTAATGACAATGAAATTCTCATAACAATGAATAAGCAGGATCCTAAGGTATTCGATATATATAAACTCGATATAACAAACGGCAATACAACCATGGTCGCACAGAATCCAGGCAATATAACAGGATGGCTTACCGATTGTAACGGTAAGCTCAGGATGGCTGTAATTGATGATGGTATTCAGTCCCAAATATTATATAGGGAAAAGGAAGAGGATGAATTTAAGCTGATTCTTGCAACAGAATATGGAGAATCGTTTAGTCCCATTATGTTCGACAAAGATAATAAGAGCATTTATGCTGCAACAAATGTGGGCAGAGATACTGCTGCCATTGTAAAGTTTGATTTGGAATCGAAAAAACAAGATGTTATTTATGAGAGAATTGACGTTGATGTATCAAATTTGATTGTCAATCCTAAAACCAAGGAAGTTTTAGGTATAATTTATATTACAGATAAGATAAGACAGGAGTACTTTAATAAAAAACTTAAAGATATAATGAATAAAGTTTCTGCCAAATTTGACGGGGATAAGCAGATTGGAATAAACGATTTGTCGGAAGATTTAGCTAAATTCATATTTTCAGTTGGCGATGACAGGGACCCGGGGGCGTATTACTTTTATGATTCCTCAACTGATAAGCTTAAAAAGCTGGGAGATGTTTTGCCATCAATCAATCCTGAAAAGATGGCAAAAATGCTGCCAATTTCATATAAGAGCCGTGACGGGCTTACAATTCACGGCTATCTAACATTGCCTGCCAACAAAATTCCTGAAAATTTACCTGTCATAGTCAATCCTCATGGCGGACCATGGGCTAGAGACACGTGGGGTTACAATCAGGAAGTACAGTTTTTGGCAAACAGAGGTTATGCAGTTTTACAGGTTAACTTCAGAGGTTCTACAGGTTATGGTAAAAAATTTGTTGATGCCGGAAACAAGCAGTGGGGACTGAAAATGCAGGATGATATAACTGACGGTGTTCAATGGCTTATTAAGCAGGGTATTGCTGATCCCAAAAAGATTGGTATATATGGTGCTTCCTATGGTGGGTATGCTACATTGGCCGGAATTGCATTTACACCCGATTTATATGCTGCAGCAGTTGATTATTGCGGTGTTTCCAATATATTCACACTTTTGAAAACTATTCCACCATATTGGGAAACCCAGGTTAAGATGTTTCATGAAAGGGTAGGAGATCCTGAAAAGGATAAGGAACTTCTAATGAAGATTTCACCTGTATTCCACGCAGACAAAATAAAGACACCTTTATTTGTTGCACAGGGTGCTAATGATCCAAGGGTAAATAAGGCTGAATCCGATCAAATAGTAGAAGCTTTGAAGAAAAGAAACATCACTGTTGAATACATGGTAAAGGATAACGAAGGCCATGGTTTTGCAAACGAGGAAAACAGATTTGACTTCTATAAAGCCATGGAAAGCTTCTTTGCAAAACATTTGCTGGAGAAATGATTGAGATAAAATAAAAGAATAAAATGTAAAATTGGCCCATGCTTCGTAAAACTTAAGGAAGCTATGGGCTAATTTATTGCTTGAACTGATTTCTGACTTCTGGTTTCTGATTTCTGTTTTCTGTCCCCTATGTGTTATAATATACAAAGGGTGATCAGGCATGGGACTTAGGAAAGGTCAGAAAGAGCTTGTAGAAAATTATAGAGGCGGATATTGTGCAGTGCCGGCAATTCCAGGCGGTGGTAAGACTTACTGCCTGTCTGTTTGGGCTGCTCGTATGATTGCTATGGGTATATCCAAGCCCGGTAAAATACTGATTGTTACATATATGAACAGTGCTGTAAACAATTTTAAGCAAAGGATAAGTGCTGAGCTTCAAAAGCTTGGTATTCAAGGCAATAAAGGATATTTTGTTTCTACAATTCATGGATTATGCCTTCAGATCATAAAGGAAAAACCTGATCATATCACCGCCAATGAGGAATTTGGAATTGTTGACGAGGTAACTAAGGTTCAAATTATTAACAGTGCAGTTGATGAATGGAAAAGAGGCAATGAAAGAAGGCTGGCTTTCTTTATAGATGAACAGAATTTCAGCTCAAATAAATTGAATGATATATATAAGACATGGCATGATAAATTCTGCGGGTTGGTTTTAGGAGCAATTGGTGATTTTAAGTGCCGTGGCATAGGACCTCAGGAGGCTCGCCAAAGATGTAGCTCTTTACCTAATAATTCTTTTTTGAAATGTGCTTCTGAGGTTTATGAAATATATGACAGGAAGCTTAAAATACTAGGCTTTCTTGATTTTGACGATATGTTGTACAACTCAAAAAAAATACTCTTAGAAGATGCAAGCTTGCTTGAGAAATATCAGAAGAAGTATACATTTGTCTGTGAAGATGAGGCCCAGGATTCAAACCTTATACAGAGTGAAATTCTTACAATGCTTGCAAACGGAAATCTATTAAGGGTCGGAGACAGTAACCAGGCTATTTGCGGCAGCTTCTCAAACAGTGATTTTACTCTTTTTAAAAGCTTTTGTGAGAATCCTTCCACAACAGTATATAATATTACTCAGTCCAGCAGGAATACAAAAGACATTATAAACCTGGCAAATTATTTTGTAAAATATGTTAGGGAGCAACACCCCGTAATAGAATGCAGGGACAGCTTATTGCCCCAGTATATAGAGCCGGTTAGTGATGACGATGAGAGAAGCAATCCTGTAATAAATGAGTATGGAATTAAGGTGGGGATTTTTCCCTCCTGGCCTGATGAAGCACGGAGGATAGTTAAGAAGGCAAAAGAATTTATAGATTTGTATCCTGAAAAGACTATTGCTATCTTAGCACCTAGTGCATGGAAAATTAAAGAAATTGTAGAGATTCTTGATTCATGGGATTTGCCATATGAGCAGCTTGATAATTCATCTCCTGAAAGAAACAAGACGGTCAGAATGTTAGGCAGGGTTATCGATTATATAGCTTATCCTGAGGACGGTGAGAAGCTGGCAAACATGATGTTTGAATGCTTTCTAACCGAAAGATACGATATAGATAATAGAGCACAAACAGATACGGAGTATGACAATTCTTTAGATGATATTAAAGAAGCTGAAGCTCAAGAGACTGAGGAGAAAAATAATGAGGATAAAAAGCTAAATCAAAAGGAAATGCTATTGCACTTTCTAAAAAGATACCCTACTGAAAATATTCTATATCCTAAAGGCGGTGAAATAAACCACAGAGATGTTCCCAAAGAGCTGCTGCATAGTAAGATTTGGTCGGATTTTTTAAGCCATATTGATCTTGTTAGGGAGCTTTTGGAATTTCCCGATACCATAGTCGAAAAGCTTATTTTGTATATATCGGAGAAGCTTAAGTTCGGTAGGGAAGAGAGGGCCATTGCTCAAAAGGTTGCAGGTGATGTAAGATATCTTATGAACAGAAGTCCTGCATGGCGATTGGGAGATTTGGCTTTGGAGCTTTTGAGCCCAAAGAATATGTTTAACTATTTTGCAGGGGTAGTTTGGGAGCTTAAGGGCTATGAACCCAAACCCGGTGTTATAACCGTGGCTACTTACCACAAATCAAAAGGGCTTGAGTGGGATGTTGTTTTCCTAACGGGACTTAATTATGCAGACTTTCCGGTTTCTTTGAAGGATAAGTTCATCGGTGAATACTGGTTTTTGAAAGAGGAGTATAAAAACCCTCAAGCAGTGATAAAAGCCGAGATGCAGAAAAAGATTGACGGAAGCTTTTCGGGAGATCCTCTTGTAAAAGCAAAAATTGAGACTATATCTGAAAAGGCAAGGCTTCTTTATGTAGGTATAACAAGGGCCAAGCAGTATCTTTTCCTGTCGGGTGAGCATTCAAATCAAGGGAAAAGAAATGAGGTTCTACCGTGCCAGTATCTCATGGAGATAAAAAAGTTTATTGAAGAAAATGGGAGATGACGTTTATGGGGGCAACTGCAGATAAAAACAATAATATTATTCCTGAGGGGTTTCTATTCACACAGCAGTCTCTGTCTACTTTTGCAAGCTGTCCATTAAAGTTTAGAAAAAGGTACATAGAAAACCTTAAATGGAACAGCTATCCCGATGAAGATGTAAAAAAAAGACTGGATATGGGAAATGACTTTCATTTGATTGCCAATAGATACTTTTTAGGCATTAATGATGAATGGATTGAAGATGAAGAGCTTTCAAGATGGGTACAAAACTTAAAACATAGCTTTCCAATTATAGAAGATTATGTTTATCTGCCGGAGTACAAGATAAGGATGTCAGATTCCATTATAAGGCTTGAAGCCAATTACGACCTTATCATTGTTAAAAACGAAGAAATTGAGATTTGGGACTGGAAAACCCATTACTCAAAGCCTGGGCAGGATAAGGCAAAAAGGCGAGCAAGTTTACATAATAAACTTCAAACAATAGTATATATGTTTGTATTAAAAGAGCAATTAAAACTCATAAGTAAAAAAGAATTTGAATGCCATAAAATTTCAATGAATTACTGGCAGCCTGATCCACCAGAAACTATTGAAAAAATTGTATACAGCGATGAAAAGCATAGGCTTTTTAAGGAAGAGATTGAAAGCAGAATACAAAGAATTTATGATTATAACTATATGGAATTTGATAAAGCAAATTTTGCAGAGCACTGTAAAATTTGCGAATTCAACTGGTTTTGTAATAATGAAAGGGTCGACTTTAAAGCATTAGAAGAGGATGAAGACTTCCTTGACAGCTTAAGATGGGAGGACTAGCACTGATATGAAGGTTAAGATAGCTGTAAAAAACGATGGTGTAAAGATTCCTGCGGAATTGATAGATGTAGCCGATAAAGATGAATTAATAGCCAGGCTGTTTTACAACAGGGGATATAAAGACCCTAACACAGTAAAGCAAATGCTCCATGACCAACTGTACGTTCCGGCGGATATATGGGAATTTCCCCATATGAAGGACGCTGTGAATATAATAAGAAATGCTATAGGACAAAAGCAAACCATAGCGGTTTATGGGGATTATGACGTGGATGGCGTAACCAGTACGGCACTATTGGTTCAATGTCTGGGATTTTTTACGCCAAATGTTTTGTATCATGTACCCGATAGATTTACAGAAGGATATGGAATGAATGAAGGGGTAATTAAAAGCCTATATGAAAAAGGTGTTTCACTTGTTATTACCTGTGACTGCGGAGTATCTAATGTTAATGAAGTAACCCGGGCCAAAGAGCTTGGAATGAGTGTTATAGTTACAGACCATCACACCATACCCGATGAGCTTCCTCCGGCAGATGTTATTTTAAATCCCAAGCTTTTACAAGAGGGGCATAAGGCGAGAAACCTGTCGGGGTGTGCCATGACTTATTTTCTATGCAAGGCACTTCTTAACAGTTATGGAATGGAAGAAAAATCGCAACTGTTTATGGATCTTGTTGCAATGTCTCTAATTGCTGATGTTGTAAGCCTCAACGGAGAAAACAGATATCTTTTGAAAAACGGATTGCCTTTATTGTTCAATACCAAACGTACAGGCTTAAAATCCCTTTTTAATATTATACAAAAAAGCAGCAGCCTTCAAACTGAGGAGGATGTTGCATTCCAGATTGCACCTAGAATCAATGCTGCTGGAAGGATGGATTCTGCAAGGCTTCCTGTTGATTTGCTCTTATCAAGAGATGTTAAAGCGGCTCATGATATGGCATTAAGAATTAATTCCCTTAACGAAGAAAGAAAAAGAGTGCAGGAGCAAATAATTAAAGAGGCACAGGAGCTTGTTGAGAGCCACAAAAAAATGAAAAGCATACTTGTTTTGTACAGCGAATTCTGGCATCATGGAATTATTGGAATTGCCGCAGGCAAGATATGTGAGACATACAGGAAACCGGCCATTTTACTATCCCTTAAGGAAGACGGTCAAACTGTTGTGGGATCGGCAAGATCAACGGATGATGTTAATATATATGAGCTTTTAAAGGAGACTTCAAGCAAGCTTTTAAAATTCGGAGGACACTCAAAGGCAGCAGGCTTATCCTTAAAAAAGGAAGATATTGATGAGTTTACCAACGAGATTGAAGATACGGCTGAAAGGATTATATACACTGATAACAGCATGGAGATCCTTGTAGACAAAGAGCTTTCATTTGACGATATTGATGAGGATTTTTACGAAAGACTGAAAAAAGCAGGGCCATATGGTGAAGGCTTTGAGGCACCATTGTTTCTTACTAGGAACGTATCCATTCTAAATGACAGGATAACACCCAAAAATCACCATATAATGGTGGCTTCAGACATTAACGATGTTAGGCTGACAGCCGTTAAATGGTTTGGTGGAAGTGATAGCTTTAAAGGTAAGGTTTATGATATAGTATATAAAGTAGGGCTTAATTCGTATAAAAACAATACAAGTTTGCAGCTCACTATTGAACATATTGTTGAAACCAGTGGGGTAATACGGCAGGCCTTCCATGGAGAAATAGAAGATTGCAGAAATCTTGATGGAAGAGAAGCTGCTGAAATTTATGAGAATTCAATTGTATTTTATGAGGGATTAAGGGAAAGATGTCCGGTGGAAGGAGCATGTACAAGGCTTCAGCTTAAAAGGGCTGATAATCTGGTGTTTTTATCCATGCCAGTCAATTCGGATGTGTTCAGGGAAGCCGTATATATGGTAAACCCAAAGAGAGTTATTTTGAATTTTTCGGTGCTATCGGACTATACATTTAAGGGCTTTCTAACTTTATTATTTGAAATATTAAAAAAATCAACCACAACAGGTGAAGGCTCTTTGGAGCTCTATGAGCTTTCAATGATGCTTGGAGTTGAAGAGGAAATAGTAAGAGCAGCACTTAAATATCTCAAGGCTGCCGGCAAAATAGATTATATATATGAGCCTGATGATATCACGGTAACAGTGTGGCGAAAAAATGCTGCACCGAGTCATGATATATCAGTACACGAAAAAAAATTGGTTAACGCTTTGTTGGAGAAGAGTGCTTACCAAAGTTTTATCAAAAAGCTTGAATGCCATATGTTCAAGGAATATTTGAAGGTTTAGTTTTTAAGCTCATATGTCTATTACAGAAAAAGGAATATTAAAATGCTAATTTTGTATTCCAAAAATCTAATAAATATGTATAATATATATATATTAGGGGCATTTTTTCATTCATGGAATGCCCCATTGAACAGTTAATCATTTTAATACCTAATATATGATATGGAGAGGAATCCAATGAAAAAAGCACTTTTTATTTACAATCCTATGTCAGGTGACAGGACTATACCCACTAAGCTTGATTATATTCTTGAGCGGTTCCAGGAAAAAAATATAGCCCTTATGCCGTACAGGCTGCACAGTGTAAAAGACAAAAACCTGACTAATATATTTCAGGAAGAGGCTTTTGACCAATTAATCATATCCGGTGGAGACGGAACACTAAACAGCATTGTCAATAAAATGCTTAAAAATAAGGTGAATGTACCTGTAGGCATTATTCCTTCGGGTACCTGTAACGACTTTGCCAGATGTCTTAATATTCCTAACTACCTTAATGATTGTTTGGATGTGATTCTTGAAGGTAATATGGTAGAAGTTGATGTTGGGCTTATAAACAATTCTAAATATTTCCTGAGCACTTGTGCCGGGGGGCTTTTTGTCAATGTTTCCTTCAGTACCCACAACGAGCTTAAAAAGAACTTTGGACCGTTTGCTTATTATCTTAAAGCATTAAATGAGGTCACAAACATCAAATCCTTTAATCTTAGAATAGAAACAGAAAATGATGTTGTAGAGGAAGAGAGTTTGTTATTCCTCATATTAAACGGCAAGCATGCTGCAGGTTTTTCAAATATCATAAAAGAAGCAGATTATTCTGATGGCCTTATGGATATAGTATTGATAAAAAGCTGTTCTCATATTGATTTGGCCACACTGTTTTTCAAGGTATTAAGCAATGATTCATTAAACGACAAACATGTTTATAAGCTGACAGCTAAAAGCTGTACTATAACAAGCAACAGCGATGTAGGTATAAGTGTAGATGGAGAAAAAGCCCAAGGACTTCCATTAAAGGTTGAGTTCATAAATAAAGGTTTGAAGGTTTTTACAAAAGCATAGTTTTTTGACGTGATTATACGGGAAATTACGATATAATTCTATCTATAATGGATATCCTATTGTCGTGTGCAAATTTGGAAAGTTCTTGTTTGTATTCTTCATAGTACTTTTGGTGTTTGTGTTTGGAAAACTCGATGGGTTTTGTAGACTTGTTTGTAAAGATTTTGATTTTTTCTGAACGTATTTTTTTTAAATATTTTCTTATGAAAATTTCATCAAACTCGATTCTGTCAATATCACAATAATTAATGTAAAGAGTCTTGTTTTGCTCTAAGTTGGTTATTGTCAAGGTTGTCCAATCTTTGCTGCAGGATAGACAACGCTTTTCCAATACTCTCACCTCCTGTTATTTAGTTGATTGTAACAACATAAAATCAGAATAGAAAAATTATTGGTTATATTATTATTATACTATAAATGGCGGTTAAAATAAATATATGCAGCAATATTTATATTAAATACCATTAATCTTTTGCATTTTTCTTCTGCTAAATGTAAGATTAATAACATATTTAATTTATTTAAAACATTATAAAAATCAATAAATTTACACTTGTCCGTCACAAATCCTGTCAATCATCGCTAATTCTTCGTCACTGAATTTGATGTTTTCAACGGAAAGGACAGTTTCTTCTATCTGGGCCGGTGAACTTGCACCGACAATGGCAGAGGTTACCGATTCTTTTCTTAAGACCCATGAAACAGCCATCTGGGATAGCTTCTGTCCTCTTTTAATTGCAATTTCATTCAAGAGGTTAAGCTTCTTTATCTTATCTTCTGTTATATCTTTTGGGTTTAGGAATATACTTGAGCTTGCAGCCCTTGAATCGGGAGGTATTCCTTTCAAATATCTATCGGTAAGAAGTCCCTGGGCAAGGGGTGAAAAAACTATACATCCCACGCCTTCCTTTTCTAAAACATCTAAAAGACCGTTTTCAATCCATCTGTTGAATATGGAATAAGATGGCTGGTGTATAAGGCAAGGTGTGCCTAAAGATCTAAGTATATCGACAGCCTTTTTGGTTTGCTCTGCATTATAATTTGATATTCCTGCATAAAGAGCTTTACCGCTTCTTACAATATGATCAAGAGCCCCCATTGTCTCTTCAAGGGGTGTATCGGGATCGGGCCTGTGGGAATAAAAAATATCCACATATTGAAGTCCCATCCTTTTAAGGCTCTGATCGATGCTTGCAATAAGGTACTTTCTTGATCCCCATTCGCCATATGGACCTGGCCACATATCATATCCGGCTTTTGTCGATATAATAAGCTCGTCCCTGTAACAAAGCATATCGGAACGCATAATTCTTCCGAAGTTTTCCTCAGCAGACCCGGGAGGAGGACCATAATTATTTGCAAGATCAAAATGGGTTATACCAAGGTCAAATGCCTTCCTGATCATGCTTCTGGCTGTTTCAAAATTATTGATACCTCCAAAGTTATGCCAAAGACCGAGAGAAACGGCCGGTAACTTTAGACCGCTTTTGCCGCACCTGCGATAAACCATTTTTTCATATCGTTTTGAGTCTGCCAAATAGCCCATAATAAGACATCCTTTCCCATTAGCAATGGCTGCCGATTTGAAATATCACCATTGGCTGTTTTGTTATTCTTCAAAATCCGGATATATGTAGATTTATATTTTAATGTTTCTTATTGAGATTATAAAGGTATTAATCTCATTTTTCAATAGATTTCAATTTTAATACATAAATAATATTGACACAGAGGATTAATGCTATTAATATATTTATGATTTTTTTGTATTGGTTAAATGTGTATCGATACAGTTTGTGAAATGGGGGATCGCTATTGAAGGGTTTAAGTACGAAAAAAGTGGTATTGGGCGGACTATTCATGGCATTGATTTGTGTGACAACTATGTTTACCAGGATTCCGCTACCTAAAGGATATTTCAACCTTGGTGATGTTTTTGTAATGCTGTCGGCTGTTTTTCTTGGAAAGTATTATGGCTTTTTAGTAGGTGGGATTGGTTCTGCCATGGCAGATATGTTAACAGCCAGTTATATATATGCACCTGTTACGCTTATTATTAAAGGCCTTGAAGCGTTTGCAACAGCTGCTGTAATTGGTAATGAAAAAGGAACAGGAAATAACGTTAAGACTGTTGCAGCAGTTTCAGTCGGATCTTTTATAATGTTTACAGGTTATTTTATAGCAGAAGCGTTTTTGTTCCGTTTATTGGATGAAAGCTTTGGTGTTGCTGTTGCAATGATAAATGTACCTGCTAATGTTTTGCAAGGATGCCTCAGCGGTCTGGTAGCATTTTTACTTATTAAGGTCTTAACAAAGACCAATTTGATTGCTACGGAATAAAATTTTAGAGGAATTTATATATACCTAAAAAAGACAATTCATGCAATTGTCTTTTTTTATTAAGTATATTATTATAAACTTATATTATTATGCCCTTTTGGGTTTGTGAGTTTTGGAATATTAAGCAAAAACATAGGCAAAATAATAGAAGGGAGGAAAGAGGTATAAGTGTACGTAGCCTATTTATTCCATTATTAAAAATATTATTAAGGGGTGTCATTTAATGAAAAAATTACTTGCGGCTGTACTGACTACAACAACTATATTTTCCAGTACAGTAATTCCGTCTGTGAATGTGTCGGCTGCGACAATTTCCAGCTCTGATTATGCAGTTGCATTTAAGGATTCCTTATGGTTTTATGATGCAAACAAATGTGGTCCGGATGTTGCAAAGGATAATGTTTTCAGTTGGAGATCGGCATGTCATACCGATGATGGTAAATTTGTCGGTGCTGATTTTACAGGTGGGTTCCATGATTGTGGAGACCATATCAAGTTTGGTATCACCAATGGTTATGCAGCATCAATCATAGGTTGGTCACTTTATGAATTTAAAGAGGCATATGATGGGGCAGGACTCACAAACAAGGCTTTATCCACATTGAAGTATTTCACCGATTATATAATCAAATCAAGAGTTAGTTCAACCAAATATTGTTATCATGTTGGAGAACCGTCAGATCATGATTATTGGGGACCTCCGGAGCAGCAAAATCGTGACAGGAATAGAGTTTATTATGTAGAACCGTCAAGCCCGGCATCTGATGTATGTGGATTGTACTCCGGTGCGTTAAGTTTGATGTACTTAAACTACAAAGATATTGATTCTACATATGCAAACAAGTGTCTCGAATTGTCAAAGGAACTTTATGCTTTAGGCAAAAATAGAGGGACATGTAAAGCTGACGGATTCTATACATCCACTTCAGGTGATGACGATATGGCTTGGGCTGCAATATGGTTGTATGTTATAGAAAAGAATAATTCCTATCTGACGGACATAAACAGCCTCTTAAGCTCGCCTGAAACAAACTGGGCAATATGCTGGAATGATATGAAGCTTGCTGCAGCATATGTAATAGGAAGTGTTACAGGACAGGCAAAGTATAAGGATGCTGTTACATCAAATCTTAATTATTGGATGAATAGTGTTCCTAAAACACCTGGAGGAGTTAAATTCCTGACAGAGTGGGGAATGTTGAGGTACAGTGCATCGGCGTCAATGCTTGCATTATTGCAATATAAACTTACAAATGATGAAAAGCTAAAGACATTTGCAAAAAGCCAAATTGATTACATATTGGGTAACAATCCTGCCAATATGTCCTATGTAATAGGTTTTGGAAACAAGTGGCCTCAGCACCCGCATCATAGGGCTGCTCAAGGAACCATTGGATGGGACAACTGGAAGGCACCGGCGAAAAACGTTTTAATAGGTGCATTGGTTGGCGGACCCGATATGTCGGATAACTATACTGATGTTGTTGACAAATACCAGGCAACTGAGGTAGGTATCGATTACAATGCAGGTTTGGTTGGTGCAATGGCAGGAATGGTAAAATATTTCGGGGATATACCTTCAGCTACTCCTACCAGCACTAAGGCTCCAACACCTACTCCTACCAAGTCTGCAACTCCGACTCCAACAAGCAGTTTTATACCTGAAGATGTAAATAAGGATAGAGTTGTTAATATGGCTGACGTTATAGCACTTGCAACATCTTTTGGAGCTGTTAGGAATGATGCAAAATATAAGCAGGAATGCGATATCAATAATGACGGATCAATCAATATGAGTGACGTAATGATGATTGCACAAAAATTTAATTACACTTATTGATACATTAATACTGGGGCATAACCGCAAAAATATAGAAAAAATTCAGGATTCGGAATTAAATCAATATAATAATTCCGAATCCTGAATTCTTTATTTTAAATCCTAAATCTTATTTTCAATTCACTACTCCAAAATCTGAATTCCTAATTCCAAGTCCCAATTCAAACTCCAACTTCTGTTTTTTGACTTCTGACCTCTGACTTCTGATTTCTGTCTATCTTCTAACTTTATACTTCTTAAGCTTAATATCTAGTTCTTGAACTAATTTTTCCATTGAGTATGATGCATCCTTCATCTCTTCAATGGCTTTTAACTGGTGTTCTGTGGTTGCGGCAACCTGCTGACTTGATGCTGCAGTTTCCTCAGAAACTGATGAAATATTTTCAATTGCACTTATTACCTGATCCTTATCTGTTTGCATTTTGGTGACTGAATTGTTTACCTCATTGATTTTTTGAACTATTCCTGTAATGGCAGTGGCGATATCTGTAAAGGCACTGTCTGTCATATTTACTGCATTGTTCTGTTCCTGGGATATTTTTTTCATCACATCCATTGCCTTAAGGGCGAGTTGTGATTCTTCCTTAATATTCTGCATCAGTCCGATAATCTCTTCTGTTGATTTTCTGCTTTGATCGGCAAGCTTTCTTACCTCTTCTGCAACAACAGCAAATCCCATACCTGCATCACCGGCTCTTGCAGCTTCAATTGCCGCATTAAGTGCAAGCAGGTTCGTCTGTTCTGCGATGTTCTCAATGGATTCAACAAAAAGTCCTATATCCTGGGTGGTAGTAGTTAATTTTTCTATAACCGAGAAGATTTTCTGTGAAGATTCATAGTTCTGTGAAGATTTGTCACGAAGAGTGCTGACTGCTTCCAAACCAATTGAGTTGAGTTCGTTAATCTTGTTTGTTTCATTTATTATACCGTTATAGCTTTCATACACAAAGCTAATTTGTTCCGAAAGCTTTTCTACCATTGAAACGCCTTGCTGTGCATCTGCAGCTTGATCTGATGCACCTTTGGCAATTTCGTCAACGGTTTTTGATATTTCTTCCATAGCAGCGGCAGCTTCCTGAGCAGTTTTACTTACTCTGCCCGATGCCTGGATAATGGAAGTGGATAATGAAAAGAAGCTTTCAATAAGTAAACGGATATCGCTAAAAACTGAGTTGACTGAAGAGGCAACACCTTCTAAATTTTCAAAGCTGTGGGATTCGATTATGTGAGAAATGTCGCCATTTTTAACTACTTCGAGCTCCTTGGAAAATGACTTTACTAATTTTTTAAGCCTTAAGCGGATTGCAAGGTCCGTAACGAGTGAAGAACCGACAGATGCAAATAAAAAGACTATTAATGAAACAACAGTATTGTTTTTAAATACAAAATTACTTAATAGAAATGCACCTACACCAATAGCAGCAGATATAACGAATACAATGCTGAATAATTTTAGAATTTGATTTTTTAGCATAATATTACCTCCGTACCTGATAATTTAATATGATAGTTTCCGTGCGGTACTGCTTTATAGTAAAATAATAGGGTTCTTTATGAAATGTCGGAAATGACTTTTTATTTAAGGTATATTAAATACGTTTTACTTTTAATCTTACATTTATCAGAGAAAAATAACCAACTCTTAACAAAAGTTGCCATAGACAAATGTAAAATATTAGTCGTATTTAATTTAATTGGATAAGTAATTATTTAATCATGCTTTATTGCATATATATTAAAATAATTCGATAAAAAAATTAAAAATCCTTCTTGCTCTTTAAAATAAATAACTTTCCAGATTTGCAAATGAAAAATCATCATGGAATTAATGTATTGACACCTGTTGTATAATTGTATACAATTATACAAAGAGATAGATATCACTGCAACATCAAATTAGTATTAATTTTGCATTATCTACCCGTACATATATTGACTATTTATAAAGGGGGATTAAAATGATTGTATTCAATAAGAAGACAAATACATTAGAACAAACACAATATAAATACAGCCTACAGGATGTTTCGGAGCCCAACCTTTTCAGAGAAATATTCAGCTATGATGAAATACCCAAGTGTGCATTCAACCACAGAAGGGTTCCTATGCACCCTGCAGATGAAATATGGATAACCGACACAACATTCAGAGACGGGCAGCAATCAAGAGCTCCTTATACTGTTGAGCAGATTGTGACACTATATGATATGCTACATAAATTAGGCGGTCCTAAAGGAATAATAAGGCAGAGCGAGTTCTTCCTATACAGTGATAGAGATAAGCAAGCGGTGTATAAATGTTTGGAGAGGGGATATAAGTATCCTGAAGTAACCAGCTGGATTAGAGCCACAAAAAACGACTTTATACTGGCTAAGGATATGGGTATGAAAGAAAGCGGTATTTTAGTTAGCTGCTCGGATTACCATATATTCAAAAAGCTTAATATGACTAGAAAGCAAGCATTAGACCATTATATGAGCATTATAAAAAGTGCTATAGATGTTGGTATAAAGCCTCGTTGTCATTTTGAAGATATTACCAGAGCTGACTTTTACGGATTTGTTGTTCCGTTTGCATTAGAGCTCAAAAAGCTTATGGACGAAAGCGGTATTCCGATTAAAATACGTGCCTGTGATACATTAGGCTATGGTGTATCTTACTCGGGTGCGGCACTTCCAAGAAGCGTACCAGGTATTATATATGGTCTGAGGCACTATGCAGGTTTTCCAAGTGAGCTTATAGAATGGCATGGACATAATGATTTCTATAAAGCTGTATCCAATTCTGCTATTGCATGGATGTATGGAGCATCCAGTGTTAACTGCTCTCTTCTCGGTATCGGTGAAAGGACAGGAAATACTCCATTAGAGGCAATGGTAATTGAATATGCACAGCTAAGGGGTACAACTGACGGAATGGATACCACCGTAATAACTGAAATAGCTGAATATTACGAAAAGGAAATTGGTTATGAAATTCCTTCACGTACTCCATTTGTCGGAAAGCATTTTAATGTTACACAAGCCGGGATTCATGCCGATGGACTTTTGAAGGATGAAGAAATATATAATATATTTGACACAAACAAGTTCTTGAAAAGACCTGTTGGTGTTGCGATAAACTCTCATTCGGGCTTGGCCGGGATAGCACATTGGATTAATACTTACTTTGGTCTTTCCGGTGTAAAGAAGATTGATAAGAAGGATGAAAGAGTTATAAAGCTGAAAAGCTGGATAGATGACCAATATAAAGACGGGCGTGTTACAGCTATAGGAGATGAAGAGCTCTTAGAAGCGATAGGTGAGCTTACACCCGATATATTGGATCTCGCACTATAAAGAATATTGAGGATGATTGAAATGTCAAAAATAGAGCATAACGAAAGCGATAGTAATTTACATTCATTAAGAGGCAAAGTATTCAGTCAGATTCAGAATGATATTTTAAACGGTAAATTTCAACCTGGGGACAGTCTTATTGAAACAAGGCTGTCCGAAGATTTGGGAGTTAGCAGAACCCCTATACGAGAGGCACTTAGGCAGTTGGAGCTTGAAGGGCTTGTTCAGTCTATCCCGAATAAAGGTGTTGTAGTAACTGGCGTTTCAACTAAAGATATTAAAGATATATATACCATAAGGATGATGATAGAAGGACTTGCTGCCAGATGGGCGGCAGAAAACATAACAGAGGACGAGATTAATGAATTAAAAGAGTGTCTTGATCTGGAGGAGTTTTATACTATTAAAAACGATACCGAGCAGGTGTTAAAGCTCGATTCAAAGTTTCATGGATTAATTTTTAAGGCAAGCAAAAGCAAGCCACTGTTATATATGCTTGGAACATTCCATCTTTATATTCGCAGAGCCAGAAACATATCGATTAGTTCTCCAGGAAGGGCACAGCAGGCTTTTTTAGAACACAAGGCAATATTTAAGGCTATCAGCGAGGGAGATGCAAAAATGGCTGAAAGCCTTACTACCGAGCATGTAAAAAATGCAAGTATTAACCTTATTAAACAGACCAGCAACACTCAAGAGATATAAATAATCAATGCTTTATTTAAGCTCCATATTGTATATGGCTATGGGGTTAAAATTGCCGTCACTATCCTTTAATTGAACTACAAATGAATATATCCCGGCTTCTTTAATAGTGGCTCTGTCCCATGCAATAGCAAACCATACAGGCGTGTTTGGGCTTGTTGAGTTTACGGTATACTCAGGTTTTGAGTCTATGGGTTTGCTTAAATTTATATTGCCGTTTTTATCAGAACTATAAATGCCGCAATATAAGGTATGTTTACCCTTTGGCAAACCCCCTATACTTATATGGGACAGATATTTTTCATTTGCTGTCCAGAAGGGAATTATTTCGGATAATTCTCCTGATACGGTAGAGCCGTCTTTAGTTTCAGCAAATATTATATTTACTTGAGGCTTTAATATGCTTGCAGTCCTGTTGGCAGCATCCCAGGTGACTATGCCGTTTACAGCCTCTGCTACTTTTCTTAATGGCAAAAGTGTTCTTCCATCCATAATTATAGCCGGAACATCCGTCTTAAGCTCGGAATTATTTACAATCACCTTGACAGTATTATATCCGTTGTATTTATTGGTGCTTTCGGCAGCTACCACAACAGTTATTAAAAGGAACAGAATCATAACAAAAGGTATTGTTCTTTTCATAAAAAAACCCCCTTACGGATTAAGTTGGTAAAGACTTTTAAACATCTCATTGTCTATATAAAAATATCATTGTAATATTGAATTGTAACTGTAGGCATATTATATGTTATAATATAGTGAAATTTATACCGTATTTGAAATTATTATCGGTAATTCCGATTTAAATATTGATAGGTAGATTACATTTTTAGCATGGATAAATTAGGTTTTATTTATAGGAGTCATATATGAAATTACCTTTAGAGTTTTTGGAAAAGATGAAAAATCTTTTAGGAGATGAAGAATACCGAAGCTTTATGGATTCTTTCGACAAACCCAGGTTTTATGGACTAAGAATTAATACCCTTAAAATAAAAGTCGAGGATTTTATAAAGATATCTCCATTTAAGCTTACACCGGTACCCTGGACAAAAGACGGTTTTTACTACAGCGGGGATTATTCTCCGGGAAAACATCCGTATTATAATGCAGGCCTTTATTATATTCAGGAGCCAAGTGCCATGTATCCTGGATATGTTGCTGATGCAAAGCCGGGTGAACGCATACTCGATTTATGTGCTGCTCCCGGGGGAAAATCGGTACAGTTGGCAGCCGGATTGGATGGAAAAGGAATTTTAGTCTCTAATGACATAAATACCGACAGGGTAAAGGCATTGGTAAAGAACATTGAGCTAAGCGGCATAAAAAATGCAGTTGTTACAAATGAATCTCCCGATAACCTGGCAAAAAGGTTTGGTGCCTTCTTTGACAAGGTTTTAGTGGATGCTCCATGCTCCGGTGAAGGTATGTTCAGAAAGGATGAGGAAGCACAGAAAAGCTGGAGCAATTTCAAATCCGACAAATGTGCCGTAATGCAGAGGGATATTTTAGAAAGTGCTGATAAGCTTTTAAAGCCTGGCGGATATTTGATATACTCTACCTGCACATTTTCGCCTGAAGAGGATGAAATGATGATTTCTGAGTTTTTGGAAAAGCACAGAGAATATACGATATGCGACATTCCAAAGTGTGGAGGTATAGATGACGGAAGGCCCCAATGGTCCGACGGTAATCCGGAATTATTAAAGACATCAAGATTGTGGCCCCATAAGCTTGATGGTGAAGGACATTTTACTGCAATGCTCAAAAAAAACGAAGACTTGAGTGATTTTGGACAAGCCAATGTGTCGGAGCAAAATATCGGTGGAAAGATGGATAAAGCTTTATTGGATGAGTTTTTTAAATTTGCTGAAGATAATTTTAATTGTGAAATAAACGGGCGGTTTGAACTAATAGGGAGCCATTTATACTGCCTGCCTTTCGAAACTCCGTCCCTTGACGGACTGAAGGTTGCCAAATTCGGTTGGTATCTCGGTGAGTTCAATAAGGGCAAATTTAACCCCTCCCATTCAATGGTTATTTCATTGAAAAAAGAAGATATTAATAATGTATTGGATCTTAGCTCGTCATCAAACGAGGTGTTAAGCTATTTAAAGGGCGAGACCCTTATAATGGAAGGAGTAAATGACGGACTTATATGCGTATGTGTCGATGGACATACTTTAGGTTGGGCCAAATGCAGCGGAGGAGTTATAAAAAATCAGTATCCCAAGGGATGGCGCAGAATGTGTTAAGCTTAAAATTACTTTATGGAAAGCAGGGCAGAAATGAGAAATACACAGCGTTTGGATAAAATTGTTTCCAATTTTGGGTATGGAACAAGAAAAGAAATTAAAGCAATGATTAAAAAGGGCCTGATAAAAGTTGACGGACAGGTTGCACAGGACGGCAGCACTCATGTTGATCCTAATACAAGTGTGATTGAAGTAAAAGGTGAAGTTTTAAATTATAAAGAGTTTGTATACATTATGCTAAATAAGCCTCAGGGGGTTATTAGTGCAACATTTGATCAGAGACACAAAACAGTGGTTGAGCTTATGCCTAAGGAGCTTTTGCACTACAATCTTTTTCCCGTGGGCAGACTGGATATAGATACAGAAGGATTGCTTATAATGACTAATGACGGTGAACTGGCTCATGAAGTTTTATCTCCCAAAAAACATGTAAAGAAGAAATACTATGCCCTAATCGAAGGCAATGTTACCGAGTCTGACAGGGAAGAGTTTAAAAAGGGCGTAACATTAGACGACGGATATAAGACAATGCCTGCCATCCTTAACATCATAAGATCGGGAAACATATCGGAAATTGAGCTTAGCATAGTTGAAGGCAAATTTCATCAGGTAAAGAGAATGTTTGAAGCTTTGGGAAAGAAAGTGAAATATCTTAGGAGAATTGAAATGGGAGGAGTTTTGTTGGATGAAAGTTTAAAACCTGGAGAATGCAGAGAACTGACAGATGAAGAATTGACTGCTTTAAAGAATTCGGCAGGGAAAGGACTTGGAGATGAATAAGCAAAATATTGGGAAATTAAATCTTTTCTTATCTGGTCTGGAACAAAGAATAAGGGACAGAGTGGATTTTTTTAAAAGTATAAGTATTAAATTTAAATCAGGAACAAAGGAATATCCTGCAAACATTTCCATAGACAACGGCAAGCTTAAAATGAATTATAACGGCAAGACGGAAATAGGAGAGATAGAATGGCTTTCGGCCCGATTGTCTAAAATTGCGGAAAATTATGATGCAGCACTTGTTATATATGAAGAAAGAGGTACTACCATTTATATAGAAGCTGATAATAAAAATGTAAAAATGAGCGTTAAGGAAACAAAAGCAAAGGAAAATACAGTTGATGAAAAGAGACTTAACCATAATGAGACATCTCAGATTGCAAATCGTGATTATTTCATAAAGATTGGAGAAGCTGATGATGTTTTAAAAGAAATCGGGATATTGAGCGAAAACGGTAAAGTTAAAAATGACATGATCCGAAAATATAACCAGATAGATCATTTTGTTGAAATACTCAATGGATTGTTAAAGAGGATAGCAGAAAAAAATGAAGTTATTACGGTTCTTGACTGCGGGTGCGGAAAGTCATACCTTTTATTTGTGTTAAATTATTACATAACTGAAGTGCTTAAGAAAAAGTCGTATTTCATAGGCATAGACTATTCGAAAACTGTTATACAGGCTTCAAGAAAAATGGCTTCAAACCTTGGCTATAGCAATATGGAATTTAAAACTATGGATATTTGCAATTACAGGCCTGAACGTAAGATAAACTTAGCAATCAGTCTGCATGCATGTGATACGGCAACCGATCATGCAATAGGTGTTGCGGTGAATAACAATGTTGAAGCGGTAGTCATGGTACCATGCTGTCAGAAGGAGATACTGAATCAATATTCATATGAGCCTTTTTCACAGGTTTTAAAGCATGGTATTTTAAAAGCAAGAATGGCAGATGTGCTCACTGACGGTATAAGGGCACTATTGCTCGAAGGAAAGGGCTATAAAGTATCCATGCTTGAATATATATCACCTCTTGAAACACCTAAAAATCTTATGCTTATTGCAGAGAAAGTACAAAACGGAAACAAAAAAGCGGTGGAGGAGTATATAAAATTAAAAAATGCATTAGGAATAGAACCAACTCTTGAAAAGGCCATTTACAAAGATATTGAGACTTATTGGCAGAGTTGAGAAGCCTAATTGATAATTAATGTTTACAAGAATGTTAATTTAGTATGTAAAAATGTTTTGTTTTTTATTAGATTTATGGTATAATAATATAGGTCGATATGCATAATAATTTGTAAGTGTATTTTGAAAACTTTATAACGTTAACACTTAAGCTATGTTTTCCCAGTGTTAAAAAAGCAGTGAGAAATGGATGAAATGCTTTGCAGTTAACTACAATACTAATGTTGAGGTGATCGTAATGAGTTTAAATTCTCAACCATATGCGGAGAACGGTGTTTTTATTTCCAATAGCTCCTTAAGTGTTGGAGAAGAAGTGGCAATAACTTACGAAGGATTATTGGCAAAGAGTGGTGCGGACCAGATTTTCCTGCATATTGGGTATGGTGAAGAGTGGTTGGATAAAACCTTTATACCAATGGAAAGGGAGAATGGCGTTTTTAAAGGAACCTTCAAAATAGCACTTCCAGACGATCTGAATATTTCTTTTAAAGACAGTGCAAACAACTGGGACAATAATTCATCAATGAATTACTCCTTTAAGATTACAGGGAAAACAAAAGCTGCTAAGAAGTCAACATCTAAAGCTGCTAAGAAAGACAGTGATGCAGAAACTAAAGCACAGTCTAAAGAAGCAAAGAAATCGACAAAAGCTAGTGACGAAAAGAAAAGTTCAGCTAAATCAAAGAGCCAGTCAACTGATGAGGTTAAGGAGAAAAAAGCAGCTTCAACTGCGAAAAAAAGCACAAAATCAACAACAAAAGCTTCTACCAAATCAACTTCAAAATCGTCAAAAGAGAATTAAATTGTAGTAACAATAAATATATAGAAATGCCGAAACACTTTATACTCATCAATATAGACAGTTTTAAATGTCTCATAACGGGATGTTTGGAAACTGGTATTATAGGTATAAAGTGTTTTTTAATGTCTATAGAAAAAATAATATTATTGTCATTTTTCCGGCTTTTGAATAGTATGATATAGGAAAAATAAATGGGAAGTGGAAAAATTGACAATATATGTTGTGCAGCCTGGGGATTCATTGTGGTCCATATCGAGAAGATTTGGAGTCAGTATGGATTCTATCAGTTCTGTTAATAAATTATATGAAGTACCTGCCCTTGTAATAGGTCAGGCATTGGTTATTCCAACGAATGAATCATTATATACGGTTAAGCCGGGTGACAGTCTTTGGTCTATTGGAAACAGATTTGGAATAAGATATGAGACACTTGCACAGTATAACGGTATTCCATATCCATATGTCATTCAAGTAGGAATGACATTAAGAATTCCGGAGCTTAGAAAAAATTATGGCTATATAGAAGTTAACGGCTATATTGAAACTTCTACAGCCGAAAGAGAATCTGAAATCATAAATGACGTAGGTAAATATCTTACTTATATAACCCCTTTTAGTTATGATGTAAAATCAGATGGCACAATCAATGATATTGACGATACAACTATTAGAAAAACAGCAGGAGATTACAAGGTCGCACCCCTTATGGCAATAACCAATCTCAGCAATGGTAATTTCAGCAGTGAAGTTGCTCATTCCATATTGGCAGATGATGCTGTATCCCGAAAGCTATTGGATAATGTAATAGACATTATGAAGAGAAAAGGGTTCTATGGATTAAATGTGGATTTTGAAAAAATTTTTCCGGAAGACAGGGAATTATACAACAGTTTTTTGAGAAAAGCAGCGGATAGATTGCATGAAAACAAATATGTTTTGTCCACTGCACTTGCACCAAAGTATTCGGCAGAACAGGCAGGAGCATGGTATGAAGCTCATGATTATAAGGCTCATGGAGAAATTGCAGATTTTGTTATAATTATGACATACGAGTGGGGATGGTCAGGAGGACCGCCAATGCCTGTAGCACCAATTAAATCTGTGAGAAGGGTATTGGATTATGCGGTTTCTGTAATACCGAGGAAAAAAATAATGATGGGTATACCTTTGTATGGTTATGACTGGACACTACCATATGTTTCGGGAGGTCCTTTTGCTCGGCGTAAAAGCCCGCAGGAAGCATTAAGTATTGCTTCAAGGCACGGTTCCATTGTAAAATATGACATAGAAGCTCAGTCACCATATTTTAACTATTATGATTCAGACGGAAAAGAACATATTGTCTGGTTTGAGGATGCAAGAAGTGTCAGAGCCAAATTCCTTACGGCTGTTGAGTATGGCTTGAGAGGAGTAAGCTATTGGGTATTGGGCGAATCATTCCCTCAGAACTGGCAGGTGCTGGATAACATGTTCAATATAGTAAAAGTCATAAGATAGTAATGTGATAAGGAATAGCTAAAATAATGTGCATAATGTAAAAATTAATTGGTATTTAAAAAATCCAATTAATTTTTACATATATGCATATAAATGAGAAGTTTTTGATATTTACCTGCAAAGTTAAAAATAACAAGAAAGGGAAAATGCATGTGGGGATACAATTTTTGATAAACACTGCAATATCGGTTGCGATGCTTGTATTAGGCAAAAGAATATCTAAAAAAACAGAAGATAAAAAGGTTAAGATTATTTTATGGACAATATTTTTCATTGTAAGCATACCGTCCCTTGTTGTTCTACTATTACCGGTATTTTATACACCCGCATGGATGATTGAATTTAAGGCCATAAGGGGTGTAGAATTATTAACCGTTTTTGTAGCTTTATTTATAGGTTTTGCAGTTAATGAAATGAGCATTAAAAACGGCATTGTATTGAATAAATATAAAAAGTACTTTTATATGATAAGTATATTTATACTGATACCCCAATATATAAACTATTTTCCCATTTTGGTGGATTACTATAACTTCAAAGATGAGTGGATAGACGGTGTATGCATACAATCTGAAGATTTTACATGTGCACCATCGTGTATGGCTACTGTTTATAACTTTTTCGGACAAAAAAAGACAGAGGTTGAGATGGCAAAATCATTGCATACCAGCCGTTCCGGTACAAGCCTGTCCCAAGTGTTGAGATATGCAAGGCAAAATAAGATGGGAGTCAGATGTAAGGTATCTAAGGAGTTGGACTACATAAGTGTTCCGGCTATCCTTGAGGTGGAAGTTTCAGGAATTGGACATGTAGTTGTTTACTTAGGGATGAATGGGGGAAAATATATAATAGGTGATCCCCTTGTAGGAAGGATTGAGATTTCAAAGGAACAATTGTTAAATGATTATAAATTTGGAGGAGTATTATTGGAATTTACACATATTTAAAATAAGAGTTGAAAATACTTGCGTATTAAAATAAGTGAGTAATAAAATAGACCTTTTGCATGATATAAAGACTATTTAAAATCTAAATAGTAAATATGACTAAATTGTACAATTGAAAAAACTATCAAAAGGTGGTACAATAATAATAGAGTGGTAGTTAGTATTGACAGATTTCATGGATCTTTCGAATGCTGCTTTTCTTTGACTCATATGATTAACTGTTACTTCTTCAATTTTATTTCATTTCAATAAACTTGTTTGTTACATATCCAATAGTTTTTGGTGAAAACAAATAATCATTACTACAATTCAATAAATTTTTGACATTATTATTTGAGGACATTTACACTTAAATATTTGTTAATTTTATGCTCTTTTAACCAACGGATTGGGCTTGTTGTAAGGAGGCAGGTTTTATGTTCTGGTTTAGAAAAAACATTTATCATAGAATAATTGCATTTATATTTGGAATAATATTTATACTCTCTACATATTTTATTATTACAATAACCATTGTTCACAGTTAATAACATTAATTAAGGAATTTGTTTTACTAAATGTAAAATTGAGAATGATTATGAAAACACTTTGAGATTAAATTCTTGAAGTGTTTATTTTATTATTCTGTTATTTTGTTCAATTTCTTGACACAGCAAATGATGACTTATATAATTATTTAGAATTAAACCGGGTTATTTGGTTATCCTATGTTCTGGGGGAAAAATATGAGCAACAATCCAAACCGAGATAAGATAAAGGATATTAAGTTTTATATACCGGAAGCGTTTAAGTTTTATAACATAAAGAATGAGAATTTGACGCCCATTCTATTTGTTGTGACACTAATAGTTTTATTTGCATTTGAATATATTCCTTTTCCTGAAACACTAAGTGATTACAAAGGTGTTTTTATATTTATAAGGCTTATTATGGCGAATATGTGCTATTTAATTTATTTGTCGGCATATATTAAGGATTTGAAAGGGGAAAAATATACTGTAAAGCAAATGATATTTCCAGGTTGGAAAAAAGTCGTCAATTTATTTGCTGCATCAATTGTAAATGTAGTTTTATTTACTGCTTCAATTATAGTTTATTTTCTTGTGCCTGCAGTACTTATATATTTAACTGTTATATTTTGTCCATGCTATATATCGGATAAGAACAACAACATAATCGAATCATTTATTGCAAGTAAAAATGCTACAATAGGCTATAGAATGGGGCTTCTGTCTCTTATTGCCAAGTTTTTGTTTCCTGTATCTGTTCTATTGCTTTTGACACTCATGGTAGCGGGTTCATCCACCAAAGTACTTATATTTCCTTTTGTTTTGGCCTTTGCCTATTCTATTTTAATGTTTATGTTCCAAAGAATAATAGCTTTACTATATTATAGTTTTGAATTGGAAATTAAAGAAGAAGATTTGTTCTAAAGCATGGTGCATTTATGAAATCGGTAGCTATTGAAAAAACTTACAAAATTAACTCTTGAAATACCGATAAAATCATTGTATACTTATATAGGTCTTGGGCAATTAACTCAGCTGGTATGAGTGTCACCTTGACATGGTGGAAGTCACAGGTTCGAGTCCTGTATTGCCCACTAAAAAGGTTTCTGTTATTGGCAGGAGCCTTTATTTTTTGTGACATCGATATTTTTTCATAAACAATTGAAATGCCATATATTGGATTTTTTTGATTGTAGGAAAGAATTGATGGGTCGAATCTCCTAATTATTTGTTGAAGTTAATAAATGTTATTGGTATAATTATATAGAATTATGAGAAATAAACGAATCCATATATTATTAACTATATATTCTCGATTCTAAATCCTGAATCCTGAATTCTAAATTCTAACTAATGTTTTGTGGGGGAGTTTCTAAGGATTGTGTTGAATGCTGTTATTTGTTGATTAATGAAATATAGGACAAGCAGCTATTATAATATCAACTGGAGGATATAGATGAAAATTCTTGCTATAAACGGTAGTCCAAATAGGAACGGTTCTACAGCAAAACTGATTGAGATGGTTTTAGATGTATGTAAAGACGCGGGGGCAGAATGTGAAAGTCTACATATGGAGGATTATGTTATTGGGGAGTGTTCTGCCTGCATAAAGCATTTAAAGGATTGTGAGTCCTGCCAGGGTCAGGATGATGATTTTATGCAGTTAAAAGCAAAAATGCTTGATGCCGACGGGATAATAGTCGGTAGTCCATACTATAGCGGAAAGCCAACTGTTCCATTAAAAACATTTATTAACAGAATAGCTTTTACAAGTGTGAACAACAGTTTTTTTGAGAATAAATACATAGTTGGGATTTCAACCAGTGCGGTCAGCAACAGCAAAAAGATAGCCAGATTCTGTGCTACTTTAGGACATAGCAGCTTTATGGGAAATGGCATAGTATCGGGCATGATTTATGAGAGTACTGTTGATAAGGTAGTTATGGGGGATATTGCGGATAATCAAGAGCTCAAAGATAAAGCAAAGACCATAGGCCTAAAGCTTATTGAAGATATAAAAATAAAAAGAAAGCCAAAGCTTTACAAGTTGAAGAAAATTATTTTTAAAAAATGGGTTAAAGTATTATATATTAAATCCATAAGGGCTTTTGATAAAATAGCGTCAAAGGTTAGAAAATTTGCAGAAGAACAGGGTTGGATCAAAAAAATTAATAAGATTGAGGATTAAGGTAGCAGACTGATTATATTGCCTGATTTTTGTTTTGTTGATTTGAAAGTGATTTAATGATAAAATTAAATTGTCAGTCTTTTTACCCTTATGTAAATTTAATATTTAAAGGAGAGGTAATATGAAAAAGATCACTTCTATATTTCTTGTTTTTGCAATTCTTTCATTAAATTTAATTGCTTTTTCTGCAGGATCCGGTATTACTGTATATGTTGATGGGAACAAGCTTGATTTTAAAGATGCTGAGCCTTTTATCGAGAATGGCAGGACATTGGTTCCTTTCAGAGCAATAGCAGAAGCATTAGGTGCTGATGTTGGATGGGATGCTAAGACACAGACTGTTACTATCAGTAAGGCAAATCCCAATGCTCAAAAAAGTGATGCACCGGACGGTTCAAAAAATATACAATTAGTTATCGGTCAAAAAAATGCTCTGGTTAATGGTGCTAGTGTTACATTGGATGTCCCTGCTAAGATTGCAACTAACCGTACATATGTACCTCTTCGTTTTGTGAGCGAAGCAATGGAAATGGGAGTTAATTGGGATGCAGCAACAAAAAAGATCACTATAGATACTCCTGAATTCTACATAACTCTTGATAAGAATACTGCAGAAGTTGGTGATATTGTTAAAGCTACATTAAACATTAAGAATTTCTACGGATTTGCAGGTTTTCAGATAAATCTCAAGTACGACCCGGATGTTTTACAGCCCATAGATACTGCTACAGATTCTGAGTTTACAAGCACATCCCTTCCTGATGAAGGTACAGTATTAAAAAATTCAAAATTTTCACCAACTGCTATGGCAAGTAACGATTTGGAGAATGGTACTTTAACATATGGCTCCGGATATATGAATATGGAAGCTTATAAAAAGAGTGGAAATTCTGAAGCTACAGGTTCAATAGCTGTATTTACCTTCAAGGTATTAAAGAAGCAGCAAACTTCATTAAGTCTGCAAAATTCTCCATCCATGACGAAACCTATAGATGGAACAATGGCTTTTAATTGGGATGGAACAACTTTAACAAACTATAAGGTATTGGGAACTGTTGATCTCAATAAGTAATTGAATTTATTAAATTTTTAAAGTTAAATTTATAAAGCCGACAGCATATCAAATTATGTGCTGCCGGCTTTATTGCTGCTGGGAAAATTTGTTTGAGGCTACATTATAAGTACTATTCCGAGCAATATAAGAATAGCACCGCCCACTCTTAACAAAGTTATCTGTTCTCCTAAAAATATCGTTGAGCATATTAATGTGACTAAAGGTGAACTGGACATTATTATAGTAACAAACGAAACTTCTCCCTTTTTTATTGCGGCAAAATAGGCCAAATCACCGACTAATGTGGCAAGAATAGCTTCAATTCCTATAAGAAGCCATGAACTGGCAGAAATGCTTTTGAGTTGGTGGAATGAACCGCTGCATATAATCCAACTGGATATAAGACCGGCAGCGAAGAGAGTTCTGATGGCTAATCCGGCCGTTGGATTTGTATTATTCAGGCCGATTTTTGCAAAAATAGGAGCAACTCCCCAGCATATCATTCCAAATAATGCAAGAAAAAAAACAGACATATTTTTTCCCCCTGAAGCTTTTCTTTTCATACTTTATATCCTTTTTGATAGTATTCATTGGTACATTCACAGAATATGAAAATAAAACGAGCAATATTCCAATACATGTAAAATGGTAATAAAGGTACGTTGCTAAAAATAAGTATATATAGAATTTCAATCATTTTTTTTGCAGGCAGTGAATAAATTTGGAAGGATAATTTAAATTACGGGGGACACTTTTATTATAAACACAAATTTTAAAAGTCTTATAAAAAACAAATCTTTTGTAATGATATTATTGGGTCAGGGATTTTCCAACATAGGTGATGCTTTTCAATTTATTGCATCAACTACTATGTTGGTTAAGGTGACAGGGTCTGGTCTATCTGCTATAATTGGGATAATATTGTCACAATTGCCAAGCTTTTTGTTGTCTCCGTTTGCAGGATACTTAGGAGATAGGTTTAGAGCAAAAAACTTGTGTGTAATTATGGACTTATTAAAGAGTTTTGTTGTTCTTTTGTTCATTGGAAACAACAGCTCTGAAAAGCTGTATTTCTTGTTGTTTGTTCTATCTATTGTGGATATAGTTTATAGTCCTGCAAAAAGAAAGCTCATTATCTGTATTGTAAGGGAAAAAGAATTGCTTTTTACAAATTCCTTAATTACGGGTGTTTCGGGTTTGGCATTTCTTATAGGCCCTGTTATCGCAGGATGGGCTGTGATGAAATTCAGCACGGATATAGCTTTTTTTGCGAATTGTTTTTTGCATATTTTATCAACCGTACTGCTGCTTTTTATTAAGAGTAAAAACATTCACGACAGCAATGCAAGCAAGAATATAAAAATAAATAAATTTGACGGAGTTATAGCCGATATTAAAGGTGGATTTAAATATTTTAAAAGTGTGCCGGAAATAAAGAACTTGCTTATTCTAAGCACAGTTATTTGTTCAACAGGGGCATCGATAAACATTGCTTTTTTCCCCTTTGCTTTCGATACATTAAGAATAACGGAAAAACAATGGGGCCTTATGATATCTATCTTCAACGGTACAAACTTTTTGGCTATGCTTCTTGCATTTGTGTTGAACAAAAAAATCAACAAAAGGATGAATATATACATAATTATTTCGGCAATCGCTATTTCATGGATATGGTTTTTTTATAGCATTACTGAAAAGCTGAATATAATATTGATGCTTCAGTTTTTTGAAGGAACAATTCTTGCATTTTGCAGTATTTTAATAGGTACCAGACTCCAGTCAGTTATAAAAAAGAGTTATATGGCAAGAGTGATGAGTATTGGAGATATAATAAACAATGCAGGCAGAATTATAGGCGTTTCACTTGCCTATATTTTGCTTGGAAGCTATGCTGAAAGCTCAGTGTTTTTGTTGAATTCCATTTTGTTGTTTTTATTTGTATTTTATAAAGTGATTAAATCCTAAATTGCATTTAATATTAATGTGAGGAGGTTATTATGTATAAATATCTGATTTCCCATAAGGAATACATACATGGTTTGCTGCAGGATAGCAGTAAAGACTGTGACTGGGGCTATATAAAACAATATCATGAAAAGCAGATAAAATTCATGCAGCATGAACGATTGGTACATTTGTTTGTAACTCTTTTTTTCGGCTTGTTTTTAATGATTTCCATAGGTATTACATGGCTTAATCCTCATATTGCATTTCTGCTTCTTGATTTATTATTAATGATACTTCTGGTTCCCTATATCATTCATTATTTCAGGCTTGAAAACGGTGTGCAAAGATGGTACGAGCTATCAAATCAAATAGATGAAAAGTTAAATAAATAATTTTCATATTATTTTTGTAATATAACCCAATAATAGGCATATATTTATATAGACAAAGTACAAAATAAGCTTTGGCTTATATGTAAATTATGTAGGGGGGATTGGGTTTGGAGAAATACAACATTTATCAGAATATAGCTGAAAGAACACAGGGAGACATATATCTGGGAGTAGTGGGGCCAGTAAGAACCGGTAAATCTACATTTATTAAGAAATTTATGGATTTGCTGGTTATACCCAATATAGAGAATTCGTACCAGAAGGAAAGGGCGAGAGATGAATTGCCGCAGAGTGCAGCAGGTCGTACCATCATGACCACTGAGCCCAAGTTTGTACCAAACGAAGCAGTTGAAATAGTAGTTGATGAAAATATCCAGCTTAAAGTAAGGTTGATTGATTGTGTTGGATATTTGGTTAAAGGTGCATTAGGATACCTAGAAAACAATGCTCCCCGTATGGTTACAACTCCCTGGTATGATTATCAAATTCCTTTCGGGGAGGCAGCTGAAATCGGTACAAGAAAAGTAATAACTGAGCATTCCACAATAGGAATTGTTGTTACCACAGATGGCACTATAACCGATTTGGACAGAGAGGAATATGTTGAAACCGAGAAAAGAGTTATAAATGAGCTCAAGGAGATTAACAAGCCATTCGTAATTGTGTTAAACTCAGTTAGGCCGCAGGACGCAGAAACATTAAGGTTAAAGGAAGAATTGGAGGAAAAGTATAATGTGCCTGTAGTCAATGTAAACTGTGCACAGCTTCGCATAGAGGATATAAATCTTGTTTTGGAAAGGATATTGTATGAATTCCCGGTAACAGAAATAGGAATTAATATACCGGCCTGGATTGAAACATTGGAAGATGGGAACAGGATAAAGGCAGATATGATTAATGCAGTCAAAGAGACTTTTGCCGATGTAAGAAAAATGAGGGAGCTGAAGAATAATATTGCTCTTTTTGAGAATTATGAATTTATTAAGAAAGGCTCTATAGACAGGATTAATCTGGGCGACGGCAGCGTGTTTGTAGATATTTCAGCTGTTGACGGATTGTTCTACGACACATTAAGTGAAGCTTCCGGTATGAGAATAGAAGGAGAACACAAGCTCATCGGAATAATGAAAGAGCTGGTTAGAGTTAAGAAAGAATACGACAGGCTTGAATATGCTTTGCATGAAGTTAAAGAAAAGGGGTATGGTGTTGTAGCACCCAAGCTTGATGAGCTCTCCCTTGAAGTGCCTGAAATTATAAAACAGGGCAACCGTTTTGGTGTAAAGCTAAGAGCTAGTGCTCCTTCAGTTCATATGATACGTGCAGACATTGAGACTGAAATTGCTCCCCTTGTAGGAACTGAAAAACAATCGGAAGAACTGGTAAATTATTTACTCAAAGAGTTTGAAAGTGATCCTGAGAAGCTTTGGGAATCCAACATATTCGGAAAATCCCTTCATGAGTTGGTAACCGAAGGCCTCAACAATAAGCTGGGCAAGATGCCGGAAGATGCCCAATTAAAACTCCAGGAGACATTGACTAAGATAATCAATGAGGGAAGCGGAGGATTAATTTGTATAATACTCTAAAATAATATTAAACATTTCATAAAAAGGAAACTTATTAACAAGTTTCTTTTTTAATGTCAATAGTCGATTATTGACATTAAAAAACAGTTGATATATTATGAAACAAATAGGAATAGTATTGAATGTAATCGTTTAAGAATATGATGAATGGAGTATTGCAATGGATATATACGAAAAACTGGATAATTTAAAGAATCGACTCAAGGAATTGGAGAGTGTGGCAATTGCCTTTTCAGGAGGCGTAGATTCTACTTTTTTGCTGAAAGTGGCTTTTGAAGTGTTAGGTAGTAATGTGCTTGCAGTTACGGCACGTTCAAGTACATATCCCGAAAGGGAGTTTAGTGAGGCGATGGAGTTTGTCAATTCAATGGGAATAAGGCATAAAGTTATAGTGTCGGAAGAGCTTGAGGTTGAAGGCTTTGCCGATAATCCCGTTAACAGATGCTATCTCTGTAAATATGAGTTGATGTCCAAAATAAAGACTATTGCCAATGATAACAATATTAAGCATGTTGCTGAAGGATCTAACTATGATGATTTAGAAGACTATAGACCCGGTGCAGTAGCAATCTCCGAGCATGGAGTTATAAGTCCGCTTCGTGAAGCCATGCTTACAAAGGAAGAAATAAGATTATTGTCAAAGGAACTGGGATTGAAAACATGGAATAAACCTTCGTTTGCGTGCCTGTCCTCAAGATTTCCCTATGGTGTAAGAATTACGCCTGAAGGTCTTAGAATGGTGGATTTGGCAGAGCAGTTTTTAATAGATTTGGGTTTTTCGCAGGTCAGGGTGAGATATCATGGAGATATTGCACGAATAGAGCTTTATGAAGAAGAAATTGAAAAAATAATTAGAAAGGAGATAAGAGAAAAAGTTTACAAAAGGTTCAAGGAAATTGGATTTAAGTATACTGCTCTGGATTTAAAAGGATATAGAACCGGTAGTATGAATGAAGGGTTAAATCTTACCGTATAAACAATAAATTAAACAATAAATTTTGATATATTTTATGTATTTTTTGTAAATAATGATATACACTTTTGTGTATATATAGTTGGAAAGGTGATGTATGGTATTAAAAACATACAAACAATTTTTTTGCGGTTCTAGTATGCTTTATCCTAGTCTAATTAGTAAATAAAAGTTAAGTAAATTAATTTTTTAAACTACATTTTTTCTTGAATTTGTATTTTTTATTTGCTATAATCAATTATGTAATATATGATTACTGAGTGTAGTTTCTTTCAGTCACATTAACAAACCTTGGCAGTTTGTCAAAAGTTTCGCAGATTTTTTTTAGTATTGAATCGAGTTAAGTCCTTTGTTTGTTAGCAGCTAATTTAGTATTAAGTATACAAGGGGGAGTATTTTAATGTTAAAAACCATTACTAAAAAAGTAATATCTTGTGTGGTTATTTTTAGTTTAGTTTTCAGTTTGCTAAGTTTTGCCACCTATTCAGAATCAAGTGAGCCACCTGCAAAAGTATCTCAAATCAAAAAAGTAATAACAGCAGCTTTGGCAGTGGACGATAAAGAGAAGAGAAAAGAGGCTGCGGACCTTTTGGATGATGTTGATACAATGGATGTCATCCAAATACAAGAAAATATAAAGAATATAATCGGAGTGACTCTAACAGAACATGACATTACTGTACTAAAGGGTGAGTTTAGTAAATTTACTTTTATTCAGAGAGGCGTAATAAGCTCACTTATTAAACAAGGTTACACAAATGATAGTGATGATTTTTCTTCATTTAGAACTATTGCAAACAGAATAAACAGGATAGTGACAAACGATGAATCCAATGATAACGGTACAAGATTTTTTATCACCATATTGGAACAGTTAGCTGTAACATATAGTCTACCGACTGTATACGATTATAATGGTAATAAATCTCAGATATATTTTGCAATGTTAGATGCTGGTAAAAAGGAAAAAGTAAACAGTTTCTTATCCGGACTATTACCGTTTGTAGAAGAGCGTGAGGATGGATTAAATAAAGGAACTGTAGAGGATTTCTTGATAAAAGCTCACAATATACTCAATGGACTTAATGTAGGAGAAGAGATTAAAGCGTTCAAAGCTTTTCTGGAAAATGAAAATGGTCTTATTTATAATGAAAAAGCCATTGTTCCCGGATATACTCCTACACCTACAGTTGCACCATCACCAAGCAGCAGTACAGGTGGCGGTACAGGTGGCGGTACAGGTGGCGGAGGTGTAGTTATAGTCGCAACACCAACACCAACTTCAACAGTTGCAGCAACTGCTACAGCTACTTCAACACCAACAATTAGGCCTACTGTAACACCTACTGCAGTAATAGGTCCGACAGATAAACAAATAACAGCATTTAGCTTTAAGAATCTACCTGATGCAAAAGCTGTCATATTTGAAAAAGTACATACAATAGTTATAAAGTTACCTGAAGGTACAGACCTTACGAATCTCGAACCTGTAATTGAGTTCAAGGGAGCATCTATCAGTCCGGATCCTTCAGCTAAAAAGAATTTCAATAACCCAGTGTTCTATACTGTAACAGCACCTGATAAATCAAAAGTAAAATATGTTGTTATGGTAGAGCTAGTAAATCCTAATGATATGGATAAGGTTGTTATTGAGCCAAAAGAGATTATCCCTGGATACGGACCTTTTGGAGATATATTCGGCCATTGGGCAGAAGATAGAATAATCAGCTTGATTGAAAAAGGAGCTATAGCAGGATATCCTGACGGTTCGGTTAAGCCGGATATCGATATGACAAGAGCAGAGGTTATTACAGCATTAGTTAAGGCAATTGGATTAGAGCCTGTAAAGGAACCAAATCTCAAATTTGCTGATGTTAAGTCAATTCCCGAATGGGCACAGGGATACATTCAGGTTGCAGTAGATAATGGAATTATTCAAGGATATCCCGACAATACATATAAAGCAAACAATAAAGTAACACGTTCCGAGTTTTTGGTTATGGCAATGAAAGCATACAAATATGAAGAATCAAATAATACATCTTTAAAATTTAAAGATGCAAAAGATATTCCGTCATGGGCACTTGGATATCTAGCAAAAGCTGTTGAAACAACAATTATAGAAGGTTATACTGATAATACTGTTAAGCCTAATAATAGAATTACTAGAGCTGAAGTTATGACAATAATCGATAAGTGCATGACATTAGGTGCAGAAAAATAAAATTACTTAATAAACTAGATTGAAATATAAGGGACATTTCTATGCATAGGAGCAATTAGCCAAGCGGACTTGTCCCTTGTATAGTTATATCAAAAGAATAAGGTGATTAAATGATTGACATTCATTGCCATTTGTTATGGGGGATTGATGACGGACCTAAGACATTAGACGATTCCATCCAGGTATGCAGCATGTTGAAAAACAGGGGCATCAGTAGAGTTATTGCAACACCTCATTACATAGTTGACAGTACATATCAAACAAATGGAGCTTCTGTTATTTCTATGACTGAGCAGTTAAATAAAGCTTTGCTGCAAAAAGTTCCGGGATTTGAGGTTAAGCCTGGGATGGAAGTGTTTATGACTCCAGATATCATCGACCTAATCAAATGCAATGAAATTCTTACACTGAATGATACAAGATATATACTAATAGAGACTTCGATGAATAGTATTCCCAATTATATGGAAGATGTTTTCTATAAAATTCAATTAGAAGGGTATATTCCAATCTTTGCTCACCCAGAACGAAATAGTAAGATTTATATGAATTTTAATTTAATAGAAAAATTAATATCTAATGGAGTATTGATTCAAATTAATCATGACAGCATAATGGGCAAATATGGGAAAAATGTAAAAAGATTTACTGAATCTCTTCTACAGAAGGGTTTGGTTCATTTTATAGCAACGGATACCCATTATGTAAATGAATATTTTAAGGGAGTTGAATATTTTTCTGAATTTTTGATAGAGCTGATCGGCAAAGAGAATGCTGAAATACTTACGGATGTTAATCCTTTAAGATTATGGAATAATAGCGAAGTAGTCAATATCTCTGTATCTAAAAAGAAGTTTTTTTTAAAAGAGTTGTTTAAGTTCTGACACTAATTATTTACAAAAAAATTATTTGCTATAAAAATTTGACAAAATAGAAAATTTATTTAATAATTAAATATAGATGATTTTGATATTTTTTTTATATTTATGATTTATTATTTGGCTGATTAATTTATATACCTATTTTTGAATGTGTGTAAGTGCATTATTAGGAGATTAGTAATGAAGAAGTTTTTGATATTAATATTTGCTATTTTAATCATTACATCTGTAGGATTGATAATACCGATTTTAATGAATAGACAACCGGGAGATATTGTTGATGATATATCGAAAGTTAGTGATGCTCTAAAAAAAGATGATAAAACTAATGCTGATGAATTGGGTGATCAAGGGGACTCAAATTTTAAAGATAATGAAGGAATAAACAAGAATATTATAGATGATAAATTAAGTACCCCTGATATTACCAAGAATCCGAGAGCCACTTTTAATAATAAAAATGCTAATGGTAATGAAAATGATTCATCCAAAGCAATAACACAAACTGAGGAAAAAGACAAAAAGACTGAGGATTCTCAAAATGAAAATAAAGATGGCGATAAAGAAACTGATAATGATAAAAAAAATGATAGTCAAAATCAGAATTCGACACCGGAGATTAAAGACTCTGAAAGCAATGAAACTCCTACAAAGAATGAGACAAAGAGTTGGATTGATGAAAAATTGGACGAGTATAAAGATGATATAGACCCTGCGGACATACCGGATATTAAACGCATATATTCAAAGATTGATGTGGCTTATGTACAGAGCTTAAGTGAAGACGGAATGACTGACGAGGCTAAAAATAAGATCAAAGAGTATCTTAAAAAAACATTAGGATCTGATTATGATAGGGCCAAGGAGCTATTCTATATGTATAGCTATTTAATATAAAAGTCTGCAAAATTTTATAAGGAGGTAGTTCTATTGTAAAAATATAGTAGACAAAGTGAATCTATAGCGGTAAAATTTAGTAGACAAATTTTGTTTTTATTGAAGGAATAATCTAACTATTTGTCGCATTTAATTTTTAGATTAAAAAAGGGAGAGTTTGTAAATGCATAATGAGGATTTTATTGAGGTAGACATTAGAGAGCTGATACTTATTCTATTGAGGAAATGGTACATATTATTAATTTGTTTTATTTTGGCAGCAGGTGTTTCTTATATAGTTACAGCATTTTACATTAAACCGATTTATAGAGCAGAAACAACTCTGTTTCTCGGGAAAGAGAAGGATAAGATAGGTGCCTTAAGTTTGTTGGATATACAGATAAACAGCCAACTTGTTGTAGATTATAGGGAGATTTTAAAATCCAGATTGGTTGCTGAGAAAATTCAATCCAAATTAGGCTTAGACGCGGAAGCATTTCAGCATAATGTGGATGTTACTACTATTAAAGATTCAAGAATATTCAAAATAAGCTATGATGATCATGATCCAAAGCTTGCAACAAAGGTTGTTAATGAACTTGGGACTATTATAATGCAACTTGCATCAGATATTATCGAGGTTAAGAATGTTAAGGTTATAGATACGGCGAAGGAGCCTAAAGACCCAATTAAGCCGAGCAAGAAAAAGAATGTTGGTGTAGCAGGTCTTGCAGGTCTTGTTTTAGGGGCAGCACTCATATTTTTGTTGGAGTTTATCGATCATACATTTAAAAAGCCGGAGGATATTGAACGTCATTTGGGAATTAATGTAATTGGTACCGTTCCTGCTTTTGAGGGCGGAAAAAGAGGAAAGAAAAAGGCAAAAGACAAAAAGCAGCTTGAAGAAGAGTACCTTAAGAACCTCATTACTGCAAATGATCCGAAAGCAGCAGCATCTGAAGCTTTCAGAGAACTGCGTACAAATCTTCAATACAAGAGTGTTGATAAGGATATGAAGGTTATTCTGTTGACAAGTCCTTCATTAGGTGACGGTAAAACAGTTACAACTGTTAATATTGCAATAACATTGGCTCAATCGGGAAAAAAGGTTCTTGTCATAGATGCAGACTTAAGAAAACCAAAAGTACATCATTACTTTGGTGTCAAAAATACTGAAGGCTTGACGAATATTTTGGCAACCGATAAAGAATTGAAGAAATCAGTAATTCAGACTAAAGAAGGAATTGACAATCTATTTATAATACCAAGCGGTCCTATACCTCCAAATCCTTCTGAAATATTGAGTTCAGAAAAGATGAAACAATTGGTTGAAAAGTTAAAGGATGAATATGACATTATTTTTATAGATACACCACCGGTAGGACAGGTAACTGATGCTGCAATATTAACAAATATTGCGGATGGCACAATGGTTGTTGTGGCAAGTGGTCAGACAAGAATTGAAATGGCAAAGAGAGCTAAAAAAGCATTAGCAGCCATAAATGCAAATATTATCGGGATTGTCATGACCAAGATAGATAGTAGATCTTCATATTATAGCTATTATAGATATGAATAATGCTGAAGCAATTTATTTTATTTCATTTTTTAATCATATTGAAGTAAAAGGAAGTAAGATCTTTATATTATTTGATTAGATAAGGAGTATCAGTGTTTATACCTGATAATAAGGTGCAACCTGATAATAAGGGGGAGAGTACCATGCATAGAGCAAATATCTTTTCTGCTAGTCACATTATCCATGCGTTTGTGGACATAATTGTAATTATTTTGACATTTATAATTTCTTATCTTATCGCAAAGAATTATGTTATTTTATTTGAATTAAAGGAATATTCCTGGATTCTCATTGTTTACATACCTGTTTGGTTATTTTTAATGGGAAATACAAGGATATATGAAAAGATTGTATTTTTCAATTACGATAAGATATTAAGAATTGTATTGGTTTCAGCAATTATATCAGACCTTTTTTTAGCTGCTATGATATTTTTTGTAAAGGAAACAGTATTTAGCAGAACATTATATGTTATATTTTGTGCGTTAATAGTACTTACACTTCTTATTGAGAAATTTATTTACAAATTTGCTGCTATGGAAAAGCATATGAGCCTTCAACGTGTATCAAGAGTTGTTATAGTAGGGACACCAAGAGTTGCAAGGAAGTTTACCGAATATGTTCAGAAAAATAACGTAAATATTAATATTCTTGGATATGTTAAAGTTAAAGACAAATCCATCAAAGGACATGTTGAGTTGGGCAGCATAGAAAATCTTGACGAAATAATAAAAGAAAATGTCGTTGATGAGGTAATATTTGCACTTCCTAAGGATTATCTCGGAGAGGTGGAAAAGTATGTTCTGATGTGTGAAGAAATGGGTATTACGGTTAGGATGTTACTGGACTTATATGATTTAAAAATTGCCAAAACATATTTAAGTAATGTTGGAACACTTCCAATGCTTACATTTGACACTGTATCACTTAATCAGGCAGAGCTTTTTCTAAAAAGACTCATGGATATTGTGGGAGCTTCAATTGGAATACTGCTTACAGGTGTTATTGCATTATTCACTGTTATAGCCATTAAGCTTGAGTCACCTGGACCTGCTATTTTTGCACAAAATAGAGTGGGCCTTAATGGAAGAACATTTAAGCTTTATAAATTCAGATCCATGTGTGTAGACGCCGAGAAGAAAAAAGAAGAACTTATGAAGTATAATCAGATTGAAGGCGGCTTAATGTTTAAAATGAAGAACGACCCAAGAATCACAAAGGTTGGTGGGTTTATTAGAAAAACCAGTATTGATGAATTGCCCCAGTTTATTAATGTTTTAAAGGGGGAAATGAGTCTCGTGGGAACAAGACCTCCTACAGTCGATGAGGTCAGCAAATATGAGAACTATCAGCGCAGAAGAATAAGTATTAAGCCTGGTATGACAGGATTGTGGCAGGTTTCCGGAAGAAGCAGTATAATGGATTTTGACGAGGTTGTAAGGCTTGATACAAAGTACATAGATGAATGGTCAATTTTTCTTGACATAAAAATTATTTTAAAGACATTTCTTGTGGTATTTAAAAAGAGAGGAGCTTATTAAGAAAGATATCAGACTGTCGTTTCAGATTGTAAGATAAAACACTTTCGAAACTTTAAGTGTTTTATCTTTATTTATGCAAATAAAGTGCTTGTAATTTTGCTATTTTATTTTTATATAATTATTTCTATTATATAAAAAATAGTGCTATAATATAAAAGGTTAATATTAAATTACAATATTATACAATATTGATGGGGAGGTAACAGCTGTGCAAGATTTATTTGAAGGAATTAGAGCACGAAAAGAAAAAATTTCTGTTGTAGGATTGGGATATGTTGGCCTGCCTTTAGCTGTGGCTTTATCTGAAAAGGCTGATATAATAGGTTTTGACATTAGCCAAAAAAAGATTGAATCATATAAACAGGGAATAGATGTAACTAAAGAGGTTGGAAGTGAGAAACTCAAGAATACCAAAGTACAATTTACATGTAATGAAGAGGATTTGAAGAACTCTAGATTTATAATTGTTGCTGTTCCTACTCCAATTTCTAAAGATAAGACACCTGACTTGTTTCCTGTACGGAGTGCCAGTGAGATAGTTGGAAGAAATCTTGTCAGAGGGTCTATTGTGGTATATGAGTCTACTGTTTATCCCGGAGTCACTGAGGATGTTTGTGTTCCCATACTTGAAAAATTTTCAGGTCTTAAATGTGGAATAGACTTTAAAGTGGGTTATTCTCCCGAGAGGATAAATCCCGGTGATAAGGTTCATACTGTAGAAAATATTACAAAGATAGTCTCAGGTATGGATGATGAATCTTTAGATATTATTGCAAATGTATACGGACTCATTATCAAAGCCGGTGTTTACAGGGCTGAAAGTATAAAGGTTGCAGAAGCAGCTAAGGTTATAGAAAACACTCAGAGAGATATAAATATAGCATTTATGAATGAGCTTTCGATTGTTTTTAATAAAATGGGAATTGATACGTTATCTGTTTTAAGAGCTGCAGGCACAAAATGGAACTTCTTAAAATTCTTCCCAGGACTGGTGGGAGGACATTGTATAGGTGTAGATCCCTATTATTTAACGTATAAATCGGAAGAATTGGGATATCATCCTGAGGTTATATTAGCGGGACGAAGAATAAATGATGGAATGGGAAAATATATCGCTGAAAACACAGTAAAGCTCTTAATAAAGAATGATGTTCAGATAAAGGGCAGCAAGGTACTTGTAATGGGAATAACATTTAAAGAGAATGTACCGGATGTTAGAAATTCCAGGGTTATTGATATCGTAAACGAACTTAATGAGTATGGAATAGATGTTTCGGTTACCGATTCAAATGCTGATGCTGCAGAAGTAAAGCATGAGTACGGTATTGATCTTGTTGATTTGAAAAATGCCGGGTCCTATGATGCTGTAATTATAGCAGTAAATCATAATGGATTTGAATCTATAACATTAAATCAACTTAAAGAGCTTTACAGGAACAATAAATATATTTTAGTAGATGTTAAAGGAATGTATGATAGAGAAGAAGCAATAAAATCCGGATTTAGCTATTGGAGGTTGTAAAACTATGGGCTTTAACAATATTTCTTTTCCAAAGGATACTCTTTTCCTTGTTACCGGAGGTGCAGGGTTTATAGGATCTAACATATCGGAAACACTTCTTGATATGGGATATAAAGTAAGAGTGTTGGATAATTTTTCTACAGGTAAACGTGAGAATATCGCAAATATGCTTGATAATAATAATTTTCAACTGATTGAAGGTGATATAAGGGATATCGATGCATGTAAAGAGGCGTGCAAAAATGTCGATTATGTACTTCATCAAGCTGCATTAGGTTCGGTTCCACGTTCCATTGAGGATCCAAAGACTTCAAATGATGTAAATATAACAGGTACGTTGAACATGATGATTGCTGCAAGAGATAATTCCGTAAAAAGATTTGTTTATGCCTCCTCATCATCTGTGTATGGAGATGAGGTTAATCTGCCAAAGGTAGAGGATAGGGTAGGAAAGCCATTATCTCCATATGCCATTACAAAGAAGGTAAATGAACTTTATGCCAGGAATTTTTTTGAGCTATACGGCCTTCAAACTATTGGGCTGCGTTATTTCAATGTATTTGGCAGAAGGCAGGATGCAAACTCGGTTTATGCTGCTGTTATACCACTATTTGTAAAGGCACTTTTAAATAACATAGCACCTCGAATTAATGGCGACGGTAAACAATCAAGAGATTTTACCTACATCGACAATGTTGTTCAGGCTAATTTGAAGGCATGTCTTGCAGGAGATGAGGCGGTTGGCGAAGTTTTCAATATAGCAAACGGTGGAAGGGTATATCTTAACGATTTATATGATATTATATGCAGGCTCCTTGAGAAAGACATTAAGCCTGTTTATGGCCCTGATAGAAAAGGAGACATCAAGCATTCAAATGCAGATATTACCAAAGCACGGAAATATCTCGGCTATAATCCGGAGATTAATGTAGATGATGGACTGAAAAGATGTATTCAGTGGTATAAGGAGAATTTGTAATACTTTTTAATATTTTAAATTTCCTTGCTGTAAAAAGAGTATAGGCGAAATAATCCTATACTCTTTTTATTGCATTTTGCTTATCACATTATTCTCAAATCGATGTAAGTTTAGCTGTTTTTAAACGTGGCTGCCATTCCACATTATAACCGAGATTTTCTGTTATAAATCTAAGGGGCAGCATTGTCCTGCCAGGGTTAACAATTATAGGGCTAACACTGGCATCGTTAGTATCAATTTTAACTGTTTTACCGTTTATTAAGGCTGTGTTCTTGCCTATCCAGAGCTTTATTTCTTTATTGGCGGTTTTTACCACTACGCTTTTTTGGGACTTAATCCATGTAACTTCTGCACCTGTAGCTTCAGAGATATATCTAACAGGTATCAGCATTCTATTGTGATATATGATTGGAGTAGCATCCATGATATAATCGATACCATTTATTCGGAACAGCTTGCTATTTAATGTAAATAATATTGTTTTATATTTCTTTACTGTATCACTTCCTTTAGTATTGCTAGGTGTCGCTTTTGTAGTATTATTCTGTGCTGGGGTAGTGTAAATTATAGTTGTTTTTGTCGGTGTAACTGAGGGTGTTGATTCGACAACAAATCCGAGTGTAATTGATGTGGCAGTGCTTGTAGTTTTTGCCGGTGTTGAAGTTGATGTTGTATATGACGTTGTATATGGTGTTGCATATGATGCTGAATTTGCTGTCACATTTGGTGCTGTATTCGTTTGTTTGGTTGGTGTCAAAGTAGTGAGTTTAGTTGGTGTATATACATTATCATTGATTACATCAACAGTGCTTAAAGAATATCGCCCGTCACTGCGTTTACCGTCAATTGCCAGCTGTATGCCGGGGGTGTTCGTTTCGGGATCGAGTATCGCTACGCATAGCTTATATTGACCTTCCGGTAAGTTTGAAGGTATTTTTAAACTTGGAGTAAAGTTAGTAGGTTCTTCACTGGGTAAAATGGTTGTTATGTCATCGTTGGTGGTACTTTTAGCCACAATTTTTCCCGATGAATCGGCCAATGACAATTCAATAGGCCATTCGAAGTAAAATGGTGCAACACCCCTGTTTAACCAATCCATACTGATGTTCAGCATGCCTCCTGCCTTAACTGAGGTGGCATGGGTAACTGACTTAATAACGAACCTGTAACCCATTGTTTTCATCATTTTATCTATATTGGGCTGCAGTCTGTCACCTACTTCAATTTGTACAGGGCAACAGGGACCTAGCCATGAAATATGGGTTTCTCTTGCCTGACGAAGTGTTTCAGTCATTGCAGAGTCCTCCAACCATTGAAGCCCGGGATAATAGCCGAATTCTCCTCCCGAAGGTGCATCGAGCCAGAAGTTTAGCATTGGAGGATGAGTATAACCGGGGTTATATCCATCGGTATGACCATAAAGTGCCCAATCAAGAAACCATTTTTGAGTTTGGTCATAACTACCGAAGGCATTATTGAAAAGACCAAGATGATTTTTAGCACCTATTTCGCTGGGATACCGCATTGAAAGAGGCTTGTTTCTGAAGTAATCGATATAATGCTGAACATATTGATTGGAATACTCTATAGTCGGGAATCTTCCTGCTGCTTTTTCGTCTTCTATATATGTTGTATGCCACTCGCCCCAATGTCCGCAGCTGCCTATAAGTATCATGAAAATCCTGGGATCTTTATCATAACGTTCAGCAAATTTACTTATTAAACTCTTGTGGTTCTCAATAAGCTTTTTGTTTTTGTAATCGGGGCTAAAACCCATTTTGGTGTTTTCGTTACGATAATTGTACCAAGTGCCTTGTTCTCCAATTTCCGAATACAACCAGTCCGGAATATCCATGTGCTTCTCATTGTCGGGATAATCCATATTAAATTGGAGAATTATTTTCACTCCTTTTGATTTCCAATGGTCAAAATTATTTTTCTTTTCTATACCCTCAAAATCAAATTGTCCTTTTTCAGGCTCTAATTCTTTCCATGTAATCGAGGCCATAACCAGTCTGAAAGGCTGCTCGGCATAACTTTCGGCAGTGTGAGCCCATGGCACCCAACCCATGTATGGATTATATAAAACTGAATCAACTTCTTTGGGATAAAATGTTGTTTGGTTCTGAGAATCGGCGGTCTTATTATTCTCGTGGTATATATCGGATGAACAGGAATTAGCTACTAGAATTACAATTAATATAAATGCTGTGACTAGAATATGTGTTTTCATTTTTACCCTCATTGGTAATATCACCCCTTAACAAAAGTTTATATATATAAGGATATATGATAGTTTATATGTCCATTTTGTCCTATATTTAATTATATTATAATAAATTTCCATCTTCAAATATTTTATGGTGTGATTTCTAATAGGTAAATAAAAATGTACATTAACTTGCATTATGTGGATTCATAATGTAAAATATTAGCTAGGATTTAAAATAATTTTTTGTAATTTTTGTAGGGGAATGAATAGTTAGGATTATTTTACATTAGATAGATACAAAATATAGCATGGCAAATAGCACCAAAAAGATTAATCTTTCTATTCTAATTTTCTAGTCATTCCTTAAAATCCTGATTAACCAAACACATTAAATACGTTATTAAACGTGGTTAAGGAGCTTTTAAATGAAAAATATATTGTTGGTACCAGGATTTGTTGTTGATACTTACAGCCGGATTGAAGCATCCTTTATTGACCTTGCTGCATGCAAAGATAATAATATAAGATTTATCTGGCTCGTGCCCAGTATGGACTCAAAATATAATCGGTATGCAAAAGTATTAGGCCAAGAAAAACTTCAAGAACCTTTATATGTCAGGTATCTGAGGGAAAAGGGCATAGAGTTTTATACCGGCAATATATCTAAGTACAATATGATATCAAATTTAATATTGTTTTGCCGAGTTTTTAAAAAATATAATATTGATGCCGTTTATACGCATTTTGGCTTTGAAAGATATTATTCCGCTTTTTTTGCAAAATTACTTGGCAGAAAGACAGTGCTAAATGAGCACTGGAATTCGTTAGGAACTCGTTTTACGGGAGTAAAGAGGCTGTTTTATAAGCTATTTATTGACTATTACATATCTGTTTCAGATTTTATAACATCCACTTTACCTCAAAACGGAAACATTATAACGGTTAAAAACGGACTACAGCTTAAAAATACAAGTGCTTTGAAAGATCATGATAAGATCGGGATAAAAACAGAGCTCGGTTTGGCTGCCGATAAGACTATAATATTAATGGTTGCTTCTTTTACGGATATAAAGAGGCATGATCTTGCTGTAAATATATTAAAAGAATCAATAAAGCAAAGGAAGGACATACAGTTTGTTTTTCTTGGGCAGGGTGAGCTTTATGACAGCATAAGGGATTCTATCAAAGAAGAATTGCAAAAAGGTTATGCCGTCATGCCGGGGCATGTTAATAATATAGATCATTACTATTCCATAGCGGATATATGCATTTTGACTTCCATAGGGGAAGCCTTCGGATATACCGTTTTGGAGGCATTTAACTATTGTCTGCCCTTTATTGCATTTTCATCGGGAGGACCGGCGGAAATAATTAAGGACGGATATAACGGTTATCTTATTGAGCCGGAAAATACCGTTGATTTTACCGAAAGGCTGCTGGAGCTTGTTGAAAATGGGGAAAAGAGAAGAATGTTGGGTGAAAATGCTTATAACACATTAAAGAGTGAGTTTTCAAGGGATTCATGGATACTTAATATGAAAAATGCATTTTATAAAATATTAGGGATAAAAGCTAGTACTTAAGAAAGAGGAAATGTCTAATGTTACAGATAAAAAGCACGAACAAAGCAATTGTTTTTTCTATGACATTAAGTTTAATAGCCAAAATATTGACGTTGCTTCAATCTCAGGTTATATCAATATCCTTTGGTATGCAAAGGAGTACCGATATTTTGTTCAGTGTTTTATCCATGATAATGATTGTAACATCATTTGTGAACACAATCAATCAGTCGGTTATGGTACCGTCCATTATAGAAGTAAGGAACAGCAGATCGGAGGATGAATCAAAGAAATTTATTTCATATATATATGTGGTGTACTTTATTGCTGCTTCAGCAATAGTGGCAATAATGTTTATGTTTCCCGTGAATTTATTTGATGCTGTGCTTAAGTATTCGACAGAAGAAATTAAAGATAATATAAATATAATTCGCTTTATAATACCGACATTTCTATTAATCATAATAAATCAGTATGTTTTGGATGTTTTTACTTCATACAGGTATTTTACCCTGCCAATGCTGTTGGACATGCTTAAAAATATGTTGATAATTGCTTTTGTATTGCTTTTCAAAGATAAGCTGTCGGTATTGAGCCTTGCTATCGGCGTGTTCATGGGGAATTTGGCACAGTTTGTAATTGTCAATATTCTATTGTTCGTAAAGCTTAAATGCCGTTTGTCCATGAAACGGTTCAAACTGGAACAAAAGGCAAAAACAAACATAAGATATGTTGTATTGGGGCAGGTAACAAAAATTGTAAATGATTATATTGTGATTTATCTTTTATCGGGCTTTGCGGCAGGAGTCTTTACAGCTATGGATTACGGACAAAGGATAAATACTGTAGTAGCGTCGGTTCTTATAGGTCAGATATCCACAGTAATAGGTCTAAATTTTATTGACCTATATACCAAAAAGAAATTTGAAGATTTAAATAACGAATTTATAAAGTACTTTAGGTTAAGCCTGTTTTTCCTTTTGCCATTTTGCTTCATTATGTTTTTAAATGCCGAATACATAATCTCCATATTATTTGGCTGGGGAAAGATGACGGTTGATGATGTGAAAGTAACCGGGAGCTTCTTTAGATTCTTTATTATGAATCTTCCCGCATTGTTTGTTGATGCAATGATTGTAAGGCTTATCATAGCAAAGCAGATACAGAAAATAAGCTTTATGTGGAGTACTTTTTCAAGTGTTATGACACTTGCGTTCATGTTTGTGTTTGTAAATACAATTGGGTATATAGGGTATCCTGTAAGCCTTTTGGTAAGCAACATAATTTATACGCTGCTGTTTATAGCATTCCTTGTGAGAAAGCAGTTTGAATTTATTGATATAAAAGCCATATTTAGATTTATTTTACAAAATTCTCTCTTTAATATTGGTATAACTGTATTAATATGGTATACTGTAAAAGACTTCCTTGTATATGAAAGCTTATTGGGAAGGTTTATGGCTGTAGCGGTTATTAGTATTGTATATATAGCTGTTTACCTTGTTGCTGGCTTTTTAATAAAGGATAACAGAGAGATTGAGAAGAAAATTGTTGAGTTTATAATAAACAATGCGAAAAGACTTTTTAAAAATTCTTCAGCAAGACTTAAAAAGGAATTTTGAAAAAGTATAGCTTATTGGGGTTGGAAAAATGTTATTGAAAAAGTCATCTAAGAATAGAAAAATAAAAATATGTTTTATGCTTCATTGCACATACCCATTGTTTAATCCTAATTGCAAAGGAGTTTTTGGAGGTGCGGAAGTAAACTTCTATTATATTGCCAGACAACTTTCAAAAAAAGGTCTTTATGATATAGAGTTTTATGTTGGTGATTATGGACAAAAGGATGAGGAGATATATGACGGTATAGTCGTAAAGAAAATTAAATATACCAATCTTGAAAAGTATAACACTATTTTTTACAAGATACTTAAGGGTTTGTATCTTAAAAAGATTCTTCTTACCAATAAAAGCGATGTTATTATAAATTCAACATCAGGAGTTCTCATAGGATGGATAGTTTTTTACGCCAAATTTATAAGAAGGAAGAAGGTCATTTTTAGGATTTCAAGCGATTCAAATATTGATATGGAGTATGCAAGAAAAAAAGGTTTGAAGTTTTATATGCTATACAGGCTTGGTCTTTTCAATTGCGATGCCATAGTAAGTCAAACGGAAAAGCAAAAAAGTGAACTCAAAGCAAAGCTTGGACTGGAAAGCACACTTATTAAAAACGGATTTGCTATTGATGAAAATATTGATATAAGTAAAAAAAAGCATATATTATGGGTATCTCGAGCTGTAGATATGAAAAGGCCTGAGCTATTCATAAGGCTCGCAAAAGAGTGCCCGGAAGAAGAGTTTGTTATAATTATTCCGGGTGATGCACCTGTAAAGGATAGGGCAAAAGAAGAAGCTTCAAAGCTAAAAAATGTTAAGTTCCTTGATTATGTGGAGTTTTTCAAGATACAAAGGTATTTTGATGAAGCCAAGCTTTTTGTCAATACATCTGAATTCGAAGGATTTCCAAATAGCTTTATTCAAGCCTGTATAGGAAAGACACCTATTCTGTCATTTAATGTAAATCCTGATGGCTTTATTACAAAAAACAATATAGGTTTTTGCTGCAATGATGATTTCGATTCGGCTTTAAGATTTATTAAAGGATTGAATGCTGAAAAGATAAAGTATTATGGCGACAATGCCATTAAATATATAAAAGAAAATCATGACATTGAGATAACCGCTTCAAAGTATGAAGAGTTAATACAAAAAATAGTATAGATGGGGAGTATAGATATGTTGGTATTAAAGAAAAGAAAGCTGTTTTTAAAGCTTGAAGAGGTATACTATGCAGAAGATTATACAAGCTACAAGACAGATGCAGATATCCTGTTGTTTTACCAATCTGTTAAACGCTACCAACCATGCAGAATAAAGCACACTCTACACATAGATTTATCAAAGGATGAAGACACGCTTTTTTCTGAGATTCATGATCATACAAAGCGTGAGTTGATGAGAGCAAAAAAAGATGATTTGAAATATATTTTTAACGAAAATCCTACTATGGAAGACATGAGGGAGTTCAGCCAGTTTTACAACTCTTTTGCCAAGACAAAAGGGCTGGTGGAAATACATCCCGAGGAATACAGATCCCTGTTGGATGTAAAATCCTTCATAATAACACAAATGCTCGATTCAAGCGGAAATACATGCTGTTATCATACATATATAATTGACATGCATAGGGCCAGGACACAGCATTCATGCTCTCATTTCAGAGATACTCAAGATAAGGCATATAGGGCTTTGGTTGGCAGAGCAAACAGATTGCTGCACTGGATGGATATTTTGGAGTTCAAAAAAAGGGGTTACTCTATTTATGACTTTGGGGGACTGGCATTAAAGGATGATCCGGTACTTGCAAATATCGACAGATTTAAAAAGGGTTTTGGTGGCACTATTGTGGATGAATACGATTTTTATCAGCCGAGAACATTAATAGGCAAGTTATTGCTTGCCATTACAAAAAAGGAAGTTTCATAGGTATGGCTGCAAAATATATATACAGGATGGATGATATTACTCCCACAATGAACTGGAAAAGGTTTTGGAAATATATCGACCTTTTCAAAAAATATAATGTAAAGCCTCTATTGGGAGTAGTGCCGGATAATAGGGATCCAAAGCTCATGGTTGATAATAGTAACCCTGATTTCTGGGAGATATTAAGGAGACTTCAGTCAGAGGGGACTGTTGAAATTTGCCAGCACGGTTATCAGCATAAATATGTAACCGCTGAAGGCGGATTGTTAGGGCCTAAGTTTGGATTTAAAGCACAGTCGGAGTTCTCTGGTTTATCATATGACGAACAATATAACAAAATAAAAGCAGGCAAGGATATTTTGGAGGCACAGGGTATATATACCGATATATGGATGGCTCCTTCCCATTCATTTGATGACAATACATTAAAAGCATTGTACAATCTAGGTTTTAAATCAATAACAGATGGAATTGCATTATACCCATACAAACACAATGACTTGATTTTTGTACCTCAGCAGTTCTGGGAGCCTGTGAGGGTAATGACGGGGATTGTAACTATATGCCTTCATACCGACACTGTCAGAGAGTCATTATATGAAAAGATTGAAGCTCACTTAAAATCCGGTGCACAGTGTATAGCATTCAGTGATGCGGTAAAATACAGAGAGACTGCAGCTGTTTTTTTAATTAATTGGTTATTCCGCTTCCGTTATCTGTTAAGACTTAGGTTTAACGAAAACGGATTTGTAAAGAAGCTTAAAAGCGTAGTCAAAAGAATAATTGGAAAGCAATAGGTGCATTACGAAAAATGCAGGGGAGAATTTTCAAGGGGGAAAATAAATGTCTGATTTAAATTGCAAAAAGAAAATCAAGGTTTGTTTTGTTTCTACTTCTGCTTATCCCCTTTTTAACAAAAATAGCAATAATTTCTTCGGTGGTGCCGAGGTTAACATGTATTACCTGGCAAAAAAAATATCGGAAGACCCTGATTTTGATGTGACGGTATGCGTTGGAGATTACAATCAAAAGCAAGTTGAAATATATGATGGGGTAAAGGTTAGGAAGCTGAAGTTTCAGCCCATGCTTTTCGGTGCAAACAATAAAAAATACGAGACGGTTCCATATAAGATTATAAGGCAGTTTTTCCTCATAAAAGAGCTGGCATTAAAGGATTATGACGTTTATATAAACACATGCGGCGGGGGAATGATAACACAAATAGTATTGCTCGGGAAATTTTTAAGAAGAAAAAAAGTTATATTCAGATTGGCCAGCGATTCTGATGCCCAATGTTCAAAGTTTGGCGGAAGGCTTGGCAGAATGAAATCATGGATATACAGAAAATCATTAAGCTGTACAAGCCTTGTTGTTGCTCAAACAGAAAGACAACAGAAGATGCTTCTTGAAAATATAAATATAAAAAGTGTAGTTATAAATAATGGTTTTTTTATTAAGGAGCAAGCCAACGTAAAAGAAAAGGAGTTTTTTCTATGGGTATCGAGAGCAGATGAAAACAAAAGGCCGGATTTGTTTCTAAAGCTGGCAGAAAGACTTCCTAATGAGAGGTTTGTAATAATTATTCCCGGAGATAATGAAATAAAAGAAAAAGCAGTCTACGAAGCTAAAAGGCTAAAAAATGTGGAATGCCTTGATTTTGTCCCTTTTTCAAAAATACAGGATTATTATGATAAGGCGAAGGCGTTTGTTAATACATCTGTTTATGAAGGCTTTCCCAATTCATTTATACAATCCTTCTTAGCCGGGACACCGATATTATCCTTTAATGTAAACCCGGATGAAATCATCACAAAATACAATTTGGGGTATTTATGCCATGACAATTTGGATGATGCCGTCGATTTTATTAAAAGCCTCGATGAAAATCGTATTAGGGCCTTGGGTGAAAATTGTCTGGATTATGTAAGAAAAAATCATGATATAATTAAAAGTGCAGATAAATATAAGGAGAATATAAAAAGGCTGTTGAAATGGGATTAAGCAGATTAAAATTATATCTTTTAAAAACTAAAAGAGCAGATTTATTAAAGAATATAATAACAGTTCTTATGGTGACCATTGTTTTAATGGTGGATATTGTTAACCCTATAGCCGGCATTATTATGGTTTTCGGATGTGTTACCGTATTGGTAATTATTAAAGAGCCGGTTTATGGTATTATTGTCCTTATTTTGATGATTCCGTTTGTAGGGCTTCCGAGTATGAACAAGCAAATTTTAGGTATTCCGGGCTTTAAGCTTCAGAATATTATATCCATCTTAGTATTGATTTTGTTTGTTACAAGCAAGAAGCCTGAGCCTGTTGGAAAGTTGGAAAAATCATTTTGTATAATAGTACCTGCAATACTTGTACTCAGCAATCTAAGAACGCTGTTATTTCTTGACAGTTTTAATGCTTTTGCTCTTGAGAACCTCGATACATTCAGGTTTTTATTGTCGTATCTTTTAAAACCTGCTTTGTTCTTTCTCATGTTTGTGCTTATAATTTTCTTTATAAGAAGCGAGAAGAATATTTTGACGGTATTTAACGGCATTTTTGCATCTATATCGGCTTTATCTGTATTTATAATAATAAATTATATATTCTTTGTACAAAACAAAACCGACTTTGAAATGGTAAGAGATCAGATAGGCAAGAGCCTTAACATGCATGGAAACGATATTGCCGACTTTTATATCATAACATTACCTGTTACCCTGGCATTTTTAATAAATAAAAAGAGCTTTCTTTTAAAATGCACATTGGCATTGTCTCTTGGAACTGTTGCTATTTTGTATTCAAGAACTGCATATCTTGTAATTGCTATTTGTACGCTGATTTTCTTTATTATTTCAGGAAGAAAGGATAAACTGCCTCCTCTATTGTTTTTTGGTACCATTGCAGGAATATTCCTCATTCCTAGGTCCATGATAAACAGGCTTATGATGGGGCTTAGCGGAGGATTGTCCAATTTGAACGATATCACAGCAGGCAGGACAGATGATATATGGATGCCTCTTATAGAGGAGTATATTAGAAAGCCATTTGCAATGCTATTTGGCGGTGGAAGATATTCGATAATTCAGACCGATGCATTTATAACAGGCAAGATATTGCAAGTAGGGCATCCCCACAACATGTATATTGAAATGGTATTGGATGCCGGACTCATTGGACTTATAATATATATTGTGTTATATACAAAGATTCTTAAGAAGCTTGCGAGAGCGGCCCGAGAGCTCCATGAAAATCAATTGCACAGGGATGTAATATATGCCATAATAGTTGCAACCATAGGGTATTTTATCAGCGGTTTATCCGGAAGAACATTGTTTCCGGCAGCCACTAATGCGTATATCCAGGTGTTACTGGCACTAGGCTTTACAGTAAGCTATCTCCATAAGAATCATACCTCTGTTTTCTGCTAAATCTCTAAATCCGGAACATACCCCAATACAGGTATACCATATTTTTTTTCAATATCTTCAGGTGTTCTTATTTTATTATTCAAATATTCAAGACTGAATATAACACCTACAGCTGTTGTAAAACCTGCCATAACTGCCAGGGCTATGACTTTTAACGGCTTGGAGGCGTTGACAGGGTTTTTGGGTACTCTGGCCAAGTCTACAATTTCAACATTATCAACTTTTATAAGCCTTATGGCTTCAAGAATGAAAACTGATGCAAACTTGTTGGCAATATCCTTTGCAAGCTTGGGATCATTATCATAAACAGAAATTTCCATAATACGGGTGTCATTTTTGGAGCCCACACTGAGATTTCTGGATAATACCTCCGGATCATAGGACAGATTTAATTCATCTATTACTCTACTGACGATGGCATTGCTTTTCATCAATTCTTCATAGTCTTTTACCATATCAAAGTCAACAAGATTGTCTGAATACTGGTTTCTGGATGAGTCAACATGCTTGTTGATCACATATAGAGTAGTACTGGCTTCATAAACAGGTTTAATAAAATTGAGAGCGTAGTATGCTGCAGGTACTCCTGTTAGAATGGGAAGCAGTATAATAAGCCAGAGCTTTTTAATAAATAGCCTTAATAATCTTTCATAATTCATACAATTCACCTAACCTATATCATAAATTCAATCATGACCGATAAAATTATATTTATATGACTAATGTAAATTACAATTCTATCATGTCGTAGTATCTATTATAGTATTTTCTGTATTCATCCTTTGGAATGTTGTTCATTGTTACCCCAATAATATTGGCTTTTGCTTTTCCGAGCTGTGTTTTTAAACGCTCAAACTCACTAAAGCTTACCTTATTTGGTGATGTTACAATCAGAGTTCCTTCTGTAATTGAAGCTACAATTGCACCGTCTATAACGCTTCCTAATGCAGGAGTATCAATTATTATAATGTCATAAACAACCTTAAGCTCAGAAACAAGATCTGAAAAAATCTTTGAATTCAAAAGCTCTGTGGGATTTGGAGGCTTTGAACCGCTGTCTATATAAGACAAATTTTCAATTTTAGAAGGTATAATAATTTCCTTAAGGTCGGCAAAACCTGAAATATAGTTGGATAAACCCTTTGCATAAGATGCTTTTCTTAAATCGGCATTGATAACCAGTACTTTTATTCCTGACTTTGCAGTTACAACTGCTAAATTAGTCACAGTTGTGGTTTTGCCTTCTCCCGGGTTTGCACTTACCACAGCAAGTGTCTTGAATTTTTTTATAAATCCGCAGAACTGAAGGTTGGTTCTTAAAGCTTTATATGCTTCATTAATAGGTGCATTTGTTATTTCATTAAATTCCATATAAATCCTCCATTGGCATTATTAAGCCATGCATTACAAATTTTATATTATCACACATTAAGTAATCTTTCTATTATTAAATACGATTAATCTTATACATTAATAGATATTAAATACATTTATCTATCGCAAAATCCACAGTGAAGCTTGAAATAATTTTGTTGGTTCCTCCCGTGAGTTTTCGTTTAAGTTTTATTGTGGTGGGAATCTTGATGTCATAAGAAGGTGAATACCATCCTATGGGAGACTCCTCCTCACCATGATGCAGTGAAATATCCGAATACGAATCGGGTTGTAATGTGCAGGTACCTTTTTCAAACTCAATAACAATTTTATTGTCTTTTTGAGTAACACGGCAGTCAGGATGTACATGAAAAAATACCTCTGCCGTATGTTCTTCCTTGCAAGCAAGCTCATCTTCTATAATCCATTTGTTTGTATGCTTTTGGTATGAAATCTGACGGGTATGCATTACGCCATCCGAAAGCCGCACATAGCCGTTATGGCTTCCCTTTACATATGTAAGCTCAGAGTAACTTAGGAGCCTGGAATCAGCCCTTTTACCCCACATGAAATTGCCTGTGATAACAGATTGGTTGCAATTATCTATAACCACTGTATTATGTGCACAGGTACTTCTAAAATAATTCCTCCATTTTTTGTTGGCATGGTAAGCGTATGTACCCGGGTCGATAAACAGAGGAATACCCGATGCAGAAAAATAGAACGAAAGAGCATCGGCATGGCCGTGGGCAGCCAGGGACAAATAACCTAAGGGACCGCAATCAAAAACAAGCTTTTGCTCTTTTAAAGTATTAAGGTCGGTACCCAAAATATAATAACCGCCTTCATCAAACTTGAAGCGGGGAGGCTTTATATTCTGAGGCTTGAATTTTAAGTCAAATCCGTCTATATTAAGAATAAAAAGTGTTTTGTCGTCTATTTGCCAATTGTCTTTTAAAAAATCCTTCCTGTTAAATACAAAAGCACCAGTATTAAGCAGGGATCTGTATGGGCCATATTCAATTTGATTAATATCTATAACAAATCCATAGTCCTCATCACCATACTCGGGGAATTTGCCTCGGAAGTTTTCCAATGAAGCCAGAAACTCCATCATTTTCTCTATCTTGCTCCAATAAGATGCCGGGAAATCCATACCATAAGCCTTTCCTATTATGCTTGAAATAAGAAGAAAATCCAATACGAATTGCTGATAGAAGAGGGCTTGTTCTTTATTAACACCGTCATTATAGTTTTGCTTCTCGCATTCTTTCACCAGTATATCAAAAGCCTTCCTCTGCCATATCTTAGAACTTTCAAACCGGGGAAGTGCAGTGCATGCTATAAACAAGCCGGCGGCTTCACCAATAAGATGATTGTTGGCTGAGGAATACTTGCTGAAATTTCTCGCTATAGCCCAGCAGTGAAGATATATTGAATCAAGCCATCTCTGCTTTAATTGAGGGCTTACATCTTCTGATATTATGTGCCAGCATATTGTCCAGTTAATAAGACGTATACCCAACTCAAGACCGCTTGACCAGTTAACGCCTTTCAAAAACGGATTCTGCTCAAACCATTGGCTTAGCTGGCTTTGAAATGAATCTAAATACTTTTGGTTGCTCGTCTTATGCCAGGCAATGGCTAGAACAGGCAGATGGAGATGCCTGCTAAGCTCCCATATATACTTTATATCCCCGATTTTAGAGCTGTCTCTGTAGTCTATATCTTTTGCATATTTATTTGAGGGTGCGGATAGACCTGAGGAATAATCTTTGTGATAATCAATCTTTTCACCAACATAAAATTTTTTAAGAGAAAAAATGTTAAAAGTGTTGTTGCATAGTAAATCGGCCTTTTTAATAAAGCCATCCAAATCATTAATGGCAATCTCTCCATTAAATAGATTTTTGCACGGCATTTCAGGGGATAATATATTCTTTAAAAGATTATCCTCTGTAGTACTTTTATCTTTTAAGCTAACCGCTTTTTGTCTCACTCTGTATGCTATTTCAGTAACCGACATCTTTTTTAACCTGTTGTAGTAAAAGCCTATTTTATTCACTTAAAGACTCACCTCTATAATGAATTGTAAATGTTCTTTAAATTGGTGGCAATCTTATCCATCGAATATCTTTCTTTTGCCAGCTCCAGGCCGGCTCTGCCCATATGCTCTCTAAGATGTCTGTCGTTAATAAGAAGGCTTATTTTATCCCTCAGAGCATTTTTGTCGCCAGGTGAAACAATATATCCGTTATATCCGTCAACAATGGTGTCGGGTATACCGCCAACATTTGTTGCAATAACAGGCAAACCTTTTCCCATGGCTTCGAGTATGACCATGGGCATTCCTTCGGCATATGATGGCAAAATCAATATATCGGATCTTTCATATACTTTATCAAGCTCGCTGCGGCTTATCCAGTTATAAACATGTATATTGTCAGTAAGTACATAATCATTAATAAGGCTTCTGACCTGCTCTGCTTCGCCGTTTCCGTAGAACTCAAGTACATAGCTGTTTTTATCAAGGGATCTCACTGATTGAATCAAATCGTAAACTCCTTTATCTCTACAAAGAGTACCCACAAAAATCATTCTTGTTTTTGTATTGCTGCGTGGCTTATAAGTCTTATCGATAATACCGCATGGATTGTACAAAACCGATATTTTGTCTGCATCTGCATATTTTTTGAAAGATTCCAGCCAGAAATCGGAAAGCACTATTATATGATGAACTCTGCCTAATAAAGAAATAATGGCTTTTTTCTTTTCAGGACAGGAATTTTCAATAAAATCTATAAAGCCTCCGCCATGTATATGCATAATAACTTTTCTTCCAAACAAGAGGCATAGTCTTGCGATAATTGATTTTCTCAAATAGCTGCCCCTTGATGCCGTGTTTATATGAAATATGGCCTTTTTATCCGTCATGCAAATAAAGAATGTTATAATAAGTGTATATATAAAACAGCATAAATCCTTAAGCCTGTTCTTGCCTGAATATGAGCTTAAAAATGACATATCCAGTCCTTTAAGGTTCTCATTGTAAAGCTTAAGAACGGATGATATTCCGCCCTGAGTATTAAGGGATGGACCAATAAAATATACTTTGTATCTCATAAAAAACCCCTATATATTAGCAAAAAATTATTTCTTTAGCAATAAATTATTTCTTTTTTTAAATGCATCTAATATACAAAAATACAAAACTTTTACTTTAAAGTCAATAATATTATAATCATAAGCCAGCCCAATTCTTTTAAGCTTCATAAGGTCATCACCGGGTACATTTATGCCGGGTATTGTAGTGGTAGCAGTATCAAAGTGCTTTCGTACCCAATTTATACAGTGCTCGTTTATATCGCATTCTCTTCCGTTAGGGTATGCAAAATGACGTACTTTCTTGTTTGTCTTTTGCTCAATAAGAACCTTTGAACCGTATATTTCGTCTTCTGCCTTTGCTTTTGTAAGGTTGGCGAGTATTGGATGATTAAGTGTATGAGCACCAAAAGAAACTCCTATTGAAGAAAGTTTTTGTACCTCTTCCCAGCTCAGCATTGTATCGCATTTTTTTTGAATTCTAACATTAAATTCTTTGGATAAATATTCAAGTATTTCCTGTTTTTTATCTTCGTCGTATTTTTTTACATTTTCTCTCATAAATTCAATAAAAATAAATTTACTGTATTTATCTTTTAAGTCGAATGTGTAATGAATGTCAAATATGTTAATGTCAACATGAGTTTTTGTGGAATTATATACGATATATCTTAATATATCGGGCCATAAATAAATGCTTTTGTCTACATTATTTGCAGTGAGATATATTGTAGGGAAAACATGATATTTTTTAAATAAATCATAACCGTATGTATAGTTGTCTTTATAACCGTCATCAATGGTTATAACAAGATATCTTTTGTCCAGCTTATCTTTGTTTACCATTAATTGGTATGCTTCGTCCATTGTTATAAGAGTGTATTCCTTTTTAAAGTATTTCAATTGCTTTTCAAAAGCTTCTTTATCAACTGCACTTAAGGATATGAACTTGTTGTCTTTCCTGCATTTAGCAGTATCTACAAAACTGTGGTAAAAAAATATATAAAGACCATTCTTAAAAAATATCTTTTTGAGAATAAAATACAAACCGGAATAGTAAATTAATAAACAAATAATTTTGTTGATATATCTTCTGGCTTTCTCTTTAATGTCTGTTTCCAACATAATTACAATCACTATCCTTTTGACATAACACTTTAATTAATAACGCATTTAATAGAATAAACCGAGAATTATAGAAGAAAAATAACAATAAGAAAATTAATACCATACAAAATATAAGTAATTATTACAATTTTTATGTATAAGAGAATTATATAATATTTTTGTTTGTTATTCAATTAATTTAATTAAATGCAAAAAAATATAAAGAAAATATACAAAAACTTGTTATTTTAGTTATGGACTTTTGTTAATATTTGTTATAAAATGATTTTGATATAGAAAATTATAGAAGACAACAAAAGTGGAAAATATAGTAACATTTTATTTGTTTTTTATTTGCTTTATTGTTTATTACATCTATATGGGACTCTGGGTATGATATGGATAAATGCAAATTCATATTGAGGTTTTATATAAAGAAATATGTTGATTTTCTTACAAGAAAGTTATTTTATTTAATAATCTGGCTTTTTTGGGAACGTTCAATTCAAAATATTTTTTTAGATAAGACCCTCTTTTACTGTTCGGAAATTCACGGGAGAATAGGTGATTTTATTGATACGGGATCTGAAATTAAAACAGCAACGGGTCTTTATTGTGCATTTTTCAAGGATGCAAGAGGTGTAAAAGAAGCACAGATTTGATTCCACTGCATAAACTCTTTTTTTACAATAGATGTACCTTGACAACTTCACGCAATAACCATTATTAGGAAAATATCAAGGGTGTTTTGCTAATATTTACTAATTTGGGGTCAGAAATTACCTT
>Ga0208695_1000296_pt1 | contig 59678 bp, 52 predicted proteins | sample AD_UKC111_MetaG_FD_184449 | JGI IMG/M metagenome (GOLD analysis project Ga0208695, IMG submission 184449) | Active sludge microbial communities of municipal wastewater-treating anaerobic digesters from Hong Kong - AD_UKC111_MetaG (SPAdes)... | ecosystem: Engineered > Bioreactor > Anaerobic >... | reverse complement strand
TCCAGAAGGAGTACCCCGGGACCTACCTCCTGATGCACGCCATGGGGCCGAACGTGGCAGGGGTTATCGGCACGGCCGTGGCCGCCGGTGCCATGCTCACCCTCCTCACCACGTAAGGGTGAAGGCGAAATCCAGGAAGCAAAAGAGCGGGTCCAGGTTCTGGACCCGCTTGACAGCTTCCAGGGCTGTGCGTAGAAACGAGTAGGATAGACGGGAAGGGGAACGCTAACCCATTTGGCCGATAGCGAGAGAAGAGGAGTCCTCCATTTTTCATGGATGACAGGCTGGAAAGGGATAGGATAGGAGAGGGAAAAAATGAAATCGTTTGTCGTCGCAGGATGCCAGTTTGCTGTAACTCCCATGGACGTTGAAGCCAACATCCGGAAGGCGATTGTTTTCCTGGAAAGGGCTGTTCATGAACACGGGGCGGACCTGGTCGTTTTCCCGGAAGCGATTACAACCGGGTTTACCCCTCCCCCCAGACCGACACAGGAAGAAACCGTAACTGCCCTGTGGGAGGCGGTGGATTGCATTCCCGGCAAAACCACCCTTCCAATCCAGGAGGCAGCGGCGAGGTACGGGGTCTCCGTCATATGGCCCACCTATTCCAGGGGAAACGAAAATGACATCGTGTATAACTCTGTGGTCGCGATTGGAAGTGACGGAAAGATCCTGGGCGACGTCTACCATAAAACCCATCCGTTCCCGACAGAAAGAAAGGAAGGGGGAGGATGGACAACCGCGGGGAACAAGGCGGTCGTCGTGGAAACCCCTTTCGCTAAGATCGGCCTTTCTCTTTGCTACGATGGCGATTTCCCCGAATTTTCAATTGTCGAGACCCTGATGGGAGCGGAAGTCATCGTTCGACCTTCTTCCCTCCTGCGTTCCTACAACGTCTGGGCGTTTACGAATTTTGCGAGAGCGTACGACAGCCACGTCTACTATGTTGCGGTCAATGCGGTGGGGCAGGACGCTTCCGGCAACAACTTCTTCGGAAGTTCGATGATCATTGACCCGACAGGCTGGCTCCTGGCCCAGGCCAGCGGCAACGAGGAAATCGTTTCCGCCCGGCTGGATCCCGATCCCATGCGGTTTCATACGCATGGGACCCGGACGCCGATGTTGTTCGATCACATGGAAGATCGAAACCTCGAAGTCTTCCGGGAATGGATCCTGAAGGAAGGGAAGGCTCCGTTCGAGCCTTCGAGGAGAATTCCCTACAAGAGGTAAAAAAGGCGGTCAGCTTTCCTTTGACTTGGCAATCTCGATTTGGTGAGCCAGGGAAAGGGCAAGGCGATGCAGCCTGTTATTCAGGTCGACCCGCAGGAGTTCTTCGATCTCGCGAAGGTAGTTGCGGGCGGTGTTGTAGTGAATATGCAGCAAATCCGCCGATTTTTTTGCGTTAAAGTCGCACAGGATGAGGCTGTTCAGCACTTCCTCCAGGGGGATTGCCCTTCGGCTTGAATCGATGGTCTTGAGCGGCATCCAGAATCTTTTCCAAAGGCCTTCCGATTCGGGCATTCTTGACAGCCGTCCGAGCAAGGCATGCAGGGCAAGGTCCGAGAAACGGTAAAGGCCTGGCCTTGGCTTGAAATCCCTGATCCAGTACAGAGCTTTTTTGGTTTCTTCGTAAGAACGCTGGATACCTGGAAAATCATCCGCAACACTTCCCATGGCGATCCACAAATGGTTGTCCCGGGCGATTTCGTGGAGCGTTTCGGCATCCTGCTCCAGTTTTTTTGAGGATTCGATAACCACCCAAAAGTTTCCCAGGGCGTAGCGGTTTTCATAGGGGGGCATCCAGAGAGGGAGGGTGATCCGCTCCATCGTCGCTACGCCAAAAACCTGGCAGGGGAACGGAATTGAAACGCCCAGGTTTTTTGCCCGTTGAGCCGCCATGTCCTGATTTTGGTAACTGCCCAGGCAGAGATTTTCAAGGAATCGTTCTCTTTTGGCCGAAAGCTGGTTCGAGGCCAGCGCGAGCTCCAGGGCCTCGCTTCGAAGCAGGCTGATCGCACGCAGGACAAGCCTTTCGTCCCTCAGGGAAGGGTGGTTTTCTTCCTTGTTCAAGATCAAGGTAAGGGTAATCGGTGTTTCGGTCTTAAGACTGTAATTGGCTGTCCAGAGTTTCCCCTCCTGCACTTCTTTTTCTTCCAGCGAGATATAAATGTTCCCCTTTCTGGGCAGTTCGATTTCCCGAACGGCGAAAGCCGTTTTTACCTCGTTGAATCGATCGCTTTCAATCGGGGAGCCGTCCGGGGCGAACCCGTATTTCATCTGAAGGGTATGAATTTCAACAAGGATCTCCTTTTGGATTTCCGTGGCAAGGGTTGAAATCAGTCTTTTTGAATCCCAATCGGAACTCCATAGGAGGGGTGGGGCGTATCGGCTCTGGCCGAGCCTTTCCTGGTCCTGGTGGTACAGCCTGGACTGGATTTCGTGAATGATGTCCGACCAGCGGTAATGAAAAGGAATTTCAAAGACGGGGATTTTCAGTTCGTTGGCTTCCTGGAGCAGCGTTTCGGGGAATTTCGCGTGGTAGCGGTCCAGCTTGAGCCCCATCGCCGCAATGCCCCGCCCCGCGACCTCGTGGAAGAAAAGGGAGAGGGCAGACTGGGAATCCTTGAAAATATACCCCGTGCCGAAAAGGAACTCTCCCCCCTTGAGCCAGCTTGCCATGTCAGGGGCATCGATGACCGAAATCGCGGTGATTTCCCTTGTAAGCCCTTCATTCCCCGCGACGAGCCGAAAGTCCGGGAAGATATGCTGATGAAGCAGGTCAGCGACGATCATCAAAAGCTCCCAGCGAGTGAAATGGTCTCTTTATGCAACAACAGTATACCTCCCTTTTCCTCAAGTCCCATTGCCTTTCAGTGAATTGACGAGGCCCCGAAATTGTCTATCCAGGACACCAAAAAGGCTGCGACCTTATCAGTCATTTACATACCCTTCGGGCTTGCTTTCTCTTAATTTAAACAGGGAAGAATTTTTCTATGAAGAGGAGGAAGTACGGGTTTTGCGGATCAACATTCATTTGAAGGGGCACCTCAGCTACTACCAGAGCGAAAAGCGGGAAGAGGTTGTCTTGGATGTCGAGGCGCCCGTCACCCTCGGGGAGATTCTCTCACAACTCAAAATTCCTGTGTCTGAAGTAGAAGGTGCGTTTTTGGACGGCAAATGGGTTGCTCTTTCGGAATCGCTGGAAAGGGGCGGAAAACTGGACATCATGCCCATCATCGGGGGGGGATAGAAGCGGAAAACCCGGAAAACAGGCAAAAGAAGAATAGCGGTTTCCAGACTTCAGAGATGGTAGAGGGGGGATGAAGATGGATTTTCTCCAGGTGGCAATCCTGCCGATTGCCCTGATCCTTTTCGGGGTATTGGCTTTCCAGAAATGGAGCGCACTAATCCTAGGCCCCTTGCTCGCTTTGCTTGTTGCCGCTGTGGCGGGGCTTCCTCTGATGGATACGATGCTGGGTCCCTACATGGAGACGGCCGCAGCCTATATCAAGAGTTTCTTCCTTGTCTTCTTCGTCGGGTCCGTTTTCGGCTCAGTGATGGAAGAAACGGGGGCTGCCAAATCTCTTGCCCAGTGGATGACGAGCCTGACCAAGGGGAAGTACGTTGCGCCGCTGATCATGACGGTAACCGGTATCCTGACGTATGGCGGCATCAGCGGGTTTGTCATTTTCTTCGCCATGTACCCGGTCGCCCTGCACATGTTCAAGGAAGCGAACCTTTCCCGCCGCCTCATCCCTGCGACGATCTCTGCAGGGTGCTGGACCTGGTCGATGAGCGGGCCCGGAACGCCGGCGATTCAAAACGTCATTCCGATGAGGTTTCTCGGGACGAGTCCCTTGGCGGACCCCATCGGCGGAACGATGACCACTCTCCTCCAATTCGTCCTGATTTTTATCTACCTCGAATGGCAGGGGAGACAGTACGCGCGGAAAGGCTTCACTTTTGTCGAGGACGAACACGTCCGGAAATTCACTTCTTCGCTCGATGTAGCGCAAAAACTTCCCAACCCGGTCATTTCAATCATTCCCTGCATTTTGATCCTGGTGCTGTTCAACGTGTTCCACGTAAAAGTTGAAGCCGCGGTCCTTTTCGGCATTCTTGCGGGCTTTCTCCTCCTGATGAAATACGGAGGGGGATACCAGCAATGGGTGTCCATTTTCAACAACGGGGCCATGAACTCGGCGCCAGCGATTCTCAACACCGCGATCGTCGTCGGGTTCGCAGGAGTGGTCCGCCAGACTCCCGGCTTCACGACCCTGATCGACGGGCTGAAGGGGCTGAACATGCCCCCGCTCCTGTTTGTGGCAACGGTCGTCGCGGTAGCTGCCGGAGCTGCCGGTTCTGCATCCGGCGGGCTAAGCGTGGCTTTTGCGGCCCTGAAGGACACGTTTGTCGGCATGGGTGTTCCCCTTCCCTGGGTTCACCGGATTTCGGTCATTGCGGCAGGGACATTGGACACCCTGCCTCACCAGGGGGCGCAGATCACCTTGCTGGCGATTTGTCACCAGACTCACAGGGAAGCCTACTGGCCCATCGCCGTGACCCAGATTTTTGTCCCCATGATTGCCGTCGCGGCCTTGATTCTCTACCACGCGATGGGATTGCCCTAGGAATCGTTCAAGCCTAAAGCAAGAGTTCCCAACCGCAAGCAACACACAACATTACAGAAGAGGGAGGGTTCAAACAGATGATGCGGCCAACGGAGTTTCGGATGCCTCAGGTATTGCTCCAGGGACCTGGATGCCTTGCAAACATCGGGAAAGAAGTAAAGAGGCTCGGGAAAAAGAAAGCCTTGCTCGTGACTGACAAAATTATGGTCAAGGCAGGGTATGCGGCTCAGGTCGAAAAAATCCTCGCGGACGTTCAGGTCGAAAGCGTTCTGTTTGACGGGGTTGGAACCGAACCGACAGACGTCTACGTCGAAGAAGGCCTGAAAGTCTACAGGGAAAGTGAATGCGATTTCCTTGTCGGACTGGGCGGAGGAAGCCCGATCGATACCGCAAAGGCTGTTGGAATTCTCGCCACCAACGGGGGCCAGATCACGGATTACATGGGAGCCGACAAGGTGGCCGTTCCCACCCCTCCCGTGGTGGCAATTGCCACAACATCCGGGACGGGATCGGAAGTAACGAAGTTCACGATCATTGCTGACACGAAGAACAATGTCAAGATGCTCATCGGCTCTCCTTTTGTCATTCCCATGATCGCGGTCGCTGACCCGGTTCTCACGCTTTCGGTTCCGCCCCAGGTGACGGCTGCTACGGGGCTGGATGCGTTCTGCCACGCTGTGGAAGCCCTTGTTTCAAAAAAGGAGCAGCCGATGACGGATCTTTTGGCGCTCAACGCGATCAAGCTCATCGGGACCTATCTGCGAAAAGCCTGGTGCAACGGAGATGATCTCGAAGCGAGAGCCCAGATGATGCTGGCTTCGACACAGGCGGGGCTGGCTTTCAACAACGCATCCGTCACCCTGATCCATGGGATGTCAAGGCCCATCGGGGCAGTGTTCCACGTCCCTCACGGCATTTCCAACGCGGTCCTGCTCCCGGTTTGGGCCGAGTTCACCTACATTGCCAAGCCTGAAAAATTCGCCCTGATTGCAGAAGCAATGGGAGAGAAGGTCGCGGGGCTTTCTACCCTCGAGGCGGCAGAAAAAGGGGTGGAGGCGATCAAGAGGCTCTGCAGGGACGTGGAGGTCCCTCCGATTCGAACCCTTGTTCCGGACAGGGAGGCCTTTGAGAAGCCCCTGGAGAAAATGGCGCATGACGCCGTGGTCAGCGGCAGCCCTGGAAACAACCCGAGGTTCGTAACGGAAGCCCAGATCGTCGAACTTTACAAGAAAGCCTATTAAACGGATCAAAGAAGCCAGGAGGGGGCTTGTCGAAGCCCCCTCCTGCAGCAAAGCAGGAGGGGGGAAGGCGAATGAGGTGCATCTCGGCGAAAGTTTTTGACATCGATCTGACAAAAGGCTCCATCCAGGAAAAACAGCTCCCGAAGGAGTACTGGCAACTGCACCTGGGAGGATCCGGAGTCGCGGCCAGGCTGCTCTACGATGAGGGAACCTATGCGGTGGATCCTCTTGGCCCTGAAAACATCCTCGTTTTCATGAACGGGCTTTTCACGGGAACCCCTGTTCCCTGCGGATGCAAGATGGCCGTTTGTGCGAAATCCCCCCTTACCGGGATTTGGGGAGAAGCGACGGTTGGAGGGTATTTCGGAGCCGAATTGAGGAAGACGGGGTACGAAGGATTCCTGGTTCGCGGGAAAGCCCAGCGTCCTTCTTACCTGTTGATCGAAAACGGGCAAGTTTCGATCCGCGAGGCTGAAGACCTGTTGGGACTGGACACCTATAAAACTTCGGAACTTTTGAAGGACAGGCACGGGGAGAAGTACGAGGTGGCTGCGATAGGACCTTCTGGAGAAAAGCTCGTTTTGCTCGCCGGGATCATGTTTGGGGGCAGCGAGACACGAGCGGCCGGCAGGACGGGGCTTGGGGCGGTGATGGGCTCGAAGAACCTGAAGGCGGTGGTCATCCGTGGGACAAACCCGGTGGATCTTTTCGATCGCCCCGGGCTGGTTCAATCGATTCAGGAGACCGTCCCGGTGATCAAGGCCAACACGAAGGGATTGACGGACTTCGGTACCGCAGGCGGAGTGATGGCCGTAGAGGCAAACGGAGATCTTTCGATCCGGAACTGGTCCCTTGGGTCCTGGACGGAGGGGGCCGCGAAGACCAATGGGCAGAAAATCGCAGAAACGGTTTTCGTTTCCCATTACGGTTGTTTCGCGTGCCCGATTCGCTGCGGGAAAAATGTCAGGGTTCCGGTCGGTCCGTTCAAGGGGCAACTGGCGCATGGGCCCGAGTATGAAACGACGGACGGTTTTGGGGCAAACCTCCTCAATGAGGATCTGGATGTGATCGTGGCGGCAAACGACCTCTGCAACCGTTACGGGTTGGACACGATTTCGACCTCTGGCGTGATCGGCTGGGCCATGGAGTGTTATGAAAATGGGCTGATCACGAAAGAAGAGACGGGCGGAATCGAAATCACGTGGGGGAACGGGGAGGCGATCCTGAAGCTGACGGAACTCATCGGCAAGAGGGAGGGATTCGGGGAATTCCTCGGGCAGGGAGTGAAGAGGGCCGCAGAAAAGTTGGGCGGGCTCGCGGTCGAATTTGCCGTGCACACGAAGGGACTGGAGTACGCCTTCCACGATCCCCGGGCATTTACGTCCATGGCGGCCAACTATGCGACGGCCAATCGGGGCGCCTGCCACCTGGAAGGCCTGACCTACTTCGCGGAACAGGGAGCCTTTCCCCTCTCGCTCGTTGATTTCGAGAAAGAATTCACCCGTCACGGACACGAAAACAAGGCGGAAATCGCAGTGATCATGCAGAATTTCATGGAAGCGATGAACAACCTGGGGCTTTGCAAGTTCCTCATCCGGGGGAAAGATTCGACGAGCCCGGCGATTTTTGCCCAGTGGATTCACCAGGTAACCGGGATTCCCTATTCGAAAGCGGAGCTGATGAAAGCCGGGGAAAGAAACTTTAACCTAAAAAGATTGTTTAATGGTAAAATTGGAATTACCAGAAAAGATGACGCTCTGCCTCCTCGCCTGGGAGTGCACGATAAAGAGAGCGGTGCGGCAAAGGGCAGTATCCCTTCCATGGGGAAAATCCTCTGGGATTACTACCGAATCAGGGGTTGGACGCCGGAAGGGATCCCAGGGAAGAAAAACTGCGGGAGTTGGGGCTTTAGAAAAGCATTGGGAAGTTCAATCACTCCAGAAGGGGGGGAAAGAAATGATGTCCCCGTTGCACACGAAATACGTTTGCACCGTGTGTGGCTATGTCTATGATCCCCAGGTGGGAGACCCCAAGGCAGGAATCCTGCCTCCCATGCCTTTCAGTGATTTGCCGGAAGATTGGATCTGCCCCGAATGCGGAGTAGGGAAGGATTTATTTACCCTTTTGACTCCCGGACCCAGGGTTACGGATTAAAGAAGCGCGAGGCGAGGCCGTTGAACCTCGCCTCGCGCTTCTCATTTTTGTGCCAGGTATTTCCTCGCTTCTTCCGTGGAGATCCGTGTCAGCTGCTCCCTGGGGAGGACGGAAAGGATCTCCCACCCCTTGTCGAGAGAAAACCCGATGTCGCGATCCTCGCCGGTTCCCTGGCTGAGGAACTGGTTCTCGAAAAGCTCTCCGAACGCCAGGGAGGCCTTGTCCTGTTTTCCCAGCTCGTCGGATCCCACCACGCTCGCCAGGGCACGCACTTCCTGCACCCGGCTGACGGAGGCGAACAGCTGGCTTGAGAGGTTGGGATGGTCCTCCCGGGTGAACCCTTTCCCGATGCCGTCTTTCATGAGGCGGGAGAGGCTCGCCAGGACGTCGATGGGCGGGTAGATTCCCTTGGCGTCCAGTTCCCGGGAAAGGACGATCTGCCCCTCGGTGATGAAGCCCGTCAGGTCCGGGATGGGGTGGGTGATGTCGTCGTTGGGCATGGTCAGGATCGGAAGCTGGGTTACACTCCCCTTTCCTTCTCTCAGGACCCCGGCGCGCTCGTAAAGGGAGGCCAGGTCGCTGTAGAGGTAGCCCGGGTACCCTTTCCGGCTCGGGACCTCCCCTACTGCCACACCCAGTTCCCGTAACGCCTCGCAATAATTCGTCATGTCCGTCAGGATCACCAGAACGTGAAGCCCGAGGTCGAAGGCCAGGTACTCCGCGGCCGTCAGGGCGAACCGCGGGGTTGCGATCCGTTCGATCACGGGATCGTCCGCCAGGTTGAGAAAGGTCACGATCTTATCGGTGCGTCCCTTGTCAGACAGTTCGCGGGAGAAGAAGGCGGCGTCGTCGTGCTTGATGCCGATCCCCGCGAAGACGACCGCAAAGTTTTCTGCCCCCACCAGCCTGGATTGGGTCGCGATCTGGACCGCCAGGGCATTGTGGGGAAGGCCGTTCCCGGAGAAGATGGGCAGTTTCTGGCCCCGGATCAGGGTGGTGAGGACATCGATCGAGGAGATCCCCGTGTGAATGAAGTCCCTTGGGTAGGCCCTGGCCATCGGGTTGATCGGCTGGCCGTTCACGTTCCGGGTGACCCTGCCGTAAACGGGCCCGCAGCCGTCCCGCGGTTCTCCCAGACCGGTGAAGGTCCGCCCGAGGATCGCGGGGTCAAGCGTCATCGAGAGTTCCTTTCCCAGGAAGCGGACCCGGGTCGATTCGGGCACGAGATCCCCGGTTCCCGAGAAAACCTGCACCAGGGTGGCCCGCTCGTCCAGGACGACCACGCGCCCTTTTCTGACCTTCCCGTCCGGACCGATGACGTCGGTCAGCTCCCCGTAGCCCGCCCCCTGGACCCCTTCGACCAGGACGAAGGGACCGTTGATCGTTTCAAGACCGATGTACTCGGCGATGGCCATCGCTATATCCTTCCTTTCGCTGCGGAACGTTCCGTGCCGACCTTTTCGAGGAAGGCGTCGAGCTCCTTGCGGAGGGCGGCCGGCCCCCCCTTCGGGTCATTCAGCGGACGTTCCCTCAGGTGCGTCAACGCCAGGACGGGACGTCCGTCCCGGATCAGGGAAAGGGGGACTCCCCGCTTGACCAGTTCCCCGGCCTTGTCGTGGAAGTGGAGCATCAGCTCCAGGATGGCGAACCCTTTTTCCGGGGGCGAGAAGGAGTCTTCCCCGAAGGCTCCCTGCTGCAGGTAGCCGTTCTTGATCAAAAAAGCCGTGAAGGCGATCAGCCGTTGTTCGTCCGGCAGCACGTCCTCGCCCACGAGGCGGATCACCTGCTGGATCTTTTCGTCCTCCGCCAGCAAGGCCCGGGCCCGCTCCCGAAGCTGCCCCCACCTGGAATCCACGTGAGTCCCGAACCAGTTTTCAACCTCCTGGGCATACTCGCTGTAGGATTCGAGCCACCCGATGGCCGGGAAGTGCCGGGCATTGGCAAGGTTGCGGTCCAATGCCCAGAAGCACCGGATGAACCGCTTGGTGTTCCTTGTGACCGGCTCGGTGAAGTCGCCTCCTGGGGGGGACACGGCCCCGATGATCGTGATGCTGCCCTCGTTCCCTCCCAGGGTGACGACGCGCCCCGCGCGTTCGTAGAACTCCGCCAGCCGCGTAGGCAGGTAGGCGGGGAAGCCCTCCTCGGCGGGAATCTCCTCCAGGCGGCCGGAGATTTCACGGAGAGCTTCCGCCCACCGGGAAGTCGAATCGGCCATGAGGGCCACGTCGTAGCCCATGTCCCGGTAATACTCGGCGATGGTGATGCCGGTGTAGATGGAAGCTTCACGGGCGGCAACGGGCATGTTCGAGGTGTTCGCGATCAGGATTGTTCTTTCCATGAGCGGGCGCCCCGAGCGGGGGTCCTCCAGCACGGGGAATTCCTCGAGAACCTGGGTCATCTCGTTGCCGCGCTCCCCGCAGCCGATGTAAACGACCACCTGGGCTTCGCTCCACTTCGCCAGCTGGTGCTGAGTCACGGTCTTTCCCGTCCCGAAGCCGCCGGGGATCGCCGCTGTCCCCCCCTTGGCGATCGGGAAGAGGCCGTCGATGACCCTTTGGCCGGTGACCAACGGCTCGGTCGGCAGCAGCCTCTCCCGGTAGGGGCGGGCAGCCCGGACTGGCCAGCGCTGGATTGCAGGCACCTGGACCGTCCGTCCCCTTGCGTCCCGGATACGGGCAACAACGTCTTCCCCTCGAATCGTGCCCGGGGTCCGGATGTCCGTGATTTCCCCCTCCAGGTCCGGCGGCACAAGGATCCGGTGCTCGAAAAGGGGCGTTTCCTGGATGGTTCCCAGGACCATGCCTGCGGTGACGACGTCTCCTTTCCGCGCTGAAGGCGAAAATTCCCATGAGCGCTGGGGGTCGATCATGGAGACCTGGATCCCCCGGGAAAGAAGGGGGCCTTCCCTTTCGAAAAGAGCGCCGAGGGGGCGCCCGATCCCGTCGAAGATTTGACCGATGAGACCCGGCCCCAGGGAGACCGAGAGGGGTTCCCCCGTTCCCTCGACCGGTTCACCGAGACGGAGGCCCTGGGTGTCTTCATAGACCTGGATGAGGGCTTCGTCCCCTTCCATGCGGATGATCTCTCCCCATAGGCCAAGTTTCCCGACGCGGACCATTTCTCTCATTCCGAAGGACCGCATGCCTCTTGCCCGGACGACGGGGCCGTTGACACGGACGATGGTTCCGAACGTTTCCACGATGCCTTCCCCTCCCTGGTCCGGTGTCTAAAGCATCGGCAGCAGGCGTTCCGCTAGCGTGCCCGCCATCTCCTGAGCCCGGTTGCGCCAATCCGCCGCGACAAACCTTCGCCCGTCGGCGGTCCAGATCCAGGCCCCGCCCAGGATCGGGGCCGGATCCGGGTCAAATCGGACCTCGATGCCGGGCAGAAGCGCTTCGGCTTCCTTCGCAACGGCTTCTCCGATCGGAGCGTCGGTCCCCGCCAGCCTGAACCGGAGGCCGCCGCTCTCGGGCAGGGCGGATTCGGCTTCCGCGATGAGGCCCGCCAGGATTCGAACGTGGTCGTTTCGCTCCCGCAGGCGGCAGAATCGGTCTTCCAACATCGACACGGCTTCGGAGAGCAGCCGGTTCTGCAGGCGCAGCCCCTCCGCAGCCTTTTCCCTTTCCGCGGCCATGACCTGGCGCCTGCGCGTGGCTTCCGCCCGGTCCGCTGCGTCTTTCAGGATCAGCTCCTCTTCCCGCGAGATCCGCTCTTCTTCCTGGGCGATCCAGCTTTCTGCCTCTTTTTTGGCTTTTTCCAGGATGCCCATTTTTTCCTGCTCGGCCTGGAGAAGAAGGAGTTCCCTCAGGCCGTTCAGTTTCTCGTTCTGGATTTCGTTCATTCGAGGTTCACCCCGATCGCGTCCCTGACGTAGGCGGTCAAAAAGTCGGCGGCGCGGCGCATCCCGTGGCGGTCCGGGATCTCCACCACGAGGGGAAGCTCGCCTCTCTCCCTGAGACCCTGGACGAGGTCCGGCACCGTTTCGGCAACCTTTTCCGTGAGAACGAGAATCCCGATTTCCGGATCCTCCAGCACTTCTTCAATCGCTTTCCGGCATTCCTCGGCGCCGCGGGCAATCCGTCCCTCGATCCCGGCCAGGCGAAGGCCAACGAGGCTGTCCAGGTTGTCGCTGAGCAGGTAGGCGCGCATCGTCCCTCAGATCTTTCCGAGGATCAGCAGGGCCACGATGACCCCGTAAATGGCGATCCCTTCTGCCAGGCCCAGGTAAATCAGGGTGGTCCCCAGCATCTCTGGCTTTTCGCCGATGATCCCCAGGGCCGCGGCTCCAACGACCGCCACGGCGATCCCGGCGCCCAGGCAGGCCAGCCCGGTGGAAACGGCCGCACCGATGAATCCCATCCCCGCCCCGGCTCCCAGGGTGGCCCCCGCTTCAGCCGCTGCGGCAGGACCGGTGCAGAGCGCCAGCAGGCTTCCCGCCAGGAGGCTGACGGAACAGGCGAAAAGGCTCGCAGCGAGAACTCCCCGGGGATTCTTTACCGCCCGCCCGGAAAGGCGGGCACCGAGCAGTCCGAAGGTCAGCGAAGCGATGATAAGAACGAGCAATCCGAACATGAAATCCTCCCCTTTTGAAGATCTTAGCTTCCGGGCGTGGGGGATCCAGCCTGAAGCCGGGGATCCCTGAAGGAAACCGGCCTGAAGGCCCTTCCCCCTCCGCGGTAGAACTTGCTGAAGAACTCGTAGTACTCCAGGCGCAGGGTCTGGATGAAGACGATCAATCCCTCGAGCGCGATGATGACGGCATTGCCTGCCAGAAGGAGGACCCCCTTCAGAAGGATCCCTCCCGGCAGCTCCCGGACCATGTCCGAGAGCATCATGACGGCAAGGGAGAGTCCCACGTGGTTCAGGGCAAATGCCGCCAGGCGGACGAAAGAGGCCGTGTTGCTCAGGAAGTTCAGGAGATTGTGCAACACCTCGAAGGCGTACAGTCCCCCCTCTTCGTGCGTTCTCTGGCGGAGAAGCAGGCGCGCCAGGAAATCCCTCATCAGGATGACGGTCAGCAGGGCCGAAAGGAAGGTCCATGGAACCCAGGAAGGGAATGGCATTCGCTGTCCCGTCAGGACGGCATAGCCAATCGCTGCCATAGACAGGTAGAGGACCATGCCGGCCAGGCCCTTGCCGTCGAAGAGCAGCCTCCCGAAATCCCGGGCCTTGTAGCAGGAGATCATGTTGAGGATCATCCCGAGCGTGATGACCGAAACCCCCACCCCGATCGAAACCCCCAAAAGCCGGTTCATGTCCTCCATGGGCGAAATCCAGAGAGCCGGGATCCAGCCTTCGACGCCGAAGACGCTCCCGTACAGGAAGCCGAAAAGCATCGAGGCGGCTCCGGCAGACTTGAGAACCGTCCCCATTGACCGGCTCAGCAGCCGCTTGCGCTGGAGGATCGTTGCCGCGGCGATAAGGGCGAGCCCGTGCCCCACGTCCCCGAACATGAAGCCGAAGAACAGGCAGAAGCTGACCGCCACGAAAAAGGACGGATCCATCTCCCCGTAGGCAGGGAGGCTATAGAGCGAAACCACGTCCTGGAAAGCGCGAACCAGGGGCAGGTTCCGAAGGAGAGTGGGAACCCGGATGCCGGTGTAGGGCATCTCCCCGAGCTCTTCGATGTGAACCGTTGTTTTCGGGGCCTCTCTTTCAAGAATTTCCAGGGTCCTCTGCAGGGTGTCCTCGGGAATCCAGCCGGACAGAAGGTAAAGCCCGCTCAGCTCCCCCCGGCCGCGGCAGAGATCGTAGACGCGCTGCATGGTGTAGATCGAAGCATAGAGCCGCTCCATGCCCTGGCGGTTGGATTGGAGAACCTCCGCGGCTGCCCGTTTCAGGCCCTCGATCGCCTTCCGGGTGTTTTCGATCCTCCTGGAGATCTGCACCTGCGGATCGCCCGCGAGGGAGGATGCCATCTCTTTCAGGGAGAATCCTTTGAAATAAAGGCTTTCCAGGAGCTTCTTCGCCCCCTCGCGGTAGCCTGGGGCCGTCAATCCCAGAAACCAGGTGAATCCATGCCTCGAAAGCAGGGGTTCCAGCAGGAGCGGGGCTTCGAGGGTGGCTTCCTCCAGCCGGCGGTAGTTCTCATCCGTCAGTTTCCCGAACAGGGGAACCAGGTAGGTGGTGTCGGCGAGGTCGGCGAGGTTCATCCCCCTTTCCGAAAGGGACGCCGTCAGGATTTGCGCCGCTTCCAGTTCCTCCCGCTCTTCCGACAGCTCTTCGCGGCGCTTCGACCAGAGCGACAGCCGGTGAACCGTTTCGTTGACGGCCTTCGCTGCCCGGTCCAGGCTGAAATCCGGGGTGATGGGCACGGGAAACGGGTCCGGCACCCGTTCCCCGGCAGCTTTCCAGACCTCCGAAAGCTTGACGAGCAGTTCGTCGTAGGGGTTTTCCGAGGCAGTGGTGATCTTTGACCGAACCGACCGGTCCTTTAAAAGAAGGTCCAGGGGCAGGGGCTGGAACCCTCCGGTCAGGACCATCAGGCGCGCGACGGTTTCCATCTCGGCCTTGGGGCCGATCAGGGTTACGGCAAGCATTTTTACCACTGCCATCGCACTTCGCCTCCCGGAATGAGGGGCCGGGCCAGGAAGAGGGCCGCGTGCCTCCGGTCGTAGTCGTACCGCACGTCCTCGATCAGGGTGGCCAGGTCCCGGATCTCGGATTCCAGCAGGGTCAGGTAGGCAAAAACAGTCGATAGATCCGGACGGCCCTGCCGGAAGACCTTGTAGGCTGTCTGGCGGATGTATCTTCGCACATCCCTGTCCATGACCATTTCCTCGATCGGCGGCGATTCGCCGAAGGCCTCTCGGTAGGCCGTGGTTTTCAGGATCGTCCAGAACTCGTCCGGTTCGCCCGCTCGGGCCATCTTCCGCAGAGAATCCCCGTGCAGCCGGTAGCGGAAAGGCAGAAGCCTGGCGACCCGTTCTTCAGGGGTCAGATCGTAGTATCGCAGCGAACGGTAGGTCCAGGAGATGTTCAGGAGATCGAAGCGAACTCCCAGCAGGCGCATAACGGAGCGCATCTCTCCCGCGGAAAGGGCTTTGGCGGCCTCGAGGAGCCGGACCAGCACCTCCCGGTCGATCGCCGCTTCGGCGGAAAACAGGTTCTGTTCCCCCAGGGCCAGCCGCTTCAGGGGTTCCTGCAGGGGGTGAAAGTAGGGGGTCCCCCGCAGGGCATCGGAGAAATCCTGGAAGTCCCGGCTGGAGAGAAGAAGGTCGAACGGCAGGGAGGTGCGGGGAAGGGCCGCGATCCGCGCCCGTATGGCTTCCCGGTCTCCGTGCCGGGTCAGGACGAAGCGCAGGGCCGTTTTCAGGGCCCCGGCCTGGTCTCGTTCCATCCAGGCCAGGAGAAAGCGGCGCCGGGCTCCCGTCAGGTAAGGAAGGAACTGGGCCGCCCGTTTCGGCAGGAGAAGCTTGAGGCGATCTTCCAGCTGAACGCGGGTCACCTCCTGGGGAACGAGAGAAGAGAGGGCATCCCCGTAGCCTTCGCTCCTCACCAGTTGGGAGAAGATCTCCGGGACGTCGTCGCATTGCAGCAGGGCCCACATTTCTTCGTCCTTCAGCAGCTTCGAGAAGAGGACGTGGGCTTTCGCTCCGGCTGCCGTCCTCTCCCCCAGCGAAAAAAAGAAGGTCACGACGGCCCGCCTCTCTTCCCGAGCAGGGTTTCCACAGCCTCCTGGACCAGGGAGTCGACCACCCCTCCGGCGATTTCACGGAACCGCCGCTCCATCCGCTCCCTTTCCGATTTGCCCTGCTCGGTGACGGACCGTGCCTCCTCGTCGGCGGCAGCCCGTGCGTTTTCCAGGACGGCGCTGGCCTTTTTCCGGGCTGCCTGGATCCGGGTCTCGGCCTCCCGGGCCATCCGTTCCCTGGTTTCTTTCAGCAGGGCCTCGGCCTGGACTTTGGCCTCCTGTACTTCCCGGACTCCTTCGCTCTCGGCGCCCAGCAGCACGACGAGGGCTTCCTGCAACGATGACACCCCTTAGCCCCCCCTCTCCCCGCGGCTCTTCTTCGCGGTTTTCATGCGCACAAAATCTTCCCTTTCTCCCTCTTCCAGAACGGAAGCGATGGAAGCCAGGGTGGAAAGGGTCGTGGGAATGACGACTTTCTCCAACGCGTTCACCCGCCGGTGGGTCCTTCGGATCTGAACCGCCAGGCGGTAGACGGCGTTTTCCACCTCGGCAAGCCTGGCAAGAGCCGCAAGCACTTTGCGGAAGGCAAGAGCGGCGACGTCCATGCTTCCCGAGGTATCCCAGAAGGAAAAGGCGGGACCCCGCTTCGGCTCGATCGGGTCCACTTCCGGGATTTCCACTCCCATGACGGAATGGAGACGGATCGTGAAGTTTTTTTCCTCGGGGATCGCGTGGGCAATCTCCTCGACGCTTTCAATGCCGAGCGATACGTTGGCCCGCTGCAGGGCCGCGTAGGCCTCCTCAAAGACCGCGGCCACTTCTTTCTGGAGGTCCCTGGCCTTCGCGATCGTCGCCGTCAGTTCCATCATCAGGACCTGGCGCTTCTGCTCGAGCAGGTCATGCCCTTTCCTCGCAAGTTCGAGGGAGCGGGCCAGGCGGACGAGATTGCCTCGAGTGGGGACTGCTTTTGCCGACATCCCGGCTTTTCCCTCCCCTTGCATCGCGTTCAAGCCGTGCCGTAGCGATGCATGCAGAAACGGGCGAACTCTTTTTTTATGATACTCCCCGGTTCACTTCGGGGAAAGGGGGGAAGTGCCGGCCCCTTGCGGGATGTCCTTCCCGAAGGCCGCAAAAAGCAAGGTTCCTGCCAGCCCGAAACCAAATGCGGTCAGGAAGTTCACCGCTGGAGAAATGTTCCAAAGCGTTGCGCTGGACAGGGCCGCCGCAGAAACGATCACGTCCCGGATGAGGTAGTAGGTCCCGAACGTGGAAGCCTTCGCGTCCTCGGGGGCCAGGTCCATGATCAGGGCTTTCCGGGTAGGCTCCCCGAATTCTTTCAGCCCTCTCAGGACAAAAGCCAGGGCGAAGGCGGAAAAGGAGTGGCAAAAAAGGAGGGACAGGGGGAAGGCCGTGAAAAAAACGAAGGTCATGAGCACGAAAGGCTTTTTCCCGTACCGATCGGCCATCGCCGCGACCGGAATGTAGACGAGCATCGCCGTGACCATCTCGATGGCCGTGAGGAGGCCGAACTGATCGGCGGAAAGGCCCCTTACCCGAACGATCCAGACCACTACGAACGCGTAGGGAATCTGTTCCGCGAAGCGGATGAGAATGTCCGATCCCAGGAGGGATCGGAGAGCCGGCGAAAACCGTTTCCAGGACTCGGCCGGGTGAAGGGGGCTCTTGCCGTGCTCCCGGATGTCCGCGATGAATTTCCACTGGATGAAGAGAGAGAGCCCTCCCAGCGCCAGGGCGGCTGTAAAGGCGATCCGAACCCCGGAAACCGTCCCGTACCTTGCGATCAGGGCTCCTCCCAGGATTGGGCCCAGCGCCATGGGGATTCGCCTGACGAAGGAATGGAGGGTCACTCCCATCACCCGCTTGTTTTTGGGGACGGCATTGCTGACGAGGCTCATGATCCCCGGGAGGGAGATCGCGGTCCAGCTGATGAAAAGCACGGCTCCCGCCAGGACAGCCCACCAGGCGGGAACCAGGATGACAAGGGAGTACCCCGCCATGGCCAGGGCCGTGAAGGCCATCAGGGCCCTTTTCGCTCCCCAGCGGTCGCTGAGAGCCCCGCCCGGAAAGGAATAAAGAGCGCCGAGGAGATTGTCCATGGCGTTCAGAAACCCCACGGATTGGGTCCCGGCCCCAAGGGCCAGGAGGTACAGGGGGAGGAATCGTTCGGCCATCTTTTCGCCGAGCCCCACGAGAATAGCCATGAAAAGAAGTCCTGCAAGGCTCCGGTTCAGTCCGAAAAAAGCCCTGACACGTTCGATTCCTGTGGATGGCTTGTTCATGAACAGTTCCTCGCCTCCTCGTTAAACCGTTGACACCGGCTGAAAGAGTGGTAGAGTAAAGGCTACTCAATGATGAGCGGAAAGGCTCGTTGACCCCAAAGGAGGTTCTTTCCCTTGACCGAAACCCTTCAGGCAGCCGAAAGGCTCACACGCGAATCGCTTGTCATCGATGTCCATTACGATCTCGGCATGGATCTGTGCGACCGCTACGACCGGGGCGAGAGCCGGATCTGGCCGGAATACGAAAGCTTTTTTTCGGCCGGCGGGGTGAAGGGCCTCGTTTCTTCCCTTTTCCTGCACAGCTATTTTCTCCCCGAAATGGCCCTGAGGAAAGCCCTCGATCAAATCGCCTGCCTTCTGAAAGAACAGGAAGCTTTCAAAGACCGGGTTTCGGTCTGCCGGAGCGCCTCTGAATTGGAAGAGGCCGCCGCGGAAGGCCGGACGGGGATCCTCCTGTCCTTTGAGGGGGTCGAGCCCCTGGGGAACGACCTGTCCCTTCTTCGCGTCTTTTACGAGCTGGGAGTCCGGGGAGTCGGGCTAGCCTGGAGCCGCAGGAACGAGGCGGTCGACGGGTGTCATTTCGCCCCGAAGCGCGAGGGCCGGAAAGGCGGTCTGACCCCCTTCGGAGTCCAGGTCGTGGAAGAGGCGGAACGCTTCGGGATGTGGATCGACGTCAGCCATCTCAACGATGAGGGGTTCTGGGACGTCGCCGCGATCGCCAAGGGCCCCCTGGTCGCGTCGCATTCCAACTGCCGGGCCCTCGTCCCCGGCATGATGCGGAACCTCACCGACGACCAGATTGTTGCCATCGCGAAGACCGGAGGCGTGATCGGGATGAACTCCTGCAGTGCCTTCGTCAAGCCCGACCACGACCGGCGCCGCCTGGGGCCGGAGGATCTCGCCGATCACGTGGACCACATCGCGAAACTGGTGGGGAGTCAACACGTCTGCCTGGGCTTCGACTTCTGCGACGGCTTCAAAGATTACCTGACCATGGGATGCAGCGTCCCCACCTACGACGTTGTGGCGGGGCACCGGGAAATCCCTGCCTTTGCGGCTGTCCTTTTGCAGCGGGGCTACTCCGAAGACGAGGTCAGGGGAATCCTCGGCGGCAACGCGATGCGGGTGTTCAAAAAAGTCCTTGCCTAGGCCGAAGGGAGGGGAAACCGGAAGCAGGCCCGTTCAGGCGGAAAGGTCTTTCTCGAATCGCTTCTTCAAAGGAACCGGGAATCCGAGATTGGCGAACATTGGCGAACAGAGGAGGGAGTCGCGTGAGAAAGTCAAGGCTTTTTGTCGTGCTTTCGCTGTCGTTCCTCCTGGCGGGGATCCTTGCCGCTGGGGCCTTTGCGGCGGAAAAAGTCTTCACCATCGCGTACAACGAAGAACCCCAGACATCCGACATGCAGATGACCACTTCCTGCTACATGATCCCCATGAATGTGTACGACCGGCTCATCGAATGCGTTACCACCGCCCCCGGCAAGTCCGCCCTCGTCCCTGGACTCGCAACGAAATGGGAAGTTTCGAAGGACGGGAAAGTTTACACCTTCTACCTGCGCAAGGGGGTCAAGTTCCATAACGGGGAGGAACTGACCGCGCAGGACGTGGTCTACACCTTCGACCGGATGCTCGATCCGAAGACCAAGGCCCTGAACACGGACATCCTGGATTTTGTCCTGGGGGCCAAGGACCGCATGGAGGGAAAGGCCGCCTCGACCGCCGGCCTGAAGGCGCTCGACCGGTACACGGTCCGGATCACCCTTGAGAAGCCCTTCGTTCCGTTTCTGGCGATCATGGCCAGCCCGCAGGCTTCGATCCTGAACGAGAAGTTCACCAGGCCCCTCGGGAACAAGTACGGCCTCACGGCCCAGGCGACCTGCGGAACCGGCCCCTTCATCCTGAAAGAATGGGTCCTGAACGACCACCACACCATGGTGGCCAACCCCAATTACTTCCGGGGTCGTCCCCAGATCGACAAGTTCGTCGTGAAGATCGTCACGGACCCGGAAACGATGCGGATGCTTTTCGAATCGGGTGAAATCGACCTCTTCGACTGTGATTTCGCCATGTCCCAGATCCCCTACTTCACTTCGCATCCCAAGTGGGGCAAGCAGACCGTTTCCGGCCCTCGAGTCGGCATCTATTACTACACCTTCAACCAGGCGATCAAGCCCTTCGATAACGTGAAGGTCCGAAAGGCTTTCCAGATGGCCGTTGACCGGAAGCTGATCCTCCAGAAGATGTTCTACAATCACGGCCAGCTTGAGAACGGCGTCATGCCCAGGGGCTTGATTCACTACAACCCGAACCAGGAAAAGATCGAGTACAACCCGGAGAAAGCGAAAAAGCTTCTCGCCGAGGCCGGATACCCGAACGGGGTGGACATGGAGATCGCCCTTGTGGCCAGCACCGGTTCCCAGTGGCAGAAGATGAGCGAGATCGTGCAGGCCATGGTCGCGAAGGCCGGCTTCCGCGTGACCCTCAAGCAGATGGACGAAGCCGCCTTCTACGCCACCCGAAAGGAAGGCAAGCTTCCCATGTATACGAACAAGTGGTCGGCGGACTTCAACGATCCTGACAACTTCTTCTACACGTTCTTCGGGCCCAAGGGGACCGTTGCCCGTTCTTACAACAACATCAGCCCCGAGGTCTTTGCGGCCCTCGAAAAGGGACGCTCGGAAACCGATTTCGCCAAGCGCGGCAAGCTGTATGCCGACCTCGAGAAGAAGATCGTCATCGACCAGGCCGCCTGGCTGCCGATGTTCTCCCTGAAGCACATCTACGTGGTCCAGCCCAGGGTCAAGAAGTTCGTCGTGCCCTGGAACGGCTGGTCCGACTTCCCCATCTACGAGACGCGCGTCGAGTAGTTTCTGAGGCGTACCCCGGGAGAACAAACGCTCCCGGGGTACGCCGTTCTCGAGTACGCAAGACGGAGGCTGTCGAAGAATGCTGAAGTTCATCCTGAAGCGGCTGCTGATTTCCATCCCGATCCTGATCGGGGTCACGGTCATCATCTTTTTCCTTCTGAATGTCGTCCCAGGGGATCCCGTTGCCCTGATGATGAAAGAGCACATCAGCGTTGACGTCGTTGCTCGGGTTCGGGCCCAGATGCACCTGGACGATCCCGCGATCGTCCGCTACTTCCGCTTCTTGGCGGGAGCCCTCCGGGGAGACCTGGGAGAATCCTACAAGCTGAACCGGCCCGTCACGTCCCTCATCCTGAACGCTTTCCCGAACACCTTCGTCCTGGCCCTCTGGGCGGCCCTCTTTGCCTGGGTCGTGGGCATTCCGGCAGGGATCCTTTCCGCCGTGAAAAAGTACTCCCTTCCCGACAACCTTTTCATGGGCTTTTCCCTGCTCGGGGTGTCCATGCCGGTTTTCTGGTCCGCCCTGCTGTTCCAGTACGTCTTTGCAGTGAAGCTCCGCTGGTTGCCGGTTGCCGGTTTCGAGGACTGGCGGTACGTGATCATGCCCGCCATCGTCCTGGGCTGGAGCAGTGCGGGGATCATCGCCCGCCTGACCCGCTCCAGCCTGCTGGAGGTCATGCGAAACGACTACATCCGCACCGCAAGGGCAAAGGGGCTTCATGAACTGCCGGTCATCTTCGGACATGCCCTGAAGAACTCGCTGCTTCCGGTTGTCACCGTCATGGCGATCCAGGTCGCGGGGCTCCTTGCAGGGGCTGTCATCACCGAAAGCGTCTTCGGGATCCCCGGGGTTGGCCGGATTGCGGTGAACGCCATCCAGGCAAGGGACATGCCCCTTCTCCAGGGGGCCGTCCTTTTTGAAACCACCCTGGTCATCCTGGGGAACCTGGCTGCGGACATCCTTTACGCTTTCCTGGATCCGCGGATCAAGGCGGCCTGAGGGGGGAATGGGAATGAACGATCCGAAGGAACAGGACCTTACCCTGGCCTGCTGCGCGGCTGGAACCTGCGAGGAGGAAGAGTCCATCGCCCCGCCCTCCTCGTTTCTCAAGGATGTCGTGATCGCCTACCGGCGCAACCGGCTTGCCATGGTCGGGGCTGCGATCGTGCTGATCCTTTTCCTGATGGCGGTCTTCGCCCCCTGGCTTACGCCCTACGACCCCTATGCAATCGACCTCGAGGTCATGACGGAGGCTCCTTCCTGGTCTCACTGGCTGGGAACCGATCAGTTCGGCCGTGACCTTCTGACCAGGATCCTCTACGGGACGCGGATCTCCCTGGTCATCGGAATTGTCCCGACCCTGCTCTCCATGATCATCGGGACGACCCTGGGGTTGATCGGCGGGTATTACGGAGGGAAGACGGACATGGTCATCATGAGGTTGTGCGACATCGTCCTCGCCTTCCCGTCCCTGCTCCTGGCCATGGTCGTCATGTACACGCTGGGGGCTACGCTGGTGAACATCTTCATCGCCCTGGCGGCAGTCGGCTGGGCCGGAACGGCACGGGTGGTCCGCTCCCAGGTCCTTTCCCTGAAGGAAAAAGAGTTTGTCGAGGCCGCCCGTGCCGTCGGCGTGAAAAACCGGGTCATCATGGTCCGGCACATCCTTCCAAACTGCCTGCCCGCCCTGATCGTCCTCTTCACCCTGGGAATCCCGGGAGCGATCCTCTCCGAGGCCAGCCTCAGTTTTCTCGGGGTCGGCGCCCAGCCGCCCACGCCCAGCTGGGGACTCATCGTCACGAGCGGGAAGGAATTCCTCTTCTCGGCTCCCTGGGTCGCCATTGCTCCCGGCCTTTTCATCCTGGTGACGGTCCTGGCCTTCAACTTCATGGGCGACGGGTTCCGGGACGCCCTGGATCCCTACATGAAACAATAGAGAACGAGGAGAACCGCGTATGAAAACGTCAGAAACGCTGTTATCGATCGAAAACCTAAGCACCTCGTTCTTCACCTCGAAAGGGGTGGTCCCGGCCGTGAGCGGCGTGAGCCTTTCCGTCGAACGGGGAGAGATCCACAGCATCGTGGGGGAGTCGGGCTGCGGAAAGAGCGTGACCTCTCTCTCCATCATGGGCCTGGTGGCGCCGCCCGGGAGGGTTGTGGAGGGGCGGATCCTTTTCCAGGGCCGCGACCTGACGAAGCTGGACAACAACGCGATGTGCGAACTGCGCGGAAACGAGATCGCCATGATCTTCCAGGAACCCATGACTTCCCTGAACCCGGTTTTCACGGTAGGCAGGCAGGTCAGCGAGTCCATCCTGATCCATCGGAAAGTTCCTAGTGAAGAGGCGAAAAGACAGGCGATCGAGATGTTCCGGCTGGTTGGGGTCCCGGAACCGGAAGCCCGTTACGACTGCTACCCGCACCAGCTGTCCGGAGGGCTGAGGCAGCGAGTGATGATCGCCATGGCCCTCGTCTGCGAGCCGAAGCTCCTCATCGCCGACGAACCGACGACGGCCCTGGACGTGACGATCCAGGCCCAGATCCTGGACCTGATGCAGTCCCTGCGGGAAAAGCTCCGGACCGCGATCATCCTGATCACCCATGACCTGGGGGTCGTGGCCGAACTGTGCGACCGCGTGACGGTCATGTACGCGGGAACCGTGGTGGAAGAGGCGGGAATCTGCGAGCTGTTCGATTCGCCCAGCCATCCCTACACCCAGGGACTCATGGGCTCCATTCCCGGGACGGCTGCCTCGAGAGGCCTGGACGGACGCCTCAGGACGATTCCCGGGATGGTTCCGAACTTGCTGAACCTCCCTTCGGGCTGTCGTTTTCATCCAAGATGCTCCATGGCAAGGGCTGTCTGCAAAAACCAGGTTCCGCCCCTTTTCGACCTGGGCGGGGGACACACGGCCCGTTGCTGGAATTACGAGGGCAAGGCGGTGGTACAGCCATGACCGAGCCTCTTGTTTCGGTCAGGAACCTGAAAAAATATTTCCCCGTGAAAGCCGGGATGTTCGGATCGGAGGACCGAGTCGTCAAGGCGGTGGATGACGTGACCTTCGACATCGCACGGCAGGAGACGTTCGCCCTGGTAGGGGAATCCGGCTGCGGCAAGAGCACCCTGGGACGGACGATCCTGCGCCTCGTGGAGCCCACGTCCGGTTCGGTCATGCTGGGGGGGGTGGAGCTGACTTCCCTGAAGCCGGAGGCGCTCAGGAGGATGAGGACCCGGATGCAGATCGTCTTCCAGGATCCCTATGCCTCGCTGAACCCGCGCATGAGGGTCGGGGATATCATCGCTGAACCCCTTCTAACCCATGAGAAAGGGACGCACGCGGAACGGGAGGCTCGGGTGCTGGAGCTGATGAGGGTGGTCGGACTCAGGGCGGACTGCATCCGCAGGTATCCCCACGAGTTCTCCGGCGGGCAGCGCCAGAGGATCGGGATCGCCCGGGCCCTGGCGCTCAACCCGGAATTCATCGTCTGCGACGAGCCGCTGTCGGCCCTCGACGTGTCCATCCAGGCCCAGGTGCTGAACCTCCTGGCGGACCTCCAGGCCGAGTTCAAGCTCACCTACCTGTTCATCACCCATGACCTGTCCGTGGTCCGCCATTTTGCACCCCGGGTTGGGGTCATGTTCCTGGGGAAGATGGTCGAAATGGGGCCGACCGAAGATCTTTTTACATCGCCCAGGCATCCCTACACCCGTTTTTTGGTTTCAGCGGTACCGATTCCGGATCCGAGGCAGCGGGATCGGAAAAAGCTCCTGATCGAGGGGGAGATCCCGAGCCCCATGAATCTTCCCTCGGGATGCCGGTTCCGCACTCGATGTCCATTTGCCGCCCCCGTTTGTGCCGAGATCGACCCCCCTTCCGTGTTCGAGGGGGAACGAAGCTGGGCCTGCCATTTCCCGCTGAAATGACCGGTCGGCGATTCCTGGACGGCCTCCTGGAGGAGGCCATTGGCCTTCACGAAGACCTCGTTCGGCTTCGGCGGTCGATCCACCGGCGTCCGGAGAAAGGGTTCGAGGAGTTCGAAACGGCGGCACTCGTCGAAAAAACCCTGGCTGCCCTGAAGGTTCCGTCCGAGCGGGTTGCCGGGACCGGTGTCGTCGGCCTTCTTGAGGGGAAGCGCCGGGACCCCGCGGTAGGATTGCGGGCCGACATGGATGCGCTGGAGCTCGAGGAAAAAACAGGTGCCCCGTATGCTTCGCTCGTGCCGGGATTGATGCATGCCTGCGGTCACGATGCCCACACGGCGATGCTCCTGGGTGCGGCCATGCTCCTGTCGCAAAGGAAGTCCGAACTGGAAGGGAGCGTCGTCTTTCTCTTCCAGCCCGCTGAAGAAACAACCGGCGGGGCGCGCCCCATGATCGAAGAGGGAGTTCTCGAAAATCCGCGTGTCGAGGCCGTTTTCGGGCTCCACGTGGGGATCGGCATCCCCTGCGGCAGGATCGCCGTTTCGGCGGGTACCGTTCATGCGGCATCGGACATGTTCGACATCACCGTGTCCGGCAAGGGCTGTCACGGCGCCTATCCTCACGAGGGGATCGACGCCCTGGCGGCGGCCGGCCAGGTGGTTTGCGCGCTGCAGACCGTCGTCTCCCGCTGGATCGACCCTCTCGAGCCGGCGGTCGTCTCCATCGGCACGATCCGGGCGGCTCCGCGAGAAACGTGGTCGCGGAATCGGTCAGGATGGAGGGCATCCTGCGGACCCTCTCGCCGGAAGCCCGCAGGCTCGCGCGGGAAAGGATCGAAACGGTTGCAAGCCGGGCCGCCGAGGCCCTAGGGGCCCGAGCGGAGGTCCGCTTCCAGGAGGGCTATCCCTGCCTGGAAAACGACCCGTCCATGGCGGCTCTCGTCCGCGAAACCGGCTGTCTTCTCCTCGGGGAGGAAAACGTTCTCGAAGTGCCTAGACCCAGCATGGGTGTGGAAAATTTTTCCTTTTTTGCCCGGGAGCGCAAGGCGGCATTTTTCACTCTGGGTGCGGGGAATCCGGCAAAGGGGATCGTCCATCCGGCGCATTCCTCGCGGTTTGACCTGGATGAGGATTCGCTTCCAATCGGAGCCGCCATGCTGGCGGGAGTCGCACTGAATTTCCTGCAGGGGAGGTAGGACCATGAGAATCAAGCCGAAGGCCCTGAGGCCTGGGGACCGGATCGCCATCGTAGCGCCGGGAAGCGCCGCCCCGGAGGAAAAACTGAAAAGGGGGGCGGACTCGCTCGCGAAGCTCGGTTTCGAGCCCGTCTTCGGGAAGACCTGTTTCCTGAAAAGAGGCTTCATGGCCGGACCGGACGAGGCGAGGCTTGCGGATCTTCATTGGGCTTTCTCGGATCCATCGATCCACGGAATCGTCTGCCTGCGGGGAGGGAACGGTTCGGGTCGGCTGCTGCCGGGCCTGGACATGGGGCTCATCGCGGCGAACCCGAAGCCCTTCGTGGGGTACAGCGACATCACGGTCTTCCATACGGTCTTCGGGCAGCAGGGAAATTTCGTGACCTTTCACGGCCCCATGGCGACGATCGAGTTCTCCTCGAAGGGAGAGAAAGGGATCACGAGGGAAAGTTTCCTGAAAGCCCTGACTTCGACGGAACCCCTTGGAGTCCTCGCCGACGCTTCATCGGGGCTCACTTCCCTGGCAGGAGGAAAAGCGAGAGGGGAGATCGTCGGGGGGAACCTGGCGCTGATCTGCTCCACCATGGGGACTCCCTATGAACTGGATACGAGGGGGAAGATCCTTTTCATCGAGGACATCAACGAACAACCCTACAGCGTCGACCGCATGCTCACTCACCTGCGCAACGCGGGCAAGCTCTCGGCGGCCGCTGCCGTGGTCATCGGGGACTTCCTCAATGCCGATCCCGTTTCTCCGGGCCCGGAGGACAGTCTGACCCTGGACGAGGTGTTCGAGGACCACCTCCCTGGCCTCGGGATCCCGGTCGTCAGGGGACTTCGTTGCGGCCACGGCAAACTGAATCTCACCCTCCCGCTGGGAATCCAGGTGGAGGTGGATGCAAACGCCTGCCGCCTGACGGCCCTGGAAGCCGCCCTTTCCTAGTCCCTGGCCCAGCGGGCGCAGGCCTGGACGAACGCTTCGAAGAGGAGGATCGCCTCGGGCGATCCTCCTCTTCCCATGCTTTCGGGATGGAACTGGACGCCCAGGACGAACGGTTCCCCCGTTTTTTCGATGGCTTCGATCACTCCGTCTTCCGCCCTTGCGGTTGGGATAAAACCGAAAGCGACGCGCCGAATCGCCTGGTGGTGCCAGCTGTTGACCCTGAGGGAGACCTTCCCCGTGATCCGGGCCAGGAGGCTTTCCGGCTCGATGCGGATCCTGTGGGTCGGGTAGGACATGGGAGTGGGCTGCTGGACATGTTTCAGGACGCCCTTCACCTGGGAGGGGAGATCCTGGTACAGATCTCCTCCGGCTGCGATGTTCAGGACCTGTGCCCCGCGGCAGATCCCTAGGAGGGGCATTCCCCTTTCAAGCCCCAGGCGGGCGAGGAAAAGTTCCGCCTCGTCCCTAGCGGGGTCGATGCGGCCCATGCCCGGAAGGGGTTCCTCCCCGAAATGGGCAGGGTCCACGTCCGGGCCGCCGGAAAACAGGAGGCCGTCCAGGGCTTGCAGGGTTTCGGCAAGGGCCTCTCCTGGAACTCCCGGCGGCACGACGAGAGGGACTCCGCCCGCCCGGCCGACGGCATCGGCGTAATCCCGGTCGAGCGCCAGCGGGTCCCTTTCCCCTGCGAAGCCGCAGGTGATCCCGATTCTCGGCCTCATGCCCCCGCTTCCTCCGTTTTCTTGTCCCAGAAGACGAGCTTGCCGGGGTTCAGGATGCCGTTCGGGTCGAAGGCGAGCTTCACTCTCCGCATGAGTTCCAGCTGGGGCGCGTCGAGGAACTGCGGCAGGTAAGCCTTCCGCTTCAGCCCGATCCCGTGCTCGCCGGAAAGGGTTCCGCCCAGCTGCCGGACCGTTTCGTAAAGCTCCTGCCGGGCCTGTTCCATGTCTTCGTGCCAGTGGGGGCGATCGTCGGCCATCAGAAGGTTCACGTGGATGTTCCCATCACCCACGTGCCCGTAGTTGGCGGCTTCCATCCTCCATTTCCTGCAAAGGGCGTCCACGGCGAAAAGCAGGTCCGGTACCCGGTCGGTGGGAACCACCAGGTCTTCCTTGGCATAGTTCTGGTAATAGGCCATGATGGCTTCTGCCACCGATTTTCGGGCTTTCCAGAGCTTGTCCCGGCTTGACCGGTTGTCCGCCACGAAGACCTCGAGCGCCCCTTTTTCCAGGGCCAGCTTTCCCACTCTCTCTGTCTCGTCTGCCACCACTTCCCGATCGTTCCCTTCCAGCTGGACGATCAGGTGGGCGGCGGCCTGGTCGAAGGGGAGCCGCGTGTTGAGGAACTTTTCCGCCTGGGAGAGCGAGTGGTGGTCCACCAGTTCGATGGAGGCCGGCGTGACGCGCCCCTCGAGGGCGATCCGGGGAACGAAGCGGATGGCGGCTTCCACGGTGGGGAAAGGGATCAAGAGGTCCACGCCGAAGGCCGGGAGAGGAAGCAGTTTCAGCACGATCTTCGTGATGATTCCCAGGGTTCCTTCGGAACCCACCATCAGGTGGACGAAGTCATATCCCGTCACGTCCTTGCGCCGCTTGCCCCCGAACCAGGTCACCGAGCCGTCCGCCAGGACGACCTCCAGGGCCAGAACGGAACTGCCCGTGGGGCCGTACTTGATCACCTTGTTGCCCCCGGCGTTCTCGGCCACGTTTCCGCCGATGAAGGAGGCATCCCCGCTGCAGGGATCTCCCGCGTAAAGCAGGCCCGCTTTCCGGGCGGCACGGGTGATTTCCGCCGTGATCACACCGGGTTCCACGGTCATGCAGAGGTTCTCCGTGTCCAGTTCCAGGATACGGTTCATGCGCTCGAAGGACACCAGGATCCCCCCGAAGGCCGGGACGGCTCCTCCCGAGAGTCCTGTTCCTGCCCCCCTGGGGGTGACGGGGATCCGGCGTTCATTGGCCAGCCGCAGGATCTCGGAGACGTGCCCGGTCGACTCCGGGAAGACAAGGACCTCGGCCCGGTAGGGACGGTCCCAGAAACGTTCCGCCACTTCGTCCCTGGAGTAGGCGGCGATTTTTTCCCCGTCTACGGACACCCCGCCGGTTCCCAGGATGGCAGACAGCCGTTCGACGACTTCCGGGGTGACCGTTCCGAAGCGGGAGGGTTCCTTCATTTTGGGGCCTCCTTTCTGGCTTTGATCGCCCCTGCCATGCGCGGGACGATGTCGAAAAGGTCGCCGACCAGCCCGATGTCGGCAACCCGGAAGATGCCGGCTTCCGGATCGCGGTTAATTGCAACGATGAACTCGGAAGTCTGCATGCCCGCCAGGTGCTGGATCGCCCCGGAAATCCCGACGGCGATGTAGACCCTGGGCGTCACGACCTTCCCGCTCAATCCCACCTGGTGGGGATACCCGATCCATTTGGCCTCGACAGTGGGCCGGCTGGCTCCTACCGCTCCATCCAGGACGGCGGCTAGCTCCTCCACGAGGCGGAAGCCGTCGGGCCGCTTCAGTCCCTTCCCCCCGGAAACCACGACTTCGGCATCCTGGATCGGGGCGCCTTCCTCCTGGCGGGTTTCTCGGCCGAGGGGAACCAGGGAGGATTCCAGGAAATGTTCAGGCGGCGTAAGGCGGTAGACCTCCCCGCGGCGCGAGGGGTCTTCCGGCGGGAGGCGGAAGGTCCTCGGGCGCACGGTGGCCATCTGGGGCCTGCGGCTGGGGGTCCGAATGGTCGCCAGGACGTTTCCCCCGATGGCGGGACGTGTCTGGAGCAAGTCCCCGTTTTCGGGGTCGATCGAAAGCCCGGTGCAGTCCGCCGTCAGTCCTGTATCCACCAGGGCGGCGACAGCCGGCAGGGTGGTTCTCCCGGAGGTCGTGGCGGGAGCCAGGACGATTTCCGGGCGGAGCCTTCGAATCAGGGTAGCGAAAAGCCGGCTTTCGACGTCCGGGTTATAAAGGCCCAGGGCCGGATGGCAGACCGCCAGGACGCGGTCTGCCCCATGGCGGATGCAGCGGGCCGGATCGTCGTCGAGATGGCCGAAAGGAAGAACCACCGTAACGGAGCTGCCACGGCTGTCGGCCAGTTCCCGGGCCTTACCGGCCAGTTCCAGGGTTGAAGGGTGGATGCTCCCGTTTCGGCACTCGCCGCAGACGAGAACGCCCCCGACAGGATCGTTTTTGAAGGCTTCCTCCCAGGCAAGCTCAACCGGAGGAATCGGTCGGGCCGCCTCCGGGGAACGAGCCGAATCGACGGATCGTGCCGGACGTTTCTGGCCCAGCAGTCCCATGCTGTCCAGCCTTTCAGCCACAAGGGCGATGCCCCGGTCCAGCTCGCTTCCACTGAAGCGCAGGCCGCTGCGGGTGACTTTCGGAAAGGCGATGCGAACGACTCTCGTCGGGGAACCCGCAAGCCCGCACTCTGCCGGATTCAGTCTCAGGTCCGCCGCTGACAGGACACGGACGGGGGCTCGCCGGGCCCGCATCTTTCCGGCCAGGGTGGGCATGGAGGGTTCGTTGATCTCGTGGACCACGGTCAAAAGGCAGGGAAGCGGAGCCCGGATGCGTTCCGTTCCGTCCTCCACGGATCGAGACGCAACCAGGCCTTCTGCCTGGATTTCGACCGCGCAGACGTGGGACACGAAGGGGAGCCCCATCATGGAGGCGCTTTCGGGGCCGACCTGCCCCGTTTCCCCGTCGGTGGCCTTTGCCCCGGCCAGCAACAGGTCATACGGGCCGGTTTTACGCACCGCAGCCGCGAGAGTCCGGGCGGTTGCCCAGGTATCGCTTCCCGCAAAGGCCCGGTCGCAGAGCAGCACGGCCTCGTCGGCTCCCAGTGCGAGAGCTTCGCGCAGGGCCAGTTCCGCCTGGGCCGGGCCCATGGACAGGACCGTCACGCTGCCGCCCTTGGCCGCACGGAGAGAAAGGGCCAGCTCCAGGGCATTCTGGTCCAGGGGGTTGATGACGGTCCCAACCCCCTCCCGGATCAGCGTCCCGGTCTTCTCGTCCATCCGGACTTCGTCCGTGTCGGGTACTTGCTTGAGGAAGACTGCGATCTTCAGGAGGATCACCTCGGTTTCAAAAAGGTCTTTCGCCTTCCGGGAACAGCGGTTTGTTGAAAAGGGGAACGCGCCGGGAGAACCACACCGAGGCTGCCATGCAGCAGACTCCCCCGAGCGCCAGGGCCAGCCGGACCCCGATCCGGTCCGTCAGCCACCCTGCGAGAAGGCTTCCGAAAGGGGCAATGCCCACCAGGGCCATGGTGTAGAGGCTCATGACCCGTCCCCGCAGCGCGTTGTCCACGACCGTCTGGAGCAGGGTGTTGCAGCTGGCCAGGGTGGAGATCATGCCGAAGCCGGCCAGGGCCACGAGGACGTAGGAGGCCCCTGCGGAGGGAGAGAAAGCGAACCCGATCACGGCCGCGGAAAAGAGACCGGACGCGATCGGGATGCCTTTCTCCAGCCCCTTCGTGCCCTTGCGGACGGCGAGGAGCATGGATCCGGCCAGTGCTCCGGCACCGGTGGCGCCCATCAGGAAGCCGAGTGTCCTGGGCCCCCCCTTGAGGATCTCTTTCGCGAAGACCGGCATCATGACAACATACGGAAGCCCTAAAAGACTCAGGCAGGAGAGGAGGATCAGGGTATCCCGGATGGGCCGACGGATCCAGGCGTAGGAAAAGCCCTCTCGGATGCCGGCCAGGGCCGCTTCCTGCGGCCGTTCGCTCGAGGCGGGGGCCAGGTGCATGGCGTTCAAGGCGATGATGATGCTGGAGTAGCTCAGGCCGTTCAGCAGGAAACAGAGGCCTTCCCCCACGGCGGCGATGACGAATCCGGCGACGGCCGGACCCAGCAGGCGTGCCAGGTTGAACAGGGAAGAGTTCAGGGCGATGGCGTTGCCCAGGTCTTCTTTCCTTTCCACCATCCGGATCACGAAGGAATGCCGGGCCGGCATGTCGAAGGCATTGATCATCCCGAGAAGCGCTCCGCAGACGAGGACGACGGTAAAGGTGGCCTTTCCCGAAAGGGTCAGGGCGGAAAGGACCAGGGCCTGTCCCATGGCCAGCCCCTGTGTCCAGACGAGAAGGCGGCGCAGGTCGGTACGATCCACAACGGCTCCCGCGATGAAGCCCAGCAAAAGAGTGGCGACCTGGCTGGCGAAGTCGACGAGCCCCAGGGCGAAAGGCGAGAGGGTCAGCCGGTAGACGAGCCAGCTCATGGCCACCCGCTGCATCCAGGTCCCGATCAGGGAGATGGCCTGCCCGGCGAAAAAAAGCCTGTAGTTTCGATAGCGGAGGGCCCGAAAGGGACCCGTTCCGGGAAGAGGTTCACCACCGGATCTCGGCAACATGAAGGACCGTCCTTGAATGCGTGGTTCCCGCCTGGAATTCGTCCTATGATAACGTCAATGCAAAGGTCAGGCAAACGATGGTCCGAACCGGGGAGGAGGGCATTCCATGGAGAAACGGGGGAACCTTTTTGAAAACCGGGAGGCAGGAAGAGAGGCGGAATCCTTCCAGGCCCTGCTGGAGCTGCCGGCCCTGAGGATCGAGCGGATCGCCTCTTTCGGCCAGGCTTCTCCGCCGGGGTTCTGGTACGAACAGGAAGAAGCGGAATGGGTCGTCCTCCTGGAAGGCGAATCCTGCCTGGAATGGGAGAACGGGCGCCGCCTGCGAATGCAGCCCGGTGACTGGGTTTTTATTCCCCCAGGGGAGCGGCACCGCGTGGCCTGGACGGCCCCCGGCAGACCCACCCTCTGGCTGGCGGTCTTCTCGAGGTTTTCCTGCTAGAGCTCTGGCAGAGCTACCGGCAATTTCCCCGTGGGGGACCAGGGGGCGCGAAGGAAATCTCCCAGCACCTTGAGGGAAACGGGGGTTTCCGAGTAGGTGGCCACTGCAGCGCCGGCCCCGGGGCAAAGAGAAAGGGAGGCGGGAGAGCCGACCGCAAGCAGGACCGTGCGCCCGCCAATGCGCTGGGCCAGCTCTTTCCATGCAGGGGATTTTCCGAGGTCCCCGGCCCAGACGTAGACCGCTTCTTCTCCTTCGATTCCCTCCAGGATCCCCTCGAAATCCTCGGGACGCAGGGAAAGGGAAACGAACAGGGGCTTCAGCCCCGCGGAGTCTGCGAGCAGGGAACTCACCTGGCCGGCCTTCTCCAGGGGCCAGAGGAGGATTTTCGGTTTGTCTGCCTCGGCTGCCGGGAAACGGCCGAAGCGGTTCCAGGCCACCGTCAGGGCCCGCCGCGCGATGGTTTCGGCCAAAGCCAGGCTCTCGGGGGAAGTCAGTTCTCCCATCCGTTCGGTTTTCGGCATCGGATCGTCGAGGACTTTCAGCGTTTCCTTCGCTCGGAGCACCCGACGGACCGCTTCGTCGAGGCGCGAGCGGGAAATCCGGTCCGTTTGGACCGCAATGACCAGGGCCCGATGAATTTTCTCCAGCTCTTCCGGTTCATGGCCTGGATCCGCCCCCAAGACGAGAAGGTCGGCTCCGGCCTGCAGCGCCAGGACGGCGGTTTCCTCGATGGACCAATACCGGTCCAGCGCCTTCATGCCGAGGGAATCCGTCACCGTCAGGCCCGAAAACCCCATTTCCTCCCGCAGGATCTCGTAGGATTTCGGTAGCAGGGTGGCCGGAAGCGGGTTGCCCCTGTCGATCCCGGGCATGGCCACGTGGGCCGTCATGATCGCGGGAACACCTGCCTTGACCAGGGCCGCAAAGGGGGCAAGATGCACCTTTTCCAGGGTCTCGAGCGGGCTGTCGTCCACGGGCAGGCCGAAATGCGAGTCAACCGACGTGTTTCCGTGCCCGGGAAAATGCTTTGCCACGCAGAGAACCCCTTCCTCTGCCGCCGGGGCGATCATGGCCGTCGCCATCCGGTCCACGAGCGCGGGATCAGATCCGAAGGATCGCGTACCGATCACGGGGTTGAAAGGGTTGGTCAGCACGTCAGCCACGGGGGCGAAATTGGCGTTGATGCCCAGGATCCGGAGTTCCCTTGCCGTGACGCGGGCTGCCTTCGAGGCCAGCTCGGGATCGCCGGCAGCCCCTAGGGGCATGTTGCCGGGAAAGACCGTGACTCCCCTCGTTAGCCGGTTGACCCGACCGCCTTCTTGGTCGACAGCAAGAAAAAGAGGGAGGCCGCCGGCCGAAACCGCTGCTTCCTGGAGAGAACGGGTCAGATCGGCCACCTGTTCCGGGCTGCCGATGTTCCCGGTTGACGAGTACAGGATCATTCCGGCTGGGCGCACCCGGCCGATCATCGAACGGAGCGGGGGGGTGACCGAGTCTCCCCGGAAGAATCCCATCAGGACCTGCCCGGCCTTCGCCTCGAGAGACAGGCTTCTGAGGATCCGTTCGACGCGATCGGCGGAGGTGACGGTTTCCGCGCTGCACGGCCCGCAGAAAACCGTCAGCAAAAGAAGAACCGGCATGACCGCGCGCCCGAAACGTCCCATGAAAACCCGTCCTTTCCAGTTCAATATCAATCAGGATCTCATAAAGTTCATTCTACAACAACTCTATCAATAATAAAGAGAAGCAACAGCTAATTAAATTAATAATATCAGAAGAGACAAAAAACGGGGGAAGCCGGTACTGCTTCCCCCGAGGAACGCTCCACTGGCTTACTTGTCTTTGCGCCCGTTGTCGAAGAAGACCCTACAGTTGGGATCGATTTACCCGACACCGAGGTGGCGGGCCTTGAAATCCCTTAGCAGCTCGAGGAACTTCGGGGTCAAAAGAAGGATGGCAAAGAGGTTGATGAAGGTGGGGGCCCCGGACGCCACGTCCGCAAAAACCCACACGATGTCCGCCGGCATTCCCCTGTAGGCCGCGTAAAGAACAAGGGCCAGGCCGGGGATGGGATAGAACCACTTGTAGGCGGTCAGGATCCGGTTTTTGAGTTCGACCTTCTCCCGGAGAACGTAGCGGAGAATGATGTCGTAATAGGTGTACCAGCCCGTCGTTGTCGTGATCCCGAAAAGGAACAGGGAAACCGTGAGCAGGATCTGTCCGACGTTCCCGTAGACGGCGTTGAAGGCGGAAAGCGTCAGTGTCGCTCCCTTGAGCCCGGAGCTCCACTGGCCGGTCATGACGATGCACAGGGCCGTGATCGAGCAGACGATGATGGTGTCCACGAAAACTTCAAAAACGCCCCACATCCCCTGCCGGATGGGATGGTCGGTCGTCGCGGTGGAGTGGATCATCGGAGAGGTGCCCCAGCCGGCTTCGTTGCTGAAGACCGCCCGGGCGAGCCCCTTCTTGATCGCCATGGCAACGGCCGCTCCCGCAAACCCGCCCGTTGCCGCCGTTCCCGAGAACGCACCGGAGAGAATCAGGGAAAAGCAGGTTCCCACCTGGTCGATCCTGGCCAGGATGATGCCCAGGTCAGCCACCACGTAGAGGATGCACATGAACGGAACGATCCGGCTGGCGATCTGGCCGAGTTTTTTCAACCCGCCGGCGATCATGAGGTACACGAGGATCGTGTAGAAGAGGGCCATGAGGGACTGGTTGACCTTGAAGGTCGAGGCCAGGGCCTCCGATACGTTGTAGCACTGCATGGTGATCAGGACGCCGACGAGCATGCAGGGGATGAAGAGGAAATTCAGGACCTTGGAAACGCCCATCATCTTGCGCTCGATGCCGAGTCCCTCGTGGATGTAATACATCGGGCCGCCGAAGGGGAGGCCTTCCTCGTCCTTTTGCCGGTAATGGACCGCGAGGGTGACTTCGACCATTTTGATGAGCATGCCTCCCAGCGCGGCCATCCACATCCAGAAAACCGCCCCGGGACCGCCCACGGCGATGGCGGTCGCCACCCCGCCGATGTTGCCGGCCCCGGCCCCGACCGTTCCCCCGACTGCGATGCTGATCGCCTGGAAGGCCGAGAGGACCCCCTTGACCTCTCCTTCGGCCTTCACTTCATGCTTCCGGAGGAGCCGGCCGAAGGTCTGTTTCATGATCGTCCCAAAATACGTGAACTGGAAAGCCCCGCTCGTCACTGTGAAAACCAGGCCGTAACCTAGGACTCCGATGATCAGCGGCCACCCCCACAAGAAATCGGCAATTGAAGTCATGATTTTTTCGAGCATGTCGCAGTCTTCCTTAAAAAGAATGAAAAAAACGGCGGGGCTATTGCTTCATCGAAAATAAATCACCACCTTTTTGTGAAACAATAAAATAGAAACTGCCCAAAATAAAATTCTGGGTAATCGTGGTTTAAAGCCTAATATGTTGCTCATCATCGATGGTGAGCGGATTGGAAAATTCTAAACAAAAGAAATCGTCTTGTAAAGCCCCCGCTGGTGTATCAGCAAGGGGACGAATGGCGTGGCCTTGGGTTGGAATAAAATAGGAACATGACAGGCTTTTAAGGGAGGAATGATGAGAGAATGGACATCCTGTTAGAGAGGCGAAGCATCCGCCGGTATCAGAACCGCCCGGTGGAAGAACCGCTCGTGGAATACTGCCTGAGGGCGGCCATGGCGGCCCCGTCGGCCCATAACCAGCAGCCGTGGGTCTTCGTGATCATTGACGACCGGAAGCTTCTCGACGCCATCCCGGGCTTTCACCCTTATTCCAGGATGCTTTACGAGGCCCCGATGGCGATCCTGGTGTGCGGGGACACGAGAGACCTGAAAAGCCCGGAATTCTGGCCGCAGGACTGTGCGGCGGCCGTGGAGAACCTTTTGCTGGCTGCCTGCTCGAGAGGGCTGGGGTCGGTCTGGATGGGGGTCTACCCGAAAGAGCCCATCATGCAGGGATTCAGGAGGCTCCTCGAACTCCCGGAGCATCTTGTCCCCTTTGCCCTGGTTGCCCTGGGCTACGGCGCGGAGGAGAAGGGGCCTTCCGATCGATATGATCCTCGCAGGGTCTACCGGAACGTGTGGAGGGCGGAGAACCGCTAGGGTTTGGGCTCCTGCCTTCAGGGAATGGGGATGTCCGGTTTCGCGCTCCCGCTTTCGAGCGGGAGCGCGATCCCTGAATCCGTGACGATTTTCCACAGGCTGCGTAGTTTTGTTCGGGATCGTTCCTGGGTCTTTCGGCCAATTTCGGCAAGCAGCGCGTCCAGCACGGACATGGCAGGTGCGAGGGAAAAATGATCGCGCGGGCAGGGGACGTGAAGAACGGCCTGTGAATGGGGGATCAGGGGGTTCTTGAGACTATCCGTCAGGAGGACTTGGGAGATTCCCCTTTCCCGAAGGAATCGAGAGGCTTCGATGACCCGGGCCGCATAAAAGGCGGAACCCGAGTACGAAAAAGAGAAAAAGGCGTCCGTCTTCCCCAGGTCCAACAGGTCTTCGTACATCTCGTCGGACCCGAACCCTCCGACCAGAAGCACTTCTGGGTGGAACTCCCTCAGGATCGTGTAGAAATAGGTGGCCAGCCCCCTGTTGGACCGCAGGCCCATGATGGCGATCCGCTTCGCCTCGGCAAGGATGGAAACGGCTTCGCGAAATTGTTCCAGCAGGTAGGGGGTGAGCATGGCCTCGATGCTCTCGGCGTTTCCCCGGGCCACCTGAAGGAGCGTGTTCTCCCGGTCTTCGGCCCAGGAGGATTCCAGTTGGGCCCGCGTCGGGGGCTTCGTGTCGATCAAGAGGTGCGTGATTTCTTCCTTCAGGGCCTTGTAACTCGGGTAGCCCAGCTGGGCCACCGTGCGGATAATCGTCGCGGTACTCGTCCCCACGGCATGGGCGAGTTGCTCCACCGTCAGGAAGGCAACCTTTTCCGTGTTTTCCAGGATATAGTTGCAGACCGCCCTCTGGGATGGCGAAAGCCCTTCCATTTCCTGGCAGCGCCTGAAAAAACGGATCTCCATCGTGTTCCCCTCCCTGCGACCCTTCCTCGTTTTCAGCTCCTTCTGATTATCCACCCCTCTTTTCCTGGAGCCAAGTCTCTCGTTTGACTTTTTTATATCATCTGTTAGAGTTTATAGGTAAGAAAAATTACATACCAATACAAAGCCAAAAAAGAAAAATTATTTACATGCTCGCGTGGAGAGCCTGCCTTTTGAGAGGGGGACAAGGGAATGTCCGTGCAGTTTGGCGACGTTTTCCAGGGGCTTGGGGGTGGAGCCCTGCTGGGTCTGATCACCCTGAGCATCGTTTTTTTGGCGCTTTCGAGCATCGCCCTGATCATTTTCGGGGTCAAATACCTCGTTGCGATCCTGGATGCATCCGGGTCCGTTGGCGACAGAAAGATCCTGTCCCCGAAGCCGGTTTCCGTCGAGAGCAGGCTTCCGGTGGAAAGCAAAGACGACGGGGAAATCCTGGCGGCGATTGCGGCGGCAGTTTCTATCGTGAACGAAGCTCCCGCGAAAATCCGTTCGATCCGGCCGATGCCGGAACCGAAAGCGGTACGAATTTCAAGCTGGAAGATCACGGTCAGAAGGGAAGGTTTCGAAGGGATCCGGGAAAACGGCGGGTGAAATGAAGCTCCGGGAGGTGAGGCAAATGAACACCGCGACAGCCATCTGGCTCGGGATCATGGGGGTTGTTTTTTCCGTGTTCGTATTCAGGCGGGTTCGTGCGAAAAAGTAGGGGAGGGGGGAGACGCCCTCCCCCTTTCTTTTGTCAGTCTGCCTCCCGCCGGCTTCGTTCCAGGACCCGGTCGAGCCGGTTCAGCCAGCCCGCAAGGAACTTTCGCTGGGAAACCGAGCGGGACGCGATCTCCAGCAGGGCAGCGGAACGCACCGCGACCGCGATCCGGGCGGCTCGGACCCGCCAGCTCTCCGGCAGGTTTCGGGCGGCCCGAACGGACAGGGGCCCGATGATCCCGTCCTCGGCCAGGGGCGGTTCGGCCCCCAGCAGGTTCAGTGCACGCTGGATCTGTCTCGATGCGGCGGACGTGCCCATGTGCACGGCGGCGTCGAACACCGCCAGGTCGAGAGGCTTCGGCAGGTCTTTGCAGCGGCAGGTGTTCCAGTAGTAGGCCCGGTAGATTGCCGCGGCCACGTCCCTCGTGAGGGAGTCGACCTGTTCGGTTTCCGTGATTCCGTCGCGGCGGGCCCGCGCAAGGGTCCCTTCCGTGATTCCCAGGTTTGTGCGTCCTCCCCGATCCGCAGGGTCATCGGAAAGTCCTCCTTCGGCGCTCAGGACAAAGCTCAGGCAGGTTTCAAATCGGTTCATGCCGTACCACCTCCGCTCATAAGAGTGGAAGCAGGAGGCGTTTTTCACAAAAAGCGGCGGATGAATTTTTCCACGTCGAATTTCCGGCGGCACCCGGAAAGGGTCATGGTCCGGATCTTGCCGAACACCGGGCGTTCCGGCCAGGGGCGGTCGTGGACCCCCCCGATGCACCAGGCGATTCCCGCGTATCCGTTGGGATCCCGCCCGTCCAGCTCGTAGCGGTCGTTCAGGGCGATTGCGATTTCGAGGGCCTCCTCGGGGGAAGAGGTCCAGGCCAGGATCCTTTTCCCCCAGTACATCCGAAGGTACCCGTGCATTTTTCCCGTCCTGACCAGCTGGGCCTGGGCCGCGTTCCAGAGCGGGTCTTCCGTTTCCGCGTTTTCCAGCCGGCTCCGGTCATACAGGGCCTCCCTGGGATCGGTTTGGTGTTCTTGCAGCGTCTTTCTCGCCCAGGCCGGAAAGCCATCGGTGCGGTCGTACGCGGGATTGTACAGGCAGAAATTGTCGGCCAGTTCACGCCTCACGATCAGTTCTTCCAGGAACGCCTTCCGGCTTTCCTCTGAAACCGATGTCTTCGAGGCTTCCAGGGCCACCCGCTGGGGCGAGACCTGCCCGAAGTGGAGGTAGGGGGAAAGCCCGGAAACCCCGTTCCGGTTCGGGTCGTTCCGGTCTGCGGCGTAGGAGTCGAGGCGGTTTTGGAGGAACTCCCGCAGAAGGGCCAGTCCGGCTTTCGTCCCCGGGGCCGTTTCTTTGACCTCGAAAACCCCATTGGCAGGAGCCACGCGAAGGAGAGCCCCGCTGAAATCATTCGGGGGGGCATCCTCCTCCCAGCCGAAAGGATGCTTCTGCAGCGGGGGGAAGTCCTTCAAAAAACGTGGCAAGAGGCGGGAGAGCTTCGGCCTCAGGGTATAGGCTCCCGCTTCGGCCTTTTCCGAGGCGGCCCAGCAGGGCACGATGTTGTGCGCGTCGACCTCGAACAGCGGGCAGGGCAACAGGCTCGCGGCCTTTTCTTTCCAGCCGCGCTTCACCCGCAGGGGATCGAAATCCGTCACGACAGCCCCGGCTTTGGCCTGCCGGACAAAAGCGTCCAGGCTTTCCGGAGGGTTTCCCTCGAGCAGCCGAAAGAGAATCCCTTTGTCCTTCAGGGTGGAAGCGGTTTCAGCCAGTCCCCTGAGCAGGAAGCCGAAACTCCTGCGCGTTGCGCCAGGAAAGGAGGCATCCAGGATGAACACCACGGCAAGCGGGACTTTTGCGTCCAGGGCCATCTCCTGGGCGAAAAGCAGCGCCCAGTTGTCTTCGGCCCTCTGGTCCCGGCTCATCCAGTAGATCACCGGCCCCGTCCCCCGCGGGGCGCTCTTCAGGGCCCGCAGCCGCAGGGGATCAAGAAACGCCGAAGGACTCAACGCGGACCGTCCCTGAACGCTCTCAAAAGCTGCAGGTAATTCGCCCGTTCGAAGGCGCCGGGGTCTTCCACGGACTTCTGGCTCAAGCTGCCGGTCGCTTCCCGGGCACTCGAGTAGCCGTTCTCTTCCAGCCAGCGATCGAGCCCGAGGACGAGGGTTCCGATGGACTCGGGGCCTTTCTCGTAAAGGGCCGAGGTTACCTGCACGACCGAAGCGCCGCACAGGAGGGCTTTGACGGCGTCCTCGGCTTTCGACACGCCTCCCGAAAGGGCGAGATCCAGCTTCACGCGCCCGTAGAGGATGGCCGACCACCGAAGCCTGAGCCAGAGTTCGTCCTGCGTCGTTTTTGACAGTCGCGGCACCGGGGTCTTTTTCTCCAGGTCGAGGTCGGGATTGTAGAAGCGGTTGAACAGGACGAGACCTCTGGCGCCGGCTCGTTTGAGCTTGAGCGCGAGGTTCGGCAAGGCGGTGTAGAAGGGGGCCAGCTTGACGCTCACCGGAATCGTGACGCAGGAGACCGTGTTCCGGACGAGTTCCGCCAGGTCCCTCTCCGCCTTGGAGGCGCTTACGGCGGGATCCGTGTTCAGCACGTACAGGTTCAGCTCGAGGGCATCGGCCCCGGCGTCCTGCATCGCCCGGCCGAACTCGCACCAGCTCCCGGGGTGAATCCCGTTCAGGCTTGCGATGATCGGCATGGAAAGTTCCTTTCTGGCCGTGCGGATCAGCTCGAGGTACAGGTCTCTCCCACGGTTGTAGCTTCCCATGTCCGGAAAAAAGGAAAGGGCTTCCCCGTAGGATTCCGTTCCCAGTTCAAGGCCCTTGTCCAGGTCCGTCGCGGCGGCGGCCAGCTGTTCCTCGAAAAGCGAAGGCAGGACGGCCGCTCCGGCTCCGGCCTTTTCCAGCTTCCTGAGGTTTTCCAGGGTGCCGGTCAGGGGGGAGGAGCCCGCAATGATGGGACTCGCGAGCTTCAGTCCCATCCAGTTCACTTCCAGGTTTGCCATTTCGGTCCCTCCTTTTGAGAAAAGTATCATCCACCTGATACGATAGCACGAAAAAGGGGGGCCGTGTGGCCCCCCGAAACCTTCCTGGCCTTCCTTCGACTATCCGCCGCCCACGAGCGGGAAAATGGCAACGGTGTCCCCGTCGGAAAGGGGAGTGCTTCCGCCTCCGGTGTGGGCGATCGAGCGGCCGTTGACCATGACGATCAGGCGGCCGGAGACCTCGTTTCCCTCGAAGGCTTCATCCCGGAAGGCTTTCCCGTACCGTTCGCTGAGCGCTTCGATCAGATCGCGGACGGTCGCCGCGGAAGGCACCGTCGCCTGGTTCTCACGGGTCAGGTTGCGAATCGTGGCGAAGAACAGAACCCGGATCATCCGCTAGAGGCGCGCCAGACCCAGTTCCGCAAGCTTGGCATCGGTCGGAACGCCCGATTCGTCCCAGCCGCGAACCTCGTAGTAGCGCGGAAGCATCTCCGGCAGCCGGCTGATTTTGCCCTTCGCCGGGCCCGTGGGGATCGGTTCCTTCATCAGGCGGGAAGGGATCGTGTCGTCCGCGCTCGTGAAGCCCACCGCCAGGTTGAAGAGGCGCTCGAGGTTCCAGATCCGTTCGCCGGCTTTCATGATCTGCTCGGCGGTGTAGGGCACCCCCGTGGCCGCGGCCATCTGGGCCGCCAGTTCCTCTGCCCCGATGGCAAAGGTGGTGAAGAGGCAGATCCCGCTGGAGTCGAAGCTCGCCGTCAGGTCCTGGAAAGCCTTCAGCCAGGCGGGCTTTTCCTCGATGCTGTCCGGGTCGAGCTTCTGGGGGAGTCCCAGGATCTCCGGAGAGGTCAGGTACCCGCGGACATGGCAGCCGCCCCGGTTGGAGGTGGCGTATTCCAGGCCCATTCCCTGCAGCGCGCGCGGGTCATAGGCGGGCATTTCCTGCTTCTTGGCGGTCATGGAAAGCTCCGCGTGGCCGTAAGAAGAAGCCAGCCTCCAGGAGCCGAGGGCCAGCTTGTCCCCGAATCCTTCCCGCAGGCCCGTCTTTTTCACCATCTCCACCATGGCGGCCGCGTTCCCGAAGGAAAGGTCCATGCCGGTCTCTTCCTCGGTCAGGATGCCCTTCTCGAACAGTTCCATCGCGCAGGCGATCGTGCTGCCCATGGTGATGGTATCGATCCCCAGCTCGTTGCAGAGGAAATTGGCCTTGGTGACGGCGGAAAGGTCAGAGATGCCGCAGTCCGCGCCGAACGACCAGGCCGTTTCGTACTCCGGGCCTTCCCCCGAACCGGCGAATTGGCCGGTGGTTTTCGAAACCCTCCCGCAGGCGGAGGTGCAGCCCGCGCATCCCTTCTTCGTCACCAGCAGGGTCGAAGCGAGGGTTTCACCGGAGATCGCGTCGGCTTCCTCGAAGTGGCCGGTCTGGAAATTCCGGGTCGGCAGGCCTCCTGCCTGGTTCAGGATGTTCACCAGGACGTTCGTGCCGTAGGCGGGCAGACCCGCGGAAGTCACGGGATTGGCCGCCAGCTTTTTCCGGGCCTCACCGACAACCTTCAGGAAAGCGGCGGGGTCGGCGACCTTGAGCCCTTTCGTTCCACGGACCGCCACGGCCTTCAGGTTCTTGGACCCCATGACGGCTCCAACTCCTGACCGGCCGGCTGCCCGGTGCTTGTCGTTGATGACGGCGGCAAACAGGACGCCTTTCTCCCCGGCCGGGCCGATGCAGGCCACCTTGGCGTCGGGGTCGGTTTCCGCCAGGAGGGCGTCGGTCGTTTCGTGGGTGGTTTTCCCCCAGAGGGCCGAGGCGTCCCGGATTTCCACGCTGTCGTTGTAAATGTAGAGGTAGACGGGCTTGGGGGCCTTTCCTTCGAAGATGATGAGGTCGTATCCGGCGTACTTCAGCTCGGGCCCGAAGTAGCCTCCCGAGTTCGAAGCCGCCAGGGCTCCCGTCAGCGGCGCCTTGCAAACGACTTCGTAGCGTCCCCCGGAGGTGGCCAGGGTCCCCGTCAGGGGGCCGGTGGCGAAGAGCAGGTTGTTCCTGGGGGAAAGGGGGTCGACGGAAAGATCCTTCACGTCATCGATCCAGTACTTGCTTGCAAGTCCCCTCGCGCCGATGAACGCTTCGGCGTCCTTCACGCGGAGAGGTTCTTTCCTGAATGTCCCGTCGGTGAGGTTCACCCGGAGGACGTTGCCGGTCCAGCCGTACATCAGCCCTTCACCTCCTCGAGCGCCTTGGCCATGGTGGCCGAGAACGCGCGCTTGCGCTGCAGGTTGACGGTGTCCGCGGGCAGGAACTCGATGGCCTTCGTCGGGCACCACTTGACGCATTCGGGGTCGCCCCCGCACTGGTCGCACTTGAAGGCGGTCTTCGTGACCCGGCTGTAGCTGATGTTGCCGAAGGGGCATGCCATAACGCACATCCGGCATCCGATGCACCGAGCCTTGTCCACCACCACGACGCCGTCTTCATTTCGGCTCAGGGCGCCGGTTTTGCAGGCAGCCATGCAGGCGGCATCCTCGCACTGCAGGCAGGTCATGGGGACGTTCTGTCCGCCCTCGAAGCGGTGAACCGAGATCCGCGAAACCGCCGGGCGGAATTCCCCTTCCTTCTCGATCGAGCAGGCCATTTCGCAGCTCCCGCACCCGATGCACCTTTCGGGTGAGATGAGCAACACCTTTTCCATGATCAGCGCTCCCCCCTTTGGGTATTTGGTTTGACGATCGTTCCGGATCTTTCTTCCCGTCGGTCCTTTGGATCCCTCCCCTGCCCCTTGGGCCTGGACTTGGAAAGCACGAAAGGGGATCCTTCCCCGCCACTCGGGGAAGAATCCCCTTCTTCGCAATCACGGCAGGCGGCAGGATCGCTCCGGCCACCCGATGCCCGGTCCGTCTGCATGAGACCGGCCGGGTCGAAGGGGGTTCTCCGGTTCTTTAAGCTCCCCTGGTACCGAGACGAATCCGCTCCTGCTGAGCCATTTTCCGGCATCTCGGGCACAGCCGGGCCGTCTCGGGGTCACTTCCCGCGTGGCGCAGCTGTTCGGCCGTCGCGTATGCCTCGTGGCACCGTTCGCATACGACGAGGTCGAATGTCCGGCCCCAGATGGAGCGTTTGCCTTCTTTTTCCTCCCAGGTGATCCGTCCCGTCGGGCAGACTTCAGCGCAGGAAAGGCATCCCACGCAGTCCCCCGGTGCCTCGTGGAAGGGGGGCGTCACCTCGCGGTCCCAACCCCGTCCAGCAAAGGAGAGGGCGCTCGTCCCGTTTGTCTCGCAAGCCCGCACGCACCGGCCGCATCGAATGCAAAGCTCGGGTTCGACGTTCTCGGGAACGTTGGGAACCACCCCGTACTGGGAGCAGAGCGCCTGCAAGACCGGCGCCTTCGGGTTCCGGTCGGCCAGCATCTGCAGGACAAACCGCCGGGCGCTTCGGACGCGGTCGGTGTCCGTCCTGACCTCAAGACCCTCCCGGGTGACGGGGTACATGCAGGACATCACCAGCTTCGTTTTGCCCCGCTCGGTCACCTCAACCGAGCAGAGCCGGCAGTTTCCCTCCCGAACAAGCCCCTCATGGGCGCACAGCGTGGGGATTTCAATCCCCGCGGAGCGGGCAGCTTCCAGCACCGTCGTTCCGGTTTCGACGAAAACCTTCTTTTCGTCGATCGTGATCTCGATCATTCGGGATCCTCCCTTCGCACGGCCGTGATGGCCGAAAAGGGGCAGGCCTCGAGGCAGGCGCCGCAGGTGACGCAATGGGCCCGGTCGATGGCGTGGGCAGCCCGGGGTTCTCCCCGGATGGCCCCCGCGGCGCAGGCCTTTTTGCAGGCCCCGCACCCGACGCATTTCGCCGGGTCGATGCGAGGCCAGTACATCCCCTTGCAGACCCCGGCCCTGCAGAAATGCTCCGCCTCGTGCTCGGCGATCTCTCCTGGGAAGTAGCGGAGAACCGAGAGGACGGGGTTGGGAGCCGTCTGCCCCAGTCCGCAGAGGGCCGTGTCCGCCAGGGCGCTTCCGATCTCCCTCAGGCGTTCCCCGTCGCCAGCTTCTCCCCTGCCCGAGCAGAGCTTGTGAAGAAGGCGCTGCAGCGCCTTCAGCCCCTCCCGGCAGGGGGTGCACTTGCCGCAGGACTCCTCGGCGAGGAAGTCCACGAAGTAGCGGGCCACGTCCACCATGCAGGTGCGTTCATCCATGACGATCATGCCCCCGGAGCCCATCATGGAGCCGGAAGCGGTCAGGGCGTCGAAGTCCACGGGAAGGTCCAGGGCGTCGGCGGGCAGGCATCCCCCGGAAGGCCCCCCGGTCTGGACGGCCTTGAAGGCGCGGTTTTTCAGAACGCCTCCCCCGATGTCCTCGATCATCGTCCTCAGGGTCGTCCCCATGGGAATTTCAACGAGTCCCGAATTCTTGACCTTGCCGACCAGGGAAAAAATCTTCGTTCCCGGGCTCTTTTCGGTCCCCATGGACCGGAACCATTCGGGACCGTTCAGCACGATATGGGGCACGTTGGCCCACGTTTCCACGTTGTTCAACACCGTGGGACAGTTCCAGAGCCCCCGCTCCGTGGAGCGGATGTACTTCACCCGGGGTTCCCCGGCCCGTCCCTCGATGGAGGCCATCAGGGCGGTGGATTCCCCGCAGACGAAGGCTCCGCCCCCCCGGCAGATCTCAAGGTCGAAATCGAACCCCGTCCCCAGGATGTCCCGCCCCAGCAGCCCCCGCTCCTTTGCTTGGCGGATCGCTTGCTGCAAGGCCTTGACGGCCAGCGGGTATTCGGCCCTGACGTAGATGAACCCCTTCCGGGCTCCGACCGCGTAGGCCCCGATGATCATCCCCTCCAGCACGCTGTGGGGATCACCCTCCATGAGGGACCGGTCCATGAAGGCCCCGGGGTCTCCCTCGTCTCCGTTGGCCAGGACGAATCGGTGTCTGCCTGGCGCCTTGCGGGCCGATTCCCACTTCACGCCGGTGGGAAAGCCGCCCCCGCCCCTTCCCCGGAGCCCGGAATCCTTGATCATGGAAACGATCCTTTCCGGTTCCATGGAAAAGGCCCTGGCCAGCCCCCGGTAGGCTCCGCGGCTGACCGCGGCCTCGATCTCGAAGGGGTCGACCTCCCCGCAGCGGTTCAGCACCAGGCGGTGCTGCCGGGCGTAAAACGGGATTTCGGCGGAAGTCCTGGCAGCCTGTTTCGTGTTGGGATCCCGGTATTGAAGACGGGGGACGACCTCTCCCCGCAGGACCGTCTTCTCGAAGATCTCCCGGACGTCTTCCGGCTTCACCTTTTCGTAGAAGATCTCACCCGGCTGGATGACGACCAGGGGGCCCCTTTCGCAGAATCCGTGGCAGCCCGTGGATTCTGCGGCGAACTCCAGGGGGATCGACAGGCCGTGCCGGATGGCCTCGGCCTCGAAGGCGGCCTTGACCTGGGCGCTTCCGTTCGCCAGGCAGCCGGTTCCGGCACAGATCCGCACCCGACGGACGCCGGAGGCGCCCTTTTCCCGTTCCGAAAGCAGGGCTTGCCATTCCTCGAACGCTTTCAGGCTAGTCAGCTTCATGGCGGCTCTCCTTTTCGATCAGTTCCGCCACGCGGCCGGGCGTCATCTGCCCGTAAACCCGGTCATTCACGGTGACGACAGGGGCCAGGGCGCAGGCGCCCAGGCAGTTTACCGTTTCCAGCGTAAAGCGCATGTCCTGGGTTGTCCCTCCGGGGGGGATGCCCAGGCTCCTGGAGAGGGCGTCCAGGACGCTCGCCGCCCCCCTTAGGTGGCAGGCCGTGCCAAGACAGACCTTCACGGTTTTCTCCCCCCTGGGGGTGAGACTGAGGGCCTTGTAGAACGTGGCGACGGCATAGACACGGCTTTCAGGGATTCCGAGGTGTTCGGCGACAAGCTTCAGGGAGGCCCGGGGCAGGTACCGGTAGCGGGACTGGATGTCCTGGAGGAGGGGGAGCAGAAACCGCGGGTGCCGGGGAGTTGCCTTGAACAGGTCCTGCAGGTCAAAGGCCAGGTTTTCCGGCGCTTCGGCCGTCGAGACGGCCTGAGAGTTCATGGTCTTCCTCCTTTGGGGTTGCCTGAAAATGTGAAATAGGAGACGTATTTGCATAATGTATTTTAACACTCGGGCATTCGTTCGCGGTCTGTCTTTTAAGTCTTTATTGACAGGTTTTTTAAGACGATTCGTGAAATTTTCGAAGCAGGTTTTCCGCGCGGGACATCAGTTCCGCCCGCCTGGACCCGGACATCCGTTCCAGCTGGTTTGCCAGGAAACGCGTGCGGGGGTTGCGGGAGAAGAGGTCCCGGTGCCGGTTCACGAAACGCCAGAACAGGGAGTCCCAATCTTCGCGCCAGGGGCCTTCCGGGAAGTCCCCCATCCGAAGGAGGTAGGCGGAGCCGCTGCAGTAGGGCTTGGTCGTCATGAGTCCCCCGTCGGCAAACTGGCTCATTCCAAAGACGTTCGGGACCATGGCCCAGTCCGTCGCGTCGGCGAACCGGGTCAAGAACCAGGCGTTCACCACCGCAGGATCGGTTTCGCAGAGCAGGAGGAAGTTGCCCAGGACCATCAGGCGTTCGATATGGTGGGCATACCCGTGCAGGTTCACCCGGGACACGACCGTGTCGACCGGCGGCATGCCCGTTTGCCCGGCCGCGAACCCGGACGGCAGCGGGGCGAAGTGCCCCAGGGCGTTGGCCGCGCGCTGCCGCGCGCCGATCCTCCGGTACATCGCCCGCACGAACTCCCGCCAGCCGGAAACCTGCCGTACGAAACCTTCAAGGGAATTCAGGGGAACCGGCCTTTCCCTGTGCCGACGGAGAACGGCTTCCAGCACCTCCCCCGGAGTCAAAAGGCCGACGTTCAGGGCCGGGCTCAGGACGGAGTGGAAGAGCACCGGTTCGTTCGAGGCCATGGCGTCTTCGTAATCGCCGAAACGGTCCAGCCGGTTCTCCAGAAAATCAGACAGGGCAGCCTTGGCTTCCCTCCGGGTAGAAGGCAGGCGAAGAATCCCCGCTGGATCCCCGGTTCCCCAGGCGCGGGGGATCAAAATCCCCTTCGGAAGCCTGCGGCGGTTCTGGGGATCGAAGCTCCATTTCCCGCCCTCGGGTTTTCCCCGCGAATCGAGGAGAAGTCCGGTTTCTCTACGGACTGCACGGTAAAACTCGGCCATGCGGTTGTTTGTCCGGCTTTCGAAAAAGCCGTCCAGCCAGCGGCGGGACATCAGAAAGGCGGGAGTTTCGTGGATCACCAGCCGCACGCCGTTTCCCCTGCAGAAGGCCCGGATCCGGTCTTCCACTTCGAGGTTGACGGGGTCGGCCGCATGAAGGGTTCCCACTCCGCGCGAGGCGAGTGCTTCCAGCAGGGCCTGGGCGAACCCTTCCCGCCCGGGGCGGACCGAATCGACGGAGAAGCCGCGCTGGCGCAACGCGGCAAGCCATTCCTTCCCGCAGGTTCGGCGGTACCGGGCGGCGGGAGTGTCTCCGGCCTCCTCCACGAAGAAGACCGGCCTGCCCCGGCCCAGGGCCGGGTGAGACTCGAAAAGCTGGTCCGGTAAAACGAGGGCGCCTTCTTTGACTTCAACGCATCCTGGCATGATATGATAATAAGTCAATTCGGAAAATACTGAAGGGGCTGGTTCCCATGTCATGGGACTGGATCCTTGGTTTCACACCCCTTTCCGGTCTGATCCTCGCGGCGGTGGAAGCACAATCCCGGGTCCTTGCATCCGGAGCGTTCTGCTTCCTCAACCTGGTCGTGCTCTTTTTCCTGTTCCTGTTCGGTTCTCCCCGAGCCCGGAACCTTTTTCTCGCGCTGCTTTTGGGCATGTTCCCCGTGCAGGTTCTTTTCCTGAAAATCCCGGCCCGGCTGGCGGTTCTTTACCTGGTCGTCCTGGGATCCGCAGCGGGGCTTCTCTGGATCAAGGCCCGCCACCTGGACAGCGAAAAGGTCCTCTTCCTCGAGTTCGTCAGGAAGGTCAACGGGGCCGTCAACTTCGAAGAGGCTTCCGTGCTTGCCGTCCGGTTCATGCGGGACGAGTTCCGTTTCCCCTCCGTTTGCGTCTTCCTGGCAAAGGAAGGTTCGGATTGCCTCGAGCGGGCCGCCGCGGAGGGCTTCCCGTCGGAACTGACGAAGGTCCCCAAGGATGGAAGCGTCCAGGGAAGAGCCTATCGGACCCGCAATTCGCAGGTCGTCGACGACGTCCTGCGGGATCCCGAATATTTTCCCGGCATCAAGGGGGCGGGGGCACAGATGGCGGTTCCCATTCTCTGGAAAAACCGGGCATACGGGGTCCTGGACATCCAGTCCCGGAAAGTCCGGAGCCTGGGAAACCGCCAGTTGAGAACCGCGGAGCTGCTGGCGGGAATCCTCGGCGAAGCGTTTGCCCGGATGCAGGAAGCGGCACGCCTTTCGCTGGAGCTGACCCGGACCCGCATCCTGCACGACGTGGTCCAGGAACTGGCCCGTTCCCGGGATAAGCGGGACATGTGCCAGAAAGTCCTGGGGCTGCTTTCCACCAAGCTGCTCTATCCGGTCGCCAGCATCCTGGCGGTGGAGTCGGAAAACCCCCTGCGCCTGGGCTACCTGGCCTCCACCCGGCTTTCCCCCTCGGAGCTGAAGCGGTACAGCCGACAGTTGAACCGCGAGGGAGGAGGGCTGGTGACGCTTTCCGCAAGCATGAGAAAGCTTCACAACGTCCCTGACGTGAGGGCCTTCCCGGAATACCGGAAAGTGGGCTTCGGCGTGGAGGGAAGCCAGCTGGACGTGCCGATCCTCTTCGGGGACCGCCTCTACGCGATGCTTTCCCTTGAGCGGGATGTCCCGTTTGAACCCGAGGACGAGGACCTGATGCTCATCCTTTCCCGCCACATGGCCGTCCTCTGGGCTCTTTTCGAAGCCATGGAAAAACTCGAGACCCAGGCGCTTCAGGATTCCCTAACCGGCTTGGGAAACCGGCGGGCCCTGGAGGAGATCCTCAGCCTGGAGGAGGCCCGCCTGGCGCGGTTCGGGGGAACTATTGCCGTCGTCATGGCTGATCTCGCCAATTTCAAGGCCATCAACGACCGGTACGGCCATCTCGTGGGAGATCGCTACCTGAAGGAAACGGCAGAATGCATCCAGAAAAACCTTCGTGCCTGCGACCACGCCTTTCGATACGGCGGGGACGAGTTCCTCCTCCTGCTTCCCGGGACCGACCGCAAAGGCGTCCAGGAAGTGATGAACCGCGTGAGAAACGAGTGCCGGCTCAGGGGGAACGAGGACCCCGACGGGATCCTGCTGGATTTCGGCGCGGCCGTCTGCCCGACGGAAACGGTAAGCCTTAGGGCGGCCCTGCGCCTGGCGGACGACCGGATGTACCAGAACAAGGAAGCAAGAAGGTCGGAGCTTTCCCGGGATTGACTGTCTTCCCCTTTCGGGGCGCTTGATGGTATACTCCATTCCAGACTGGCCAAGGATGGTGGTTTTCCCGTGAGTACGGGTGATTCGCCGTTAAGTAGACACGATAGGGGCGTCGCGGCGTAGCTTTCCGAACAGACGGGAAAAACGCGCTCGGCGCCCGCCGGGCGTGGATTATTGCCTTTCCGATCCACTCCCTTTTTCGATCACCTTTTTGAACGATCATTCAAACGGACAGAGAAGAAGCGGCAGGACACCGGATCTTGCCCGTTTCTTTCTGCCCGCGTGGAAGGGATGGTGAGGACATGCTCCAGATCGTCAAGAGCGAGAACAACACTCTCCGCGAACTCGATCCGGCTTCTTTCGAAAAGGGGTGCTGGATCAACCTGATGGACCCCAGTTCCGAAGAACTGAACACGGTGAAGAAGCTCGTCGGCCTGCCGCTGGACATCCTGACCGCGGCCCTGGACGAGGAGGAAAGCTCGCGCCTCGAGATCGAGGACGAGTACCTCCTTGTCATCATCGACGTTCCCCGAAAGAGAGACAACGACCGCTACGAGACCCTGCCCATGGGCATCATTCTCCTTCCCGACGTCATTGTGACCGTTTGCCTGGAAGAGAGCGACGTTCTGACCTGCTTCAACCGGATGACCGCCCGGCTGTTTGATACAGGGAAACGGACGAGTTTCCTGTTCAACATCCTTTACCGCTCCGCCACGTACTTCCTTCGCTACCTTCGGCAGATCAACATCCGGACGGACGAGATCGAACGGCACCTGCGGCAGTCGATGAAAAACGAGGAACTTTTCCAGCTCCTGGAGATGGAAAAGAGTCTGACCTATTTCTCCGCGGCCTTGAGAACCAACAACATGGTGGTCGACAAGATCCTCCGCTTGCGGAACAACCGCAAGGTGGAGCACCTGATCAAGATCTACGAAGAGGACGAGGACCTGCTCGAGGACGCCCTGGTCGAATACCGGCAGGCCATCGAGATGGTCCAGATGTACAGCGAAATCCTGTCGGGAATGATGGACGCCTTTGCCTCCGTCATCTCCAACAACCTGAACATGGTCATGAAATTTTTGACCTCCATGACGATCATCCTGGCCATTCCCACCATGTTTGCCAGCTTCTGGGGCATGAACGTCGGGGTCCCCTGGCTCGACAAGGCCGCCGGTTTCTGGGCCGTGGTGGGGATCTCCCTCGTTGCGACGATCGGGTCCGCCTACGCCCTCTGGCGCCGCAACATGCTCTGATTCGGGGGGAGGACCTCCGTTTCCCGCTCGGCTTGCAGACGGGGCGCCACCGCTGAACGGCGGAAGCGCCCCTCCTTTTTTCCCCGTTTTCGGTTATGATTCATTAAAGCCCATCCCCGAAAGGAAGGTTCACCCCAATGAGCGGGAAACCTCCGGCCTGGAAGATCGTCGCCGCCTTCGCGGCCATCTACGTCATCTGGGGAACCACCTACCTCGCCATCGCAATGATGGTGAAGTCGATCCCCCCCTACCTCGGGGCCGGTTCCCGGTTTCTTGTGGCCGGGACTCTCCTTTTCGCCTTTCTCCGCCTTCGCGGGCAGCCGCTTCCGACCCCGCGGCAGTGGGGCGGGGCGGCCCTTGCCGGCCTTCTTCTTCTTGTGGGGGGCAACGGCAGCATCGTCTGGGCCCAGAAGACGGTTCCTTCCGGAATCGCCTCGATCATCGTCGCGACCGAACCCCTCTGGATTGTTCTTGCCAGCTGGCTCTTCTTCCGGGGCGGGCGGCCGACGCTCCTGGAAGCTGCGGGCATCCTGGGAGGTTTTGCCGGAATGGTCTTTCTGATCGGCCCATCCATGCTCGCGCACGGCGGCGAAATCGACCCCTTCGGGGCCGGGCTTTTGGTCTTCGCCACGGTCTCCTGGGCCTTCGGCTCGATGGTGAGCCGCCACGCGGACCTGCCGGACAGCGCCCCGATGGCGATGAGCATGGAAATGGCCTCGGCCGGCCTCATTATGCTGCTCCTCGCGATACCGAAGGGCGACTGGGCGGGCTTTTCCCTTTCCGCCGTCACGCTCGAGTCTTTCCTGGGGTGGCTCTACCTGGTCGTCTTCGGTTCCTGGATCGGGTTCGTGGCGTTCTTCTTTCTCATGCGGCATTGCCGTCCGAGCCGGGCGGCCACCTATGCCTACGTCAATCCGCTGATCGCGCTCTTTTTGGGCTGGCTTGTCGCGGGAGAACCTCTTTCGGCCCGCACCCTCGTTTCGGCAGCCGTGATCCTGGCTTCCGTGGCAATCGTTGTGACCTTCAGCCCCAAAAAATGATCTCTGGCAGGAGGGGTCCGGATGAAAGCCAACTCTTCCCAGGCGAGCCCCCTTTTTTCCCCAAACCGGCTGGAAGCCCTCACCGACGGCGTGTTCGCCATCGCGATGACCCTTCTCGTCCTGGGGCTCGACCTCCCCGCCCTGCCTGAGGGCGCGGACGGCCCGCAGGTTACCGGGGCCCTGCTGGAACTTTTCCTTCCCTTGGCCAAGTACGCGCTCAGCTTTTTCCTGCTGGGTGCCTTCTGGGTCCTGCATGTCCGCCAGGGCCACTTCATCCTGAGGGTCGATCAGACCTTTCTCTGGCTTGGAATGGGCTCTCTCCTCCTGATCACCCTCGTCCCCTTTTCCACTTCCCTGGTGAGCGATTTCCCCGGGAAAAACGCCTCTGAAGCGTTTTTTCACCTGAACATCCTCGGCATCAGCGGCCTCTTTGCCCTCCAGTGGATCCACGCCACCCGGAACCGACGGCTCGTCAGCCCCGACTTGCCGGAGGAGGCGGTCGAAAGAGACGTGCGCCTGAACCTGGTCATCCCGGTCCTCGCGGTCATGGGACTGGTCACGATTCCGCTGGGGGACTTCGAGAGCAACCTTCTCTATTTTGGGGCTCCCTTCCTGTTTTTGCTGATGCGCCGCTTTTGCTGAAGAAAAGAAACCTTTGCGGCAGGGTTGTCCCTTTTCCTCTTGACGATCGCCTTCGGCAGAGGATATCCTTTCTTCGCTGCAACAGCTGTCCGGGTGACGGGAATCCGGTGAAATTCCGGAGCGGCCCCGCCACTGTATTCGGGACGAAACCGCACGCAGGCCACTGGGGAGTTGCCCCGGGAAGGCGCGGGAGTAGGAGGACCGAAAGCCAGGAGACCGACCCGGGCAGGGCTGTCGGCGTGGATGCGAGGGCGTCCGCGCGGCGGGAGGAACACCTACTCCGTGGGTCCCCCGTTTCATGGCGGCCCGACCACTTTTCCCGGAGGAGGGGTTTCTTTTGCGTTCTCGCACCTGGTTTTCCCGTGTTCTTGTTCCGTTTCTTGCCTGCCTGCCGATCCTCTTCGCAGTGCCCGCCTTTCCCGAGGAAACTCCCGTCACGGCCGCTCCCGAGATCGTCACCGGCAGCCGCCTGGCCGAGACCCTCGACGAGGTTCCCGCACCTACGGACGTGATCACCAGCGCCGACATCGCGTCCAGCGGGGCCAAGTCCCTGGGCGAAATCCTGGACCGGGTCCCGGGGATCGTTTCCCGCGTACGGGCCGGTTCTACGCAGGAGGACAACGTCCTTGTCAGGGGGCTCGTCACGGAGGTCCTCTACCTGCTCGACGGCGTCCCCTACTACAAGTCGAGCCACGTCGCGGGGGCCGCGGCCGTGGACCTTCGCTCCATTCCCGCCGAGTCCATCGAACGGATCGAGATCGTCCGGGGTGCCGCCTCGGCGCTGTACGGCTCCATGGCCGCCGGGGGCGTCATCCACGTCATCACGAAAAAGCCCGAAAAGACCGGCGTTTCCGTGAACCTGGAAGGAGGGTCCCAGGACTGGAGGCGGTACGGTTTCCGGGCCTCCGCCGTCGGCGAGGCGGCGAGCGTCACCGCCTGGGCGACCCACCGCGAGGAGGGTCGTTCGAGGCTTTTGCTCTACGACGGTGTCCGAAACGACAACCTCTCCTACCGGGAGGACGCCGGCGGCCTGAAGTTCCTTTCGGGCGCCTGGTCCCTCGGGGGCGAGTGGGGTTCGGCCGCCTCGGAGTGGGAGTATGGAACGGGGAAATACCTGAACCGCCAGGAAGACGACTGGAAGCGGCTCTCCCTGGCCTACGACGACGGGACGACCCGTTTCCTCCTCTACCGGCACGAGGGGGACAAGTTCCTCTCGCAGGACTCCGCCTTGGGGGCGGTCGAAACGAGCTACGACGACACGGCCTGGGGCGCGGAGGTCACGAGGCGCTTCTCGGTGGCCGGCTGGGACGGGAGCCTGGGAGCCGCCTACCGGGACGAGAGCATGGAGGTCTGGGACAACTACGGGACGGACCTGGACGGCTCGAGGAGCTACCTGGCGCCCTTCGTCGAATTCTCCCGGCCCCTCGGGGAAGTTCTCCTGGATATCGGGCTCCGGTACGAGACCTGGAACGTGAAAGACGGCGACGACCCGTCCGAGCTGACCCCGAAGATGTCCCTGAGCTGGCAGGCCCCCGGCGGCAACCTCTGGTACCTGTCGGCCGGCCGGTTCTTCGCCATGCCCAGCATGTACGAACAGCTGGCCCATTTCGACGTCTGGACCTTTGACCCTGACCTCGATGACTGGGTCTATGGGACCACCCTGTCCAGCCCCAACCTCAAGCCCGAAAAGGGCTGGACCGTCGATCTCGGCGTGAAGGGATCAGACGACAGGGGACCCTGGGCCATCGGGCTCTTCGCCGTTTCCATGGAAGACAAGATCGAGTTCAACAACTTCACTCCCGGTGAACCGAGCTACGTGAACCTCTCGGAGTTCCGCTCCATGGGCCTGGAGGCGTCGAGGAGCCGGCGCCTCTCCGAGGAGTGGCGGTGGGATTTGGGCCTGACCTGGATGAAGGCGGAAGTGAAGGAAACGCCCGTCTCGCCCTGGCAGCGGGAAGGGTCCCCGGCCTGGTCAGCGGACAGCACCTGGACCTGGGGGCGCGGCCCCTGGGAAGCGGCCTTTATGCTGCATTACCTGGGTGACCGCGAAAACGGGCGGGACGGCTTCGGGCCGGAATGCCAGGGGGACGCCACGACGGCCGACCTGAGGCTGGCGTACACGGCGGGGGACGGGCGAAGGGCGATCCTTACCGTCACCAACCTCTTCGACGAGGACGTCGTGGTCCAGGACTACACCAGCCGGGGGACCCGGACGCGCTACTTTGCCCCGGAGCGGCGGGTCACCCTCTCCTGGCAGTGGGCCTTCTAGGGTCAAAGCTCGATCCGTAGAGGAAAGCCATCGGGCCATCGGGGCCCCGCCGAATCAGGCGGGGCCCCGTTTTTGCGGGAGCCTACGAGGGTTCTGAAACCGTGATGTTCCGGCAGTGCGTTTCCGGCAGCAGGGCGGCGCAGCCCAGGCTCAGCACCGAGACGGCCAGGCAGAACAGAAAGACGGCCTTGTACTGCCCGACCGCGTCGAAAGCCGCTGCCCGGTCCAGGATCATTCCCATGGCGGTCGTGATCAGGGCGGTTCCCAGGAAGGCCCCGGTGTTGACCACCGAGATCGCCACGGCGGTAAAGCGGGGGGGATTCGTCTCCTTCGTGATCGACCAGGCCAGCATGTAGGACGAGGCGGAAAACCCTAGCAGGAAGAAGAGGGGGCGAAGGGCAGCTTCCGGCGGTTTTCCGCCTCCCCAGAGCACCAAGGCCCCCCAGCAGGCGCAGAAGGCAGCGGAAAGCGCCAGGAGGGGAGGGCGCCGGAGCCCGATCCTGTCGGAAAACCATCCTGCCAGGAAACACCCCGCCATCCCCCCGTAGACGGAAAACGCGACGATCCCCGAAGCCGAGACCCGCTCCATTCCGTAGACGTCTTCCAGGAAAGAGGTCCCCCAGGCGCCGCTGAAAGCCAGGTACAGGCCCGAAGCGCAGCCCGAAAGGACGAACGCGGGCCAGACCCGCCATCGGCTCACCACCCCCTTCAGGCCGGACCAGAGTTCCCTGGCCCTCGGGGGAGTCACCCCTTCCTGCGCCTCGTTCAGGGCGGGCCACCCCCTGTCCTGCGGGCGGTTCCGGATGAAGGCCCAGCAAAGAAGGGACAGGAGGCAGGAGAACAGGCCGATCCCGAGAAACGTGGTCCTCCAGGTGAAGGCCGCCACGGCAAAGGCCAGCGGCGCCTGGGCGAGAACCCCGCCCAGGTTGCCCACCAGGGCCGTGACGCCTGACATGGTGGCAAACTCGCGTTCCCGGAACCATTGCGACTGGACCTTCAGGATCGAGACGAAGACCGTGGACACACCGATCCCGACGAGGAAGCGCCCGAGAAATAGTGTCCCGGTGCCGGGAGCCAGGCCGAAAAGCGCCGAGCCGGCTCCGGCGAGGAGCATCCCGGCTGTGACCGTCGCCCGCGCGCCCAGCGTGTCCGCCAGCATTCCCACCGGGACCTGCATGGCCATGTAGGCGTAGAAGTACATCGCGGCGAGGGACCCGAAGGCCGATGCGCTCAGCCCGAAGTCGCGCGTGAGGTCGCCGCGGACCACGCCGGCGGCCAGCCGGTGGAAGAAAACGACCATGTAGGCGGCTGCCATCACGCTCCAGATTTTCCATCGGCCTCGAAGGGCCTTCTGCAGGAGGTCTTGCTCTCGTTCCATCTCTCGCCCTCTCCTTTCCGGTATGCCAATATTTTGGCATATTGACAAATAAATGGTAAAGACTATCTTCAGGAAAAGCCGCGTCTTTCCGGCGCCTTTCCGGAAGGTGGGAGGAGTCGTTGCACCCGCTGGTTCGCGCCCTGGTTCCCCTGGTAAAGGGCTTGTCCGTGGCCCTGGGCCCCGATTGCGAGGTCGTCCTGCACGATGTCTCCGATCCGGCCCACTCCATCGTCGCCATCGAAAACGGGGCCATCTCCGGCCGCAAGGTCGGCGACCCGCTCACCGATTATGGTCTCTTCAGCCTGAAAACCGCAGCCGCCTCCGAGGTCGACTACATTTCCAACTTCCTGGCACGGACGAAGGACGGCCGCAGGATGCGATGCAACACCTTCTTCCTGCGGGATGAGGGGAAAAGGATCGTCGGGTATCTCTGCCTGAACTACGACATGACCCGCGCCGAGGTGGCCAGGGGGCTCCTGGAATCCCTCACCGCGATCGCGTCCCCGGTCTATTCCGAGCATTTCTCGGAGGGGGAGCTTTCGGGAGGGGAGGACCTTCTCCGGCGCAACCTCGAGCTCATCCGGGAGCTCCTGGGAAAACCGCTTCACCTGCTCAAAAGTTCGGAAAGGCGGGCGGCGGTCCGGCGCCTGGAGGAAAAGGGCTTCTTCCTCCTGAAGGGGTCCGTGGAGGCCTTTGCCCAGGCTGCGGGGATCTCGGTCTTCACCGTGTACAGGTACCTGAGGGAAACGCGAAAACGGAACGGGACGGAGGCGGAGCACCCAAAGAGCCCCCCGGGCCGTTCGGAAAGGAAGGCGAAGAAGGGTGAATAAAAGGAAAGTGCTTCTTGGCAACGAGGCCATCGCGAGGGGCCTCATCGAGGCAGGGTGTGACGTGATCACCGCCTACCCGGGGACCCCGTCGTCGGAAATCCTCCCGGCGGCAGCGGCGTTCGCGGACGAGCTGGGGACGAAAACCGTCGTCGAGTGGGGTGCCAACGAGAAAGTGGCCGTCGAGGTGGCCCTCGGGGCGACCTTTGCCGGGAAGAGGGCCTGCGCGGTGATGAAGCAGGTCGGGCTCAACGTGGCCATGGACCCCTTCATGAGCGCGGCCCACTTCCAGCTGGAAGGCGGGATGCTCCTGGTCGTCTCGGACGACCCGGGCTGCCACGCTTCGCAGGACGACCAGGACAGCCGGGGGCTGGCGCTGTTCGCCAAGATCCCCTGCTTCGATCCTTCCAGCGCCGAGGAAGCCAGGGCCATGGTGTTCTCGGCCTTCGAGCTTTCGGAAAAGCACAAGGTCATGGCCATGCTCCGTCCCGCGGTTCGAATCGACCATTGCCGCCAGGACATCGAGCCGGGGGAAGTCTCCCACGCCTCCGCCCCGGCGGACTTCAAGACCCGGCCCGCGGGGCACAAGGTCGTCATGCCGGCACGGATCCTGCCGTTCCTCGAAGCGCACAACGCCCGTTTCGAGGCCATCCGGCAGGAGTTCGAGACGGAATTCGGGCAGTATAACTTCGAGATCCCTTCGAAGAAGCCCGCAAGCCTCGGGGTCATCGCCGGCGGGGTCAGCTTCGCCATCGTGAAGGACCTGGTCGAGGCCCTCGGGCGCGACGACGTGGCGATCCTCAAGATCGGCACGCCCGTTCCCCTGCCGACGAAGCGGGTGGAGGACTTTCTCGCCCGGCACGAGCGGACTCTCGTCCTGGAGGAAACCTTCCCGGTCATCGAGAACCAGGTCGTCGACCGCACGAAGATCATGGGGCGCTGGAACGGCTGGGTCCCGAAGGAAGGGGAGCTCGTTCCCGAGGTCATCGAGTCCGTCCTGCTGAGGGCCCTCGGTGTCGAGCCAGAGGCCGACCCCGCCCTGGAGAGCCTTGCGGCTGCCAGGGAGAAACTGAAGCTCGCGGTGAAAAAGCCGGTCCTCTGCGCCGGATGCGGTCACCGGCCTTCGTATTTCGCCATCCGCAAGGCCTTCCCGGATGCCGTCATCGCCAGCGACATCGGCTGCTACAGCCTTTCCATCCAGCAGCAGGCCGTGGACACCATCGTCTGCATGGGGGCCTCGATCACCGTGGCGTCGGGCCTTTGCTGCGCCTGGAGATCCGAGGGCGCCGAGCCGCAGCGTCCCGTCTTCGCCACGCTGGGGGATTCCACCTTCTTCCACAACGGCATGACGGGACTGGCAACCGCGGTCTACAACCGCCACCCCTTCGTCCTGGCCATCATGGACAACCGCATCACCGCCATGACCGGCGGCCAGGACCACCCGGGGACCGGCGACAAGCCAAGGCGGAACGAGACGGGCACGTCGGTGGACCTGGAAGGGGC
>Ga0208695_1000295_pt1 | contig 59734 bp, 46 predicted proteins | sample AD_UKC111_MetaG_FD_184449 | JGI IMG/M metagenome (GOLD analysis project Ga0208695, IMG submission 184449) | Active sludge microbial communities of municipal wastewater-treating anaerobic digesters from Hong Kong - AD_UKC111_MetaG (SPAdes)... | ecosystem: Engineered > Bioreactor > Anaerobic >... | reverse complement strand
ATGGAAGACAATTAAACAATGACCATTCACCTGGACTTGTTGCAATGAATGCAGTTGCAAGTCTTGCAGCAACTAAAGAACAGGCGTATGATTTTGTTGAAGATTTGTGGAAGTTATCTGCACCAAGCGGAAAATACAGATATTATGACGGATGTCTTTTAATGTTCGGGTTGCTCCATTGCAGCGGTAACTTCAGAATATGGGGAGCTCCGCAAGCAACTGAAAAGCCGAGTGAGACTCCTACACCGACACAAAATGCATTAAAAGGCGATCTCAACAATGACGGCGTTGTAAACATGGCTGATGTTATTCTTATAGCAACTGCTTTCAACGCGACTATTGGAACTGAGAAATATAATGCAAAATATGACCTTAATAATGATGGTGCTATAAATATGGCAGATGTTCTTGAAATTGCAAAGAACTTCAACAAAACTGCAAGTTAATGAAAAGATTTAACTCAAGCAACGTTATTATATAGCTGTTTGGCAGCAAAACAGCGTAATTTATTCCCTCCAAATCATATATGGGGCAGAGAGAGTGGTTTATATCTGCCCCTTTAGTAATGTAATAGAAATAATAGTAGTATAATTTATAGAACAAAAATATAAAAAATGTTGAAATACATTAATTGAAACAGTCAATGATGGAGGTATAAAAATGACAAAACAAGACATTAGAGATTCTATTCAAAGGTTTGACGATCATCATATTGAAAGACATGAACATATTCTGGATTTTAATAAAAACAATAAAATTGATTTATTGTTTATAGGTGACTCAATTACTAGAAGATGGTTGGAAGTTCCGCACCTATGGGAATCCTATTTCTCAAAGTACAATTCTGCAAATTTAGGTGTAGGAATGGACACCATTCAAAATCTCAAATGGCGAATTTTAAATGGTGAATTGGATAATATACAGCCTAAAGTTGTTGTTTTGCTTATAGGTACTAATAATTTACCGGATTATAGTCCGGAAGAAATAACACAGGGAATAGAAGGAATATTGGATATATTTAAAGAAAAGATTCCCAATTCCAAAATAATTTTAATGGGAATTTTACCAAGGGATGCTGATGATGCATGCAGCGACTATATAAGTATAGTTAATGAAATAAACAAAAAGCTTAGTATTGTATCCTGGGAACGTAATCTAATATTTTTGGATATAGGAAAAGAGTATATAATGGAGAACAATAAGGTCAACAGGGCTTTAATGGAAGATGGCTTGCATTTGATAGAGCCTGGCTATAAAATATGGGGTGACACAATAATCCCTTTAATTAATGAATGCTTTCAATAAATTCAATCATTCATTACTCAGCATTGGAGCTTCGAAGATATGTTTCTTCTTAAATTCCATGGGAGTTACTGAATTGTGTTTTTTAAACACATAGCTAAAATAAGGTGCATTTTCAAAACCACACAGTACGGCGATTTCTGCTACAGAATAGTTTGTCTTTGAAAGAAGGGCCTTAGCCTTATCCAATCTGTGTTTTGTTATAAATTCATTAGGTGTCATGCCAATAGCATTTGAAAAAATTTTGTGAAAATGGTGTGGGCTAATATTGGCAATCTTGGCTAAATCGTTGAGCAATAACTTTTGCTCCAGATTATTCTTTATATGTTCAATAACTTTTTTTAAGGCAGAGAAGTGTGGCGAAAGAGACATTGTATTGTTTATTAATGACTCGGTGGAGTCCTGATAAAGATAGTATATCAGATTTAAGACATTGGCTTTCAAAGATAAATCTGCTGCGGGTGATGGTGTTATATACTCCTTAAATATGGAATCAAAAATATTCAGACTTTTTTCCATATTTGCAGGATGATATATAGTCGGAATTTTTTCGATTATAGGATTTATATAGTAGTTTTGATATTCCTGCTTGTTATACACATAATAGCCTTTAGAACTCTTACCTGTATTGTTAAGAAGATCAATGCATACAAGATAACAGCTGTAAGGCATTATTCCTTGGGTATATTGACCCGGCTTTCTGAATATTATATCTCCCTGCTTTACATCGTAGCATTTATCGTCAATTATTTGGGATCCATTGCTGTAAACAATTAATTCAAACTCATAGTCATATACAATGCGTTCTTGAACTCTGTGACCTTTTGGCATGTTAGCTCCCTGATAAAACAAAGCAGCTGTCAGAACTCTAGGTGAAATTTCTTCGTTTTTTATATGTACTTTCTTTAAAACTACACTCACTTCAAACACCCCTCATTTCAAACACCCGTAAATTAATTTTATCACAAGGCTTTGAAATAATAAAATAATATATTTACTTGAATGGATAAAAGTGTTAAAATATAAATTTATATAAAAAGTTATCCTTATAGCTGCTGCATTTTATTCTATATTAAATGAGGTAAATCTTTTACATTTATCTTCTGCTAAATGTAATATTAAGAGTAATAATGTATTTAATGTAATAAGATATAAAAATAAATATAATATATATTGTAAGACGATAATTTTTTTGATTTCCATATGGAGATATGTAGAAAGGATTTATAAAATGATAATTGTAGATGCACATTGTGATACAATCACAAAAATAATGGAAACAAGGGAAGAATTGTTTAGTAATAAGTGCCATATTGACTTGGAGCGAATGACCAAGGTGGGGAAATATGTTCAATTTTTCGCAGCGTTTGTTGATCCTGCATATGGCCAGGCATATGCTATGAAACGAGCAATGCAGATTATAGATAGATTCTACATGGAAGTAGAAAAAAACAGCAGCTATATTTCTCATTGCAAGAATTATCAGGATATAACAGATACTATTTATAATAATAAAATTGCAGCAATTCTTTCCATTGAAGGTGGAGATGCATTGCAAGGCGAGCTCTCTGCACTAAGGATGTTTTATAAGCTGGGGGTAAGAAGCATATGCCTTACATGGAATCATAGAAACGAAATTGCTGATGGAGTATTGGACGGCTCTTCAGGAGGAGGCTTGACACCCTTCGGTAAAAAGGTAATTGAAGAAATGAATAGGCTTGGAATGATAATAGATTTGTCACATATTTCGGAAAAGGGCTTTTGGGATTGTATGGAATTAACTAAAAAGCCACTTATTGCATCGCATTCAAATGCCAAAAAGCTGTGCGGGCATGTAAGAAATCTCACAGATAAACAGCTATGTGCCATAAAGGAAAATGGCGGTGTTGTCGGCATAAACTTTTATCCGAATTTTCTGAGGGATGATGGGACAGCAGCACTTAAGGATATATTAAAGCATATTGAGTATATGTGTTCAATTATAGGAACGGATCATATAGGTTTTGGAAGTGATTTTGACGGAATTGAGTCTTTACCCGAAGGTGTAGAGGGTGTCCACAGTATGGAAAATGTACTTAATGAGCTTTCCAAGCTTAATTATAGTGATGATGATTTGGAAAAGATAGCCGGATTAAATTTTTTGAGGGTAGTTAATATGAATTTAATATGAAGATTGAGATAAGAATTAAGGAGTCAGAACTCTGACTCCTCAATCTAAAATTTTATTCCGATTCTATATTGAATTCCTTCTTTAATGCAGTTAAAGCAGTGTCTATGTCTTTCTCGTATATAAGGCATGATATATCTACTTCGGATGTAGTTACGAGTTTCAAATCAATACCGTTTTGTGCAAGTATTGTAAATAGTTTGGCAGCAACACCGGGTATGTTCTTCATTCCTTCACCGTACACAGATAACTTTGTATTATCTGCATCCACTTCAATTGTCAACCCGGGTGCATTCTTTTTAAAGGCATTTAATGTACCTATAGCCTTCACTAAATCCTCGGAGGGAATGGTGAATGATATATTTATGCTTCCTCTATATGGAGCTGATTGATTGATCATATCGATGTTAATATTCTGCCTTGCAATTGAATTGAAGATGTCGGAAACCAACTTCATATCAACAGGTAGATTGTCAACAGTAACCAAAGCTACATTATAGGTTACGCTAATATCGGTTACAGGTTTTTCTGCCATAATACCCCTCCTCGTTTTCGATGTATTAATAATATAAGTATTAATCAATAAGTAATTATAAAAATTTACCAAATTGCTTTAACTGTAAAAGACTAATTGGTTTCGTCAATAAGATCATTCATATTGTAAAAACCGGGCTTTTTGTTGTACAAAAATCTTGCGGCACTAAGTGCACCGGTGGCAAATATTTCTTTTGATGTCGCTATGTGATTTATTTCAATGATTTCATCGGTTCCTGCAAATATTACAGAATGCTCGCCAACAATTGTTCCGCCTCTAACAGCATGAATGCCGATTTCTTTTTTATTTCTTTTCTTGCGGCGTGAATGTCTGTCGTATACATATTCCTGCTTTTCAGACAATACCGAATTGATTTCATCTGCAATTGCAAGAGCAGTACCGCTAGGTGCATCAATTTTCTGGTTGTGGTGTTTTTCGATTATTTCAATATCAAAATTATTCTCCAACACCTTTGCCGCCTTTTTTACAAGATCCATCAATAGGTTAACGCCTAATGACATGTTTGCTGAAAAGAAAACCGGTATTACTTCGGATACCTCTCTTAATCTGTTAACCTGTTGTGGTGACAAACCTGTTGTTGCAACAATCAGCGGAACTTTGTTCTTTACCGAATAGTTCAAAAGATCATCAAGTGCATCGGGGTTTGAAAAGTCTATTATAACATCAACCTTAACATCGCATTTATTAAGATCGTCAAAAACAGGGTAGGGGTTATTGATTTTTGTGTATTTATCATATCCTGCGGCTATCTTTAGTCCTTCACTTTCGGCTGCCATCCTTGAAATTACCTGACCCATTTTACCGTTGCAGCCACTCATTAAAATATTTATCATTAGAATTCACATCCTTAACTTAAAAGTAGGAATAATTAAAGAATTATTTCTTTAATAAACCATATTCTTCCATGCTCTTCTTAAGTATTTCGAGATTTTTTTCAGTCATATCTATAAGTGGCATTCTGCAGCTTCCAACATTCATACCCATAAGATTCATAGCTGCTTTAACAGGAATAGGGCTTACATCTATGAAAAGTGCCTTTATAAGGTTAAGAGTCTTTAACTGTATTCTCCTGCTGCCTTCAATATCTCCCGACAGGTATTTTGCTACCATATCGTGAGTATCTTTAGGTATAATATTGGCCATTACGGAAATTACTCCTTTTCCTCCTAATGAGAGAAGAGGAACAACCAGGTCATCATTACCGGAATAAACGGTAATTTTATCTCCGCACAGGTTTATGATTTCACCCACCTGATTTATATTGCATTCCTTAATAGCGACAATATTGTCAATCTCTGAAAGTGTTTTAACTGTTTCAGGATTGATGTTGAGGTTGGTCCTTGAGGGAACATTGTATAGTATAACCGGTATGTTTATGCTGTTGGCAACAGCTTTGAAATGTTCAACAAGGCCTCTTTGGGATGTTTTGTTGTAATATGGTGTGACGCTTAAAATAGCATCGGCACCTGCTTCTTCAGCGTATTTGCTGAGCTCTATGGCGTGACGTGTATCATTGCTTCCGGTTCCGGCAATGACTGGAACTCTTTTGTTTACCTTTTCAACTGCAAATTTGATTGCAGACTTGTGTTCATCATCGGGCATAGTTGAAGCTTCACCGGTAGTTCCGCAGATAACTATGGCATCTGTGCCTTCGCTTATTTGGAATTCTATAAGCTCACTAAGTTTATCAAAATCGATTCCGTCATTTGTAAAAGGTGTAACAATAGCAACTCCTGATCCCGTAAAAATTGGTTTCGTCATAACAAATACCTTCCTTTACATTATTTGTTCCACATTTTAATAAGCTCTTGTGCTATTTGAACGGCATTTGTAGCCGCACCCTTTCTTATGTTATCTGCTACAACCCAGAGGTTAACTCCGCTTTCAACGCTTTCATCGCGGCGAATTCTTCCTACGAATGTTTCATCCTTACCTGATGCATATATAGGCAGAGGGTAAACATTGTTTTTCGGATCGTCCTGTACTATCACGCCAGGTGCATTTCTTAGAACTTCCTTTAGCTCTTCCAAATCATATGGCTTTTCAAATTCAACGTTTATTGATTCACTGTGACCGTTAAACACAGGAACTCTTACAGTAGTTGCTGTAATCCTGAGGCTCTGATCGCCCAGTATTTTTCTTGTTTCATTTATCATTTTTTCCTCTTCTTTTGTGTATCCGTTATCCAAAAACACATCTATATGAGGCAATACGTTGTTGGCAATAGGATGTGGGAATTTTTTGGGAGCTTCACCCTTAAGACCTTCTTCAAGGTCGGTATAACCCTTCATACCCGCACCTGAAACAGCCTGGAACGTAGTGTATACTATTCTCTTAATTTTATATTTGTCATGTAACGGCTTTAATGCAACAACAGCTTGAATTGTTGAGCAGTTGGGGTTGGCAATTATTCCTTTGTTCCATGCAATGTCCTGTGGGTTTACTTCAGGCACAACAAGTGGAACCGTAGGATCCATTCTCCAGGCACTGCTGTTATCGATTACTACACAGCCCTTTGAAGCAGCTATAGGTGAGAACTTTTCGCTTGTACTTCCTCCTGCTGAAAACAGGGCGATATCAATGCCTCTGTCAAAGGATGTTTCTGTAAGCTCTTCAACAACATAATCCTTACCGTTGAATGTTATGGTTGATCCGGCTGACCTGGCTGATGAAAAGAAATATATTTCTTCTATCGGTAAATTCCTTTCTTCAAGTACCTTTAAAAATGTTCTTCCAACCATTCCGGTTGCACCGCAAACCGCTAACTTTACTTTTTTCATTCAAATTTCCTCCCTAAAAATTTATTGTATCCAAATGAATGGTGTTAATTTCTCAGAAATTAAAAAAGCCGGTCATGGGCACCAGCAGTTCTTTTTATTAAAACAATTTGTTTCAAATTGTTTTAAACATAAAAGACAGATAGCACTCCATCATTTCTGATGACAGTTATACAGCTATTTACTGCATAACCAGGGTATAACTAAAAGGGAAGTTATATCCTTCGGCACTTTTTCCTTTCAACCTGCCTCATAGATCTCCCTTCGATCTCTTCAAGCCTACTATTAAAAAATGCACCTCTACTGTACATTAACTATTCAGATGTTTTTCTTATAATATCATTATGGTGATGTATTGTCAACAGCATAATTGTTGTAAATTAGCAAATTGCAATGTCAAAAAATTGATTGGCACAATATCATTATATGTATTAAAATAATATTGTTGACTATATAATTTATAGGTCTTCATTTATTACAAAAGACAAAGATAACGGAGGAAATCAATAATGTTAAATAAGACGGCATTAAAATGCTTTAATTATTTGAGTGATTTCAAATTAGGAAAATCATTATTGAGGAAAATCAAGTGTGCTTTGCTAATTGCTGTAATAATCATATCCAATACATATTTCGAAAACGACAAATTAATAAGTGTAGGAGTCGCAGTACCTGAAAAGGTAAGAATAGGGCTTTATTTTGAGACTACAGCCGTTTCGGATTTTACTGTAAGTGCTGAGAAGGGTCTTAGAATAGGAAGCATTAACAATAATGTATTTACTCCCATATATGATGAACCTTCAAATGGTCTTGTCACTATAGGAAAGGATGGGGCTGTACATATTCAAATCGGAAGCTCATACTCCGATCAAAATGCTGCAAAAACAGCATTGGCCGCCATAAAATCATCAGGAATTGCAGCATACCTGGCATTTGTAGATACCTGGCAGATATGGTACGGTTTTTATAAGGACCAAAAGGCAGCTCAGGCAGATATTGACGGTGTTTTAAGCAAGAAACTTCAAGGATATACATCTACTCCTGTGCTGCAGGCTGCAAACAGAATTGTTGTGACAAATCCTTCCGGTGAAACTGCATTTATTATTGGCAGTGACACAAATTCTCTTTATATATCTCCTTCTAAGGACAACAATCCTTATATTTTCAAATTAAATAACAATGATTCATTAAGGTACAGAGGGGAATTGGAAGTCAAAAGAATAACTGGCAGCGATATGACTGTAATAAATGTCATTCCGGTAGACCATTATCTATATGGGGTTGTGCCTGCCGAGATAGGAGCAAGCTCCCATCCCGAAGCGATAAAGGCACAGGCTGTAGCTGCAAGAACATACCTTATTGCAAACCTCAATAAACATAAAAAGCAATTCTTTGATTTGTGTACAACTACTTCATGTCAGGTATATAAGGGGTTTAATGGTGAATATGCTTCAACAAACAAGGCTGTTGACGATACGACGGGAAAGAAAATTACTTATAACGGTAAAATAGCCGAAGTTTTCTATTTCAGTTCAAGCGGAGGCCGTACCGAGGATGTAAAAAACGTATGGGGTAGCGAAATTCCTTATTTAAAGAGTGTTGAAGATAAGTACGAATCGGGCAATTCTTACAACTATAATTGGGAAGTAACGATGACGGCAAATGAAATAAAGGAAAAAATGCTAGGTAGAGGATATGATTTGGGTGATATAACCGGAGTGAGTATAACAAAAACATCAGAAGCAGGAAGGGTCACAGAGCTTGTCATAAGCGGAACAAAAGGACAAAGAGTATATAAGCTTGACGGCTGCAGAACTGTTTTCGGTTTCAACAGTCAATGGTACACCATCGAAAGCGATGGAACAATACCTGTAAAAAATGCGGAAAATAATATAGTTCAGACTCAGCTTACAGCAAAAAAGGTAATTACGGCTGATGGAATTAAGGATTTGAATGTGAAAAGCGGGCAAATTACCGTAATCGGTTCGGAAGACGTAAAAAGAACGGTATCCGGTGCTACCCAGAGCTACAAATTTGTAGGAAAGGGATGGGGACATGCAGTGGGTATGAGCCAGAACGGTGCAATGGGAATGGCCAAGGCTGGATTTACTTATGAACAGATACTTACTCATTATTTTCAAGGAACGGTCATTGAGTGATTAAATGAATTTGACCCCTTGTAAACATTGCTAAATTAATGTATTATTTAAATTCATAGATGTAATGTATTATTTAAATTGATGGATGCAAAATATTGATGCAATAATATTGTTTTATACAGGAAAAGGAAAAATATGAATGTAAAAGAGTTTTATTATGATTTGCCTGAAGAATTGATAGCACAGGAGCCCATTTTAGAGAGGGATATGTCAAGGCTCATGGTTCTACATAAAGATGTGGGCAATGTAGAACATAAAATATTTAAGGATATAAAAGAATATTTGTCTGAGGGCGACTGCCTTGTTTTAAATGATACTAGAGTTATACCTGCCAGACTCTACGGTGAAAAGGAAGAAACAGGATCAAAAATAGAGTTTGTTCTTTTGAAAAGGATCAACGGTGATATATGGGAAGTCATATTAAAGCCCGGGAAAAAAGCCAAGGTAGGCAGCAGATTCAGCTTTGGTGACGGTATTTTAAAGGCTGAAGTAATAGAAATCGTAGAAGAAGGAAATAGACTGGTAAGATTTGAATATGATGGAATATTTGAGCATATATTAGACAAGATAGGACTCATGCCTTTACCGCCTTATATTACCAAAAGGCTTACGGATTCCGAACGATATCAGACGGTTTATTCAAAACATAAAGGCTCGGCAGCGGCACCTACAGCGGGGTTACATTTTACCAGGGAGCTCATGAGTGAAGTAAGCGAAATGGGAGTTAATATTGTATATGTTACCCTTCACGTGGGACTAGGAACTTTCAGGCCTGTAAAGGTTGAAAACATTACCGAACATCATATGCATTCCGAGTATTATACCATTAGTGAGGATTCCTGCAATATTATTAACAATGCAAAGGAAAAGGGAAAAAATATTATAGCTGTAGGTACAACCAGCGTAAGGGTTTTAGAGACAGTGGGAGATTTGTCGGGGAAGGTTCATCCCGGTAGAGGCAATACCGATATTTTCATTTATCCCGGCTATAAATTTAAGGTTGTCGATAAGATAATAACAAATTTCCATCTTCCGGAATCAACTCTTATTATGCTTGTCAGTGCATTTGCAGGTAAGGAAAATGTTTTGAATGCATACAGGGAAGCGATAAAGGAAAGATACAGGTTTTTCAGCTTTGGTGATGCCATGTTGATTTTATGATAATTTAATGATGATTAATGATTTTTGATAATTTTTGATTTCTTAAAAATGTTATTATGAAAATGATATTATGTTTATTTTAAAATTGTTTTGAAAAATTTCTTAAATATTTACTATAGATTTTAGGCGGTGTTATATGTCAGCAGTAAAATACGAATTGATAAAAAAGTGCGGTCAAACGGGTGCACGTTTAGGAAGGGTACATACTCCACACGGATCCTTTGATACACCTGCTTTTATGCCTGTAGGTACTCAAGCTACGGTTAAGGGAATGTCACCTGAAGAACTTAAGGGCATAAATGCTCAGATAATATTAAGCAACACATATCACTTATACATGCGGCCTGGAGAGGACATTGTAAAGGAAGCAGGAGGTCTGCACAGCTTTATGAACTGGAACAGACCCATACTCACAGACAGTGGAGGCTTTCAGGTATTCAGCTTAAGTGATTTGAGGGATATAAAAGAAGAAGGTGTTACATTCAAATCCCATATTGACGGTTCAAAGCACTTCATAACACCTGAAAAAGCCATTGAAATTCAAAATGACCTTGGTGCAGATATTATAATGGCTTTTGATGAATGTATACCGTATCCTTGTGAGTTTGAATATGCAAAGAAATCTCTCGAAAGGACTACAAGATGGGCAAAAAGATGCAAGGATGCCCATAAAAATACCGAAAAACAAGCTCTTTTCGGAATAGTTCAGGGCGGTATTTACAAGGAATTGCGAGAGCAAAGTGCAAGAGAGCTTTTGGAGTTGGATTTTCCCGGCTATGCAATAGGGGGGTTAAGCGTCGGCGAGCCTGCACAGGACATGTATGACATGCTTGAATGCACAGTTCCGCTGCTCCCTGAAGACAGACCCAGATACCTCATGGGTGTTGGAAGTCCCGATTATCTTATTGAGGGTGCAATTAGAGGTATAGATATGTTTGACTGCGTGCTTCCTACAAGGATTGGAAGAAATGGTACAGTCCTTACATCACGAGGTAAAATAATTATCAGAGATGCAAAATATGCAAGGGATTTTTCACCCATTGATCCCGAGTGCGACTGCTATGCGTGTCAAAACTTTTCAAGAGCATATATAAGACATCTCTTAAAAGCGGGAGAAGTGCTTGGAATAAGGCTTACAACATGGCATAACCTGAGGTTTTTATTAAAACTTATGGAAAATGTTAGAAAAGCAATTATGGATGACAGGCTTAGGGATTTCAGAAATGAATTCTTTGAAGCCTTTGGATATTAAGTTTTCCGTCATTCCATAAATAAAAATAAAAAATAACTATAATAAAGGAGGTTTAAAATGGAAGCTTATTCAGGTTTAATAATGATTATACCTATGCTTGTGGTATTTTATTTTATGATAATTTTACCGCAAAAGAAAAGGGACAAAAAGACAAGGGAGATGCTTAATGCATTAAAAGTAGGTGACAACATCATCACTATTGGCGGTATTGCAGGAAAGATAGTAAATATCAAAGATGACGAGCTTACAATTGAAACAGGCGTGAAGAGAACAGAGATTTTAATTATGAGATGGGCTGTAAAGGAAGTAACCAAGTCAGCTGAAGTATAACAAAAAAGCTCCTAACTTCCTATATGTTAAAAAACTGTTCTAATATAGTGTACTTCCAAATAGATTATTATATAAGAGTATAAATATTTATTTTTGTTTAGAGCTTATATATGTGAATTTGGAGGTATATCATGTCAAGGATTAGCAGACAGAATATTAGGGAAGTTATAAACGATCATATGACTTTAGCATCAATTATAAAGGGTATTGTAATTTCATTTTTAATAACGATACCTTTTTTTGCTGCTTTTGCATTAGCACTAACCTATACTGACTTTCCTGAAAAGTATATCTCATCTTCAGTAATAATAACTACGATAGTAAGCATAATAGTTGCAGGATCAACTGCGACAAGCAGGATTAATAGAAAGGGATGGATAAACGGAGCGGCAGTAGGAGCCGTTTATATGTTGGTACTATATATTGCAAGCAGTATTTCATTTAAAGACTTCACAGTGACAAGGTATTGTGTTACTATGCTTATAATAGGTATTGTGTCCGGTTCTATAGGCGGAATAATAGGAGTTAATATCAAGCACAGCAGCGGAAGGAAGAAAGCAAGAGCACAATAAGTAATAAAGATTTTAAAAAAAACTTCTCAAGAAAATTAAAATGTGTTAGAATACTATAGAGTAAAAAAGACATAGGAGGAATACTGATGAAACATATTAAGACGCTAAACGGTTCTAACCTGAAGGACAGTGTTAAAAACGGCGGTTGTGGAGAATGTCAGACATCATGCCAGTCTGCATGCAAGACATCCTGTACAGTAGCTAATCAAAGCTGCCTGAAAAAATAAGCTTAAATTTTGCTATTCAAAGTACATAACATATCGGTTATAAATATGAGGTACATCGATATGTTCGCTTTAAAGTGGAAAGTGATATATTGTCTCACTTTCCACTTTTTGAATGTATGAATATGGGATTAAATAGAAGTTGAGGCGGGAGTTGAATTTATTTTTATGATTCACAGGTTTAAAATGTTTGGAACAAATATTGTCGCAGATGTGAACAGCGGAGCTGTCCATGTTTTTGACGATATATCTTACGACGTACTTGATTATTACAGGGATTTTTCCAGAGAGGAAATTGTGGACAAGCTGTCTTCAAAATATCCAAAGGAGGCAGTTGGTGAAGCTATTGATGAAATAGATGAGCTGTGTAAAAAGGAACTTTTATTCTGTCCCGACGTATATGAGGATTTTATTCCCCAATGGGACAAAGAGCCTGTGGTTAAAGCACTATGCATTCATATTTCACATGACTGCAACCTAAGATGCAAGTATTGTTTTGCATCCACAGGAAATTTTGGCGGTAAGAGGTCCATGATGAGCCCTGAAACGGGAAAGAAAGCCATAGACTTCCTTATTAGAGAATCAGGCAACAGAAAGAATCTCGAGCTGGATTTCTTTGGCGGAGAGCCCATGATGAATTTCAATACAATCAAAGAAATAGTTGAGTATGCTAAAGAGATATCTTCCAAACATAACAAGAAATTCAAATTCACACTTACTACAAATGCTCTTTTGTTAAAGGAAGAACATAAGGAATTCATTAACAATAATATTCATAACATAGTTTTAAGCATTGACGGCAGGCAAGAGACCAATGACAGGATGAGGTACAAGGTTGACGGAAGCGGATCATATAAGGATATTATAGGCAAGATAAAAGATATGGCTGAATCAAGAAACCAGGACAACTACTATGTAAGGGGTACCTATACAAGAGAAAATTTGGATTTTTCCAATGATGTATTGCATCTTGCAGATGAGGGCTTCAAGCAGATATCGGTTGAGCCTGTAGTAGCGGCAAAAGATACCGGTTATGATATACGCGAGGAAGACCTTGATACGTTATTCAATGAATATGAAAAACTGGCTTATGAATATGTAAAACGCAGTAAGGAAGGAAATTGGTTTAACTTTTTCCATTTCATGATAGATTTGGAACAGGGGCCTTGTATTGCAAAGAGGCTAAGGGGTTGCGGTTCTGGTCACGAGTATATGTCTGTTACACCGGAAGGCGATATATATCCCTGCCACCAGTTTGTCGGGATGGAAGAATTTAAAATGGGTAATGTATACGATGAGTCGTTGTATAAGGAAACCCAGAAAAAGTTCATGAAGTCCAATGTATATACAAAGGAAGATTGCAGGAAATGCTGGGCTAAATTCTACTGCAGCGGCGGATGTGCGGCCAATGCATACCAGTTTAACGGCGATATAAATATTCCTTATAAAATTGGATGTGAGCTTGAGAAAAAGAGAGTGGAGTGTGCACTCTGGATCAAAACTCAGATTTAGATTATATGGTATTAAAATAGTTTTTACGTAATGAATATTAATAGTAATTTTGGCAAATGCTATAATTACATGGTTTTAATAACTTAAAAAGTATTGACGAGAAGTCTTTTAAAATTATATAATATCGTCATGCGGACAAGTTTAAAAGGGGGAATTTTACAGATGAAAGGTAAGGACATGGTCAAATTCTTTGCAGTAGTCGCTGTAATTGCAATTATGACCTATTTAGTTTTTGCACCTAATGGTACGGAGATTCCTGGAGTTGGGACGATACCGAGTGCATATGACATACGTCAGGCAGCAGATTTAAAAGGTGGACTTGATGCAGTACTTGCTCCAAAAGACAAAGATGGAAAAGCTTATGCACCAAGCAATGATGAACTTAATCAGGCAAAGTCAATAATTGAACACAGACTTGATGCCAAAGGTGTACTTGACAGGGTTGTTGCAGTGGATTACGGCAAGAAAAGACTTACTGTGCAGATCCCTTTGAAAAAAGGTACAACCATTGAAAATCCCGGTAGTACCATAGAAGATCTCGGTAAAATGGCTTGGCTTACTTTTAGGGAAATAGATGAGGAAAAGGCGGCAAACGGTGAGCTCGTTGCTGTAGAGGGCGATCCCATAATAGAAGGTAAAAATGTTAAAAAGGCACAATATCAACGGGATCCGCAAGACGGAAGCCATGATGTTGCTCTTGAATTGGATGATGAAGGTACAAAGAAGTTTGCTGAAGCTACAAGCAGACTTATAGGTAAAAGAATAGGTATATTCATGGATGATATGCTTTTGTCTGCACCAAATGTTAGGGTTGCCATAACAGACGGTAAATGTGTAATAGAAGGACAGGACACCGTTGAAGAGGCTGTAAGGCTTGCACAGGATATTCAGGCAGGTGCTATGCCGTTTAAGCTTGATGCAGAAAGTACAAGCTCCATAAGCCCTATACTCGGTTCAAATGCTCTTAGTGTTGCTATAACATCAGGGATAGTTGCGTTTATTTTAGTATGCTTGTTTATGCTTATATTCTACAGGCTGCCGGGAACAATCGCTTGTATAGCACTTCTCGGTCATACTGTAATGCAGCTTTTGGCAATATCATGGTTAAACATTACAATGTCTTTACCCGGTATTGCAGGTATTATTCTTTCAATAGGTATGGGCGTTGACGCCAATGTAATCATATTTGAGAGGGTAAAGGAAGAGCTTGCTGCCGGCAAAACATTGCGTTCTGCAATAGATGTTGGCTTTAAAAGAGCCTTCACGGCAGTTTTGGATGGAAACGTTACAACTTTGATAGCAGCAGCTGTTCTCTTATACTTCGGAACAGGTCCGATAAAGTCATTTGCATACACTCTTATAGTAGGAGTTATACTTAGCTTCCTTACAGCTGTAACTGCTTCAAGAATAATGTTGCAGTCAGTGTCAGGGTTGAATATCGCTAAGCACAAATGGCTTTATGGCGTGAAAGGAGTGAAAGAACAGAATGTTTGATTTATATGGAAAAAGATTTTGGTTATTTGGGTTATCCATATTGGTAATTCTAGCAGGCGTAGTGGGATACTTTGTAAATGGCGGATTTAACCTTGATATACAGTTTGAAGGCGGTTCTATAGTATCGCTCCAGATGGAAGACGGCAATTTTGATACTGCAAAGGCAGAGGAAGAAGTATCAAAGGCAATAAATAAGAAAGTTACTGCACAGAAGTCAGAGACAGCAGCAAGCGAAGGAAAAGAAAAGATATATATGCTTGTTTTGAATGTTGCAGAAAAAAAGCAGAGTCTATCGACTGAAGAATTAACAAAGGTTGTGGACACTGTAAGTAAAAGCTTTAATATTAAAAAGGATGCACAGCCTGAAATTAGAAATGTGTCTCCTTTTATAGGCGAGGAGCTTTTAAGATCTGCAATATGGTCTATAATTATAGTATCTATTCTTATTATATTATATATTTGGTTCAGGTTTAGGACAATGTCGTCAGGAGGTCCTTCAGCCGGGGTTTTTGGCGTTGTAGGGCTTATACATGACGCATTGGTAATGATATCTGTATATGCAATCTTTAACATTCCGGTAAATGAATCATTTATTGCAGCAATATTAACCATTTTGGGTTATTCGATAAATGATACCATAATTATATATGACAGAATTAGAGAAAATAGCAAGCTTTCGAGAAAGACTCCTCTTCCCGAGCTTGCAAATAAAAGTATCATTCAGACATTGAGAAGAACTGTAAACACTACGGTAACAGTATTGATAAGCGTAATAACAGTATATGCATTTGCAGTTTATTATAATATTGATTCCGTTAGAATATTTACTTTCCCTCTTATTATTGGTATGATAAGCGGTTGTTATTCATCAATATGCATAGTGAGTCCACTATGGGTAATGTGGAAACAGCATCAGTCTAAAAAACCAACAGTTTCTAAAGCTTAATGATTATCTATTTTAATTATATATATAAAATGCCGGTTATATGACCGGCATTTTTAAATGTTCGGAAATTGTGTGCGGAAGTTATATATTTAATTTATAGAGTTTTATACCTTTAAATCTTGGGAATAATTATCTTGTCAATATGTGATATTTATGTTATTGTAATTATTATTCGGCGGTATCGTAACTGAACTGCACGATGAAAAATTTTTATTTTTTACAAACTGCTTTGAGCCCAAAAGGACAGAGACAGGTCATGCTAAAACCTTGCTTTATTTAGCCATCCTGTTTTTTTGGGTGGCTTTTATAGTTTGTAAATATATCGGGGAGATGCCATATGAACAAATATTTTACTACAAAGGATTTTGAACAAGCCAAAAGAGACGGAAGAAAAATAACAATGCTTACCGCTTATGATTATTCAACAGCTAAAATAATTGATGAGGCAGGAGTTGACTGTATACTCGTTGGAGATTCTCTCGGAATGGTAGTGCTTGGTTATGAGGATACTACAAAGGTTACTGTTGAAGATATGATACACCACACAAAGGCAGTTGTAAGAGGAACAAAGCATGCGATGGTAATAAGTGATTTGCCTTTTGCTTCTTATCATACAGGTGTAAATGACTGTGTGAGAAATGCTGCAAGACTGGTATCCGAGGGGGGCTGCAAGGCTGTTAAGCTTGAAGGTGGAGAAGATTTCAAAGATGAGATAAAGGCAATAAAAAGGGCCGGTATACCCATAATGGGGCATTTAGGATATACTCCGCAGTCTATAAATATATTTGGAGGTCACAGGGTACAGGGAAAAAGCATAGATAGTGCAAGAAAGCTGATAAAGGATGCTTTGTCCATTCAGGAAGCCGGGGTATTTTCAGTTGTATTGGAGTGCATACCCATGAAGCTTGCTGCTCTAATAAGCGAGAAGCTAAGTATTCCTACCATAGGTATAGGTTCCGGTCCGGATTGCGACGGACAGGTATTGGTTATACATGATGCTGTGGGATTATGCAGGGATTTTAGCCCAAAACATGCCAAAAGGTATTCAAATGCAGGTGATATTATAGAACAATCAGCGAAAGACTATATTAATGAAGTGTCAACAAAAGCTTTTCCAACAGAAAGCAATTCATTCAAAATAGATGATGAGGTTATAGATATATTAAGGAGAGAGTTTTAAATGCGAGTTATTGAGAAAATAAAGGATTTAAAAGCTATTATAAGGTCACAAAAGTCTTCAGGAAAGACGATAGGATTGGTTCCTACAATGGGATATCTTCATGACGGGCATTTGTCATTGGTTAAAGCATCAAGGGATGAAAACGATTTTACAATTATGAGCATTTTTGTCAATCCGACGCAGTTTGGACCCAATGAAGACTTTGACAGCTATCCGAGGGATATGGAAAGAGATACAAAGTTGGCTGAAGCAGCAGGTGTTGATGTTATATTTGCACCTTCGAAGGATGAAATGTATCCCGATGGCTACAAAACATATGTTGAAGTTGAGGATATTACAAATGTGCTGTGCGGAAAGTCCCGTCCCGGGCACTTTAGAGGAGTAACAACAGTTGTAGCCAAGCTATTTAATATTGTTGAGCCGGACAAGGCATATTTTGGTCAAAAGGATGCCCAACAGGTGATTGTTTTAAGAAAAATGGTTAAAGACTTGAATATGAACCTTGAAATAGTTACATGCCCTATTGTAAGGGAGAGTGACGGACTTGCAATGAGTTCGAGAAATACGTATCTTTCCCCTGAGGAACGTAGCGGGGCATTGGTTTTATCCCAGTCGCTTTTTGAAGCAGAAAAGATTATAAAAGACGGAGAAAGAGACGCAGCTAAAATAATCGGTTATATAAAGAACAGAATATCCCAGGTTGAGATTGCGGAAATTGATTATGTTGAAATTACGGACATAGATGACTTGAAAAGTGTTGAGCATATAGCAGGAAAAGTACTCATTGCATTAGCTGTAAGATTTGGAAGGACAAGACTTATAGATAATGTAATTGTGGAGGTGTAAGATATGTATGTTACTTTGATGAAATCAAAAATACATCGAGCGAAGGTTACAGAGGCAAATCTCGATTATGTAGGCAGTATAACAATAGATGAAGATCTCATGGATGCAGCCGATATAATGAAAAATGAAAAGGTACAAATTGTAGACAATAACAATGGAAACAGGTTTGAAACATATGTTATTCCGGGCAAACGAGGAAGCGGAATGATTTGTTTAAACGGTGCCGCAGCAAGGCTTGTACATCCGGGAGATGTTATTATAATAATTTCATACGGTATTTTTGAAAGAAAAGAAGCTTTAAATTTTACTCCGCAAATAATATTCGTTGATGAGAATAACAAAATTAAAGAGATAAAGGGAGAAGAAGAACATGGACATATTTACCAATCATAGAGGTTGGTAAATATGCCCCTAATTTATTAATTAAGATTTTTTAAAAAGGTAATCTAAAATCAAGCCGCCGATTACTGCTTCCGCCAGAATTGTAAAGCTGTTTTTAACCAGTGTCCTTGCAATAAGCTCTATGAATGTGTCGGTGCCAAGAAAGTAATGATTACATATTATGAGTAGTGCTCCTAAAATAAGTAATATAAACGATATTATGGATCCTGCTTTGATTATAATTTTATTTGCCTTTCCTAAATTATTAAATTCTGATTTGATTTTTTCTATGTTTTTTGTCATATTAAAGTACATAAGACTAACCCCCATCTAAGTAATCATCTTTATGTTAACATAATATCTCAATGTTCTTCAATGAATAATATTTTCCTATGTTTGAAGAGTTTTTAATTCAAATAAGTATATTAAATTTATATATATATCGGTTGTTTTGAGTAGAAATATTATTATAATTATTAAGAATTAACAGAACAATCTTTATGGATTTTGGTGTTATGCAGTAATTTTTGTCGAAATTATTGTCGAATTATTAAGGTTAAAAAGTGCATAAAGTGTTGAAATAAGCGGGTTTTCAGCGAAATGTTTTTGTTTAAAATGCAGTGAAAATAATATATAATTTTATATGTAATGATTTCTTATTTATGTTATTTTTACTAAGGAGGAACGCATATGATTAAAAAGTATTTGCAGAGGAAGATCAATATTAACACTGATGATACTAATGAAGAAAGAAAAGAAATGATGGAAATAGAATACTATTTGTTGGAGAGCGAGAGTTCGGACTTTGATGAAATTTATGGACAAAAAGTATATGGGATTGAAATTATTAAAAAAACTCAAGAAGATGAAATTGAATCTGAGTTTGTAAGGAATCTTTCAACAAGTGCCGACAGTGTCAACAGCATACTTGATAAGATGGTAAAGAATTCTGTAACGCCTGTAGCATTGCCATTTGTTTTAGATGACCTGATTGGGGTATGAGGCCTAGAAGGCAGAGAACAGGAAACAGAGAACAGAGATCAGAGGGCAGAAGTCTGAAAACAGAAATCAGAAGTAAGAGGGTAGAAGCCAGATGTAAGAAGTTAGAAGTTAGAAGGCACATATTTGTGATCTGGGGTATAATGGGATGGAGAGTAGGTGAATCCTATTATATCCCAGTTCGATGTTTATAGTATTTTTACGTATTTTATCATATTGTTCATTGTACCGAATTCATAGTCTAAAATTTTAATTCTAAATCATGAATTAATTCCAAATCATGAAGTTTTATATCAAATCCGTCCTAACACGTTACAATAAATACCTTATGTGTAAGAGTGTGTAAAAAACTTGAATATTTAAGATATTAATGGTATAGTATATAATAATTTTTATCGTAAAATTACTCTAAAGCCTTGTAAAGTAAAGGAGATGTGTCTTATGACAATCCGGCAAGAATATGAGTCCTTTGAAGAAAAATTTCTATCTGAGTTTGCTACAAAAAGCAGTAAATCAAAAGGAAGGCAGAAAGAAGAAGTAAAGTGTTCCGTCAGAACGGATTTCCAGAGGGATAGGGATAGGATAATATACAGTAAGGCGTTTAGGCGCCTCAAGCATAAGACGCAGGTTTTTATTTCTCCTGAAGGGGATCATTACAGAACCAGGTTAACCCATACACTTGAGGTTTCGCAAATTGCCCGTACATTAGCGAGGAGTTTAAGGCTTAATGAGGATCTTACGGAGGCTATAGCATTAGGTCATGATTTGGGGCACACACCCTTCGGGCACTCGGGTGAAATGGTTTTGGACAAGATATGTCCCCACGGTTTTAAGCATAATGAGCAAAGTCTTCGTGTTGTTGATATTTTGGAGAAGGATGAGGGTCTCAACCTTACATGGGAGGTAAGAGACGGCATAAGGAATCATACCGGGAAAAACATAGCTTCTACTTTGGAAGGACAATTGGTAAAATTTGCCGACAGGATTGCTTATATAAATCATGATATAGAGGATGCGATTAGGGGAAAAGTGCTTACCGAAGATGTGCTGCCGAAGGAATGTGTGAAGGTATTGGGCAGAAGCTCGAGTGAAAGAATAAACAATATGATTATAAATATCATTGAGAACAGTGCCAATAAGGACAGGATTTCAATGAGTGAAGAGTTCCAAAAGGCCAAGGATGAACTGAGGCAATATATGTTCGAGAATGTGTATGTAGGGTCTATAGTTAAAAAGGACGAGATTAAAGCACAGAATATAGTAGCCGAGCTGTATCGTTACTTTGTTCAAAAGCCTGAGCATATTCCTAAAGAAGCGGCAAAATGGCTGGACAAATATGGAGTTGACAGAGTTGTGTGCGACTATGTAGCAGGTATGACCGACAGATATGCGGTTAAAAAATTTCATGATTTGTTTATTCCTGAGTCATGGAGATTTTAATATTAAATATGAACTTTAAAATACAGATTTTAATATGGAACAAATTTATTAAAAACCATTGTATTCTTTAAATAAGTATATTTTTTAAATAAATTGGTCTGGAAGGTATATGATTGTAAAAATTAAGCAAAAATATAACTGTATACATTAAATACGTTAAATAAAAAATTATAAAAAATTAACATTTAAATATATAAATTAAAGAAAAAAAGAAGGAATATTTATAAATATGTCGAAGAAATACTTATTATTAAACGTTTTATAAAATTAGGACTTGAAAAATAAATTGTTTTTATATATGTTTATATATGGTTGTTTTGAGGTTTTAAAATGCGGTTAAGTGATGAGCAAATAGAAGAAATACGGATAAATAATGATATTGTGGAGGTAGTAGGCGAATACGTCAGGTTAGAACGAAAGGGCCAATATCTTTTTGGATTGTGTCCGTTCCACAGGGAGAAAACTCCGTCATTTAGTGTAACGCCGTCAAGGCAGATGTTTAGATGCTTTGGGTGCGGTAAAGGTGGAAACGTATTTCACTTTATAATGAATGCTGAAAATCTTGATTTTATAGAAGCAGTAAAACTACTGGCAGATAGGGCTAGAATCGAGTTACCGGAAGGTGATAGTGAAGAGGAAAAAAGAATTGCCAAGCTAAAGAAAGAAATTTTAAAGATTAATGTCGAATCCGCACGTTTTTTTCATCAGCAGTTGAATTCTCCAAAGGGGGAGAAGGCATTAAAGTATTTGAATAGCCGAAAATTAAGCGAAAGTACAATAAGAAAGTTTGGAATTGGTTATTCTCCCGATGAGTGGGACATGTTGTATAGACATCTATCCACTATGGGATTTTCAAATGAAGCATTAAAAGAAAGTGGACTGTTAATTACTAATAAAAATGGCGGTTATTTCGATAGATTTAGAGGAAGGGTTATATTTCCCATATTTGATTTAAGAGGGAATGTAATTGGTTTTGGTGGAAGGATTATAGATGAAGCAAAAACCGATAAAACAGGTTATAAGGAACCTAAATATATGAATTCTCCCGAAACCCTTGTGTACAATAAAGGAAGAAATTTGTATGCATTAAATTATGCTAAAAATTCAGGTCAAAATGCCCTTATTATAGTTGAAGGGTATATGGATGTAATATCTTTACATCAGAATGGAATAATAAATACTGTAGCATCACTCGGAACTGCACTTACTGAAAGTCAGGGAAGGATATTGAAAAAGTATGCCGAGGAGATAATAATTTGCTATGATGCTGACATGGCAGGACAAGCTGCAGCAATGAGAGGTCTTGACCTCCTTAATGATATTGGATGTAATGTTAAAGTGCTGTCCATACCTGATGGAAAAGATCCTGATGAGTTTATTAAAAAGAATGGACAGGCTGCATTCATAAAGCTTATAGAAGGAGCTCAATCACTGATAGAGTATAAGATCAAGTATTTAAAGAGTCAGATAAATGTTGAGACTCCTGAAGGTAAATTAAAATTTTTAAATAAGACGGCCGATGTTTTAACAAAGGTTGACAATAGACTTGAGCAAGAAATAAACATAAAGAAGCTTTCTAAAGAGTACGGTATATCTGAAGAGTCCTTAACGGCCGAGATTATGAAAAGATCCAGGCCGAAGGGTGAAATTAAAAAAACAGTTAATGAAATTAAAAATTTTAGGGATTCTAAAGGTATTGTCGATAATAATAAAAAGGGATTTGAAAAACTTATTCATATTGAGAGAATGCTTTTAATGTTGCTGACGATTGACAACAGTGTTTACAGATTGATTAAAGACAAAATAAGTAAGGAATATTTCACTGATGAAAACAGGCAAATTGCTTCAATTGTATTGGATAAGCTTGAAAGTGGTAAGGGCATTGTAGCTGCAGAAATTTTTAATGTTATAGAAGCAGAGGCAGCAAATGAGTATTCAAGGATAATTCAAGACGAATGCAATTTTGAAGACAATAAAAAGGCTGTTTTAGATATATTAAGTAAAATTGATAAAATAAAGCTTGAAAAAAGACGCGATGAAATTTTAGAATTGCTAAGTAGGAAAAATGATTTAACAGAAGGAGATGTTGTAAAATTAAAAGAGGAACTAATGCAGTTGTTACAGAAGCTAAGATGCTTTTAAATATGAGTTGTATTGAAGGGAGGGTAACTGTTGAAACCAAACAATGAGAGCAGGAAAGCAATTCTTAAAGAGTTGGTCGACAGGGGTAAGGCTAAGGGAATGCTGACATACAAGGAAGTAATGGATGCATTTGATGAAATTGACCTTGAGCCTGAACAGATAGAGAAAATATATGAAACTTTAGAAAATGTAGGTATAGATGTAGTTGGTGATATAGATGCTGAAATTGAAGATATTCAATTGACTGAAGAGGATCTTGACATTTCCATTCCTGAGGGTATCAGTATAGATGACCCTGTTAGGATGTACCTCAAGGAAATAGGAAAGGTGCCTCTATTATCGGCCGATGAAGAAATAGAACTTGCAAGAAGGATGGAAAAAGGCGATGCAGAAGCAAAACGCCGTTTGGCAGAAGCAAACTTAAGACTTGTTGTCAGCATAGCCAAAAGATATGTAGGAAGAGGAATGCTTTTCCTTGATTTGATTCAGGAAGGTAATCTCGGTCTTATAAAAGCGGTTGAAAAGTTTGATTATACAAAAGGATATAAATTCAGTACCTACGCAACCTGGTGGATAAGACAAGCTATAACAAGAGCAATAGCAGATCAGGCACGTACAATAAGGATACCTGTTCATATGGTTGAAACAATAAACAAGCTTATTAGGGTATCAAGACAACTTTTGCAAGAGCTTGGAAGAGAGCCTGCACCTGAGGAAATTGCAAAGGAAATGGGAATGTCCGTTGATAAGGTCAGGGAGATTATGAAAATATCCCAGGAGCCTGTTTCATTGGAAACACCTATTGGTGAAGAAGAGGACAGCCATTTGGGGGATTTTATACCGGATGACGATGCACCGGCACCTGCTGAAGCTGCAGCATTTACATTATTGAAGGAGCAGCTTATAGATGTACTCGATACTCTTACAGCAAGGGAAGAAAAGGTACTGAGGCTTCGTTTCGGATTGGATGACGGACGAGCTAGAACCCTTGAAGAGGTCGGTAAGGAATTTAACGTTACAAGGGAAAGAATTCGTCAGATTGAGGCAAAAGCATTAAGAAAGCTTAGGCATCCGAGCAGGAGTAAAAAGTTAAAAGACTATTTGGATTAAACTCGATAAAATCGAGTTTTTTCTTTTATATGATTATTTTTGTTATTTTGATATATTTAATTTTATTTTGATTTTAATATTGATTACTGTCAATTTGCTTGAATAATTGCCAAATTTATAGTAGTATTTAGCTATATTAACCGTATTTAATCTAATATATATAAATATAGAAGAGATAAAGAGAAGTTTTAATAGTTTTTATATAATGGATAGTTACTATAAATTTAATTTATAAGGGGGAGTAAAAATTGAATAAGAGGCTAACCAGCAGGATTGCATTATTACTTATTATACCTATGTTGGTAAATATAGTAATGGTGGGAGGCTTTGTTTCTGCAAATAGCAATAGTTCATTACAAAATTCAGTAACAAAAGCTGCTATTACAGATAATTCAAATGAAAACACATCAGAAAAAACATCTGGAAGCACATCAAAAGCAACATCAGGAACAACATCCGGAAATACATCTGAAACAGCATCAGAAATAACATCAGAAACAACATCCGGAAACACATCTGAAGAATCACCTGAATATTCAGTCCAACAAAACGGTATTGTGTTGCCTGTTATTGAGAAGAAAGAGGAAGCAGATAGTGAGTTGCCCCTAAAAAAATCCACTACTGCTACGACAGAAGTATTAGAGCAGGTATTACCGAAAGGTGAAGATGAAGCCGATATTTTATTAAAAAGCGGAATGTTAAAGTCACTTTCTTCAATATATATACCTGAGGATGCCATATATGTTAACGAAGATGAAGTGAAGATTCTAAATGATGATAATAGTGATAAAAAATCAAGTTATACACTTGTATTTTCCCCCGAAAGTACTGACTTCTATAAAATAACTGCATCGGGCATAAATATTCCGTATATATATTTGGCAGATGAAAATTACAATACTCTTGGATGGAACAGGACTTATCCGGAAAAGAGTGATTCCATAGCCTACAAGCTTTATAAAGGACAGCAGTATTTAATCAACCTTTATTCTGTAGATACAGAAAACACTACAGAGTTTTCAGTTACAAAGTATAGATCAAACACAACTTCTCTAATATATTCTTTTGTTGATAATACATATACGGCTGATGAAAATGCATCAGTTGTAGTAACCATTCCTTCAATTCCGGCTGATATTTTTTATGGAATATTGGAAAGGGATATAATTATTGGTGCAGAAATTTATAAGGGCGACCAATTGGTAGATAAAATTTCCCAAATCCCTGCCCAATCCATTAGGGGTGCTATGGGAACTCCTGATGACAATATACTTCAGTTTGTTTGTGAGTTCGGCAAAATTGTTGAATATGGTGAATATACCATAAAGATTAGCTGTTATGATAACCAAGGCAATTTGGTAATAGATACATGTGAAAGTACAATTGAAGTTGGAAGCACTACTCTCTTATATGCTCCGACTAAAAGCGTATCGTTTAAGTCTAATTCATATAGCGGTCAGCAAAGGCTCTATTTCAAGGATGTTAACACTGATAAAGGCAAAATAATTGTCTTTGACGATGAAAAAATAATCGGAACAAGTGCAAATACCACTATTCGAAGTACATCCATACAGCATGATTCAATGTTTTCAAAATATTCTATGACCGATTATGAATATGACACATCAAAATTTGTTAAAAATTTATATTATGTAGATATTCCGAATTTATCCTTTATTGAGCCTCTCCAAGATGGAAAGGAATATAAATTAAAAATGGTGGCAGGCGTAGGTGAGTTTGATACCGATGCCAAAATTGTTCCGACAAAAGGACTTGTGATTAACAATGTTTCTTATAGTTCCCTGTATGACAGCAGCTCAAACGTAACTGTTTATATCGAGTTTTACAACTTTAACAGTATTAAACCAAATGACATTTCAATAGAGCTTATAGATTTAAAGGGTGAAGTTGTAGCTTCACAAGTTGGTTATACATATGATTCCTATTACTCAGAAACAGATAATATCACAAATATTCGTTATAATCTACATGTTAATAAACCTCTTGATACTAATAATAGATACAGTATTAAAATAAACTACCCGGGAAAGATATATTCCAATACAGAAGTTTCTTATATAGAAGCTTATTCTAATTGGGATTATCTGAACCTAAAATCCCCAACTGTTTTGGATGCTGAAAAAATGAAAATAAGTGTCTCTACATATTATTGCAATAACAAATTGGACTATGATGTAGTTTTATACAGAGTAAACGGATCATTAAGTGTGCCTGTTTCAGCGATTAAAGGGGTTAGGCCCGATGAAAACGGTACATTTATACTTGATTTTCCTCAGAATGATGATTTACCCATTTTAGTTTCTGGTGCATCATACTATATCGAATTTAAATACAAAAGACCTTCATATAACAATGAAATATCTACTTCGAGCATTGGGTTTGATATGCCTAAGTCCAACAGTGCTTCAAATATATCCAAAGATGTTACTTTTTACCCCCCAGTATTACCTTATGAAGGTGAGATTGAGTTTACCATAAGCGGTTATGAATTGGAAAACGGTATTATGGGAACCGATAACGAAAAAATAAACATCGAGCTTGTTGCAAATAATGAGGTTTATGGAGCGGTAATTAAAGACACTATAAAAAAGACTGCATCCCTATATGATGTTAATTCCAGTTACAGCATAAGCAGGATAAAGATAACCGGAACTTTGAAGTTACAAAAAGAATTGGTCGATAATACACAATACTTTATAAGGATTAACGGCAGTGAATATAAATATTTTTATAAATCGTCAAAACCTAATATTGACCAATCATTATTTAGTATTGAGCACTATTGTTCTTATTCCGAATTTAAAAATTCCCAAGGGGCCAATAGTCCTTTATATAATTTGTCCTTCAAAGAACCGTTAAATTTAAAATACAGCTTTATAGTAAGCGCTGCTGATGATTACAAGCTGGTTCTTAAAGACGTGGAAAATAATCAGGAAATTGAATTAGGCAAATGGATAACTGAAAAAAATTACTTTGATGGTGAATATAAAGATATTTCCATAGAAGCCGACCTGTCGCAAGTTCCACAGGATAGGGTTTATGAAATATACATAAAAGCCGGTGAAAGTCTTTTAAGTCTTGATAAATATATTAAAGTGATTAAACCAAGTGAAGCACATTACTTTAGTGTACATGAGGCTGTATACGGAAGCGATAAGTTTACTCTGTCATTGCCTCCATGTTATGATATAAATTCATTATCTTTTGATATAAAAGATTCTCTTGATATGGTTTATGACTGCAGCGTAATTGAGGACAGTTTGAGAAGGGATGCAAACAATGTAATTTATATTGATGTAAAAACTGAAAAGCCTTTAAATTACGGTGCATATAAATTCAGGATGTACGGAGCCGAAAATACTATTAAATATATTACACTTTATACAATTTCCGTACAAAGCAGTATCATGAGTATAGACGGTGTTAAAAACAGGGCTCCATATATTATTTATGGAAAAGGCCTTAGTGACGAAGGGGTCTATACTGCCGATATTATCGACTTTAATATTATAAATAGGGTTAGAGAGGGTATTGCACTTACAAAGAAGCAGGGAGAAAGCCTTTTGGAGTTAGATGAAAAGAGCCTTCACGGTCTGCCTGTGGGAAATTATTGTATTACTGTCAATTTAAATGATAGTGTCATAGGTACGGCTTATTTCAATTACCCCGGTCCAATGATGCTAAAGCCGTTGATAATGGCTAAGGAATGGATAAACTCTCCTGAAAAAGGCCAATTTATATCAAGCAATAATGTAGAACTTATTATTAAGACAATGTATTATAATAAGGTTCGCTTTGCAGAAAGTCTGGAAAAGCTGGAAGAAATGAGCTATCAGCCTATAACGGAAAGCATTGATTACATGTTCGAAAGTACAGGAAGGGTTAAGCTTTTATATCTTCAGTTTGCCGATGACAATGATAATGAAAGTGAAATATCCACCTTTAAAGCATACCTGGCATCACCCAAAAATGAGATAACTGTTATTTCACCTGAAAAAGACGAAACATATAATAATGGATTGCCTATTAAAGCCAGTGTTTCCAACAATCCACATTCTGTATGGCTTGTGCTTTATTGGGAAAGTATGGTAGCCATGTCACAAACTGATGATATGTCATTATACGCTTCATCCAACATTCAATATGTTAAACTTTCAAAGGAAGAAGCAACTGATTATTATTCTTATGAGATACCCAAAGATTATGTTGATAATCTTATAAAGTTTGAGATCTATTCTGTAGATGAATTCGGAAATATAACAGATTCCAAATCAGTGGATTTAAAGGAGGTTATTGATCCCGAGCCTGTAACATACATTCAGGTTTCAGATCTGGCATCCGCATATAATAAGCAAAACATAACTATTTCGGGAAGTGATGCAACACCCGGAAGCAATGTTACTATTTATGTATATCCTCTTAATGACAATGGAACTGCTGCAAGTGGATCTCCTTACAGGGTAACCGTAATCGCAAATGAGGAAGGAAAGTTTGAAGGAATGCTGAGCATTTCAAAGGACGGCTATTATAGGATTAGTGTTACGGATAACATGGGAAGATCAAGTTATACCTATTATAGAACCTGGATTGATACAACGGTACCTGTTCTAAAAAACTATACTACAGTTGCTCAAAGTAACAATAGTGTGAGAATTTCGTGGGATGTAGAAGATCGCACCAGTTGTAAATATACTTTGTGGAGAGACGGCAAGATTATAGAAAATGAACTTTACGACAAGTATTATATAGCTACCGGACTTACACAAGGTAATACATATACATTTAAAGTCGTTGCAACCGATTCGGCTGGAAATCAGTCGGAAGCAGCAGAAATAGTTGTAGATGTTTTAGATAACACGGCTCCCGATACACCAAAGAACCTTCGTGTAATCTCCAATACAGGTAAAAGCATTACACTGTCATGGAATCCGTCAAAGGATAACAGTTATGTTGCAGGCTATGAGATATACAGGGATGATGAAAAAATTGGTGTTTCTTACACAACCACCTATACAGATGTAAATGTTGTAAAAGGTGTGGAGTACAGCTATAGAATAAAAGCTTTTGATCCGTCCATGAACTATTCCGGATTTAGTGAGCCGTATGTTCATTCAATAAAAGATTTAACAATAAAGAATGCTTATGACGGAAGCTTGGATGTAATAGCTTCAACCAGTAAGACTCTGGTACTGAAAGCTTTAACCAATGACATTTTAAATAATACAAACATAAGAGTAATGTTTGAATATTCAAAGGATAATGGAGAAAACTGGGTGCCAATAGCATCAATATCACAGTACACTACAACTCCTGATGGTTTGCTGTTTAGCACAATATGGAGAATTGAAGGATACGACAACGGTGAATATATTATAAGATATACAGTAACTGACGCTGACGGCTTTACAGGTCAGGATGTTTCCGAACCCATAAAAATACAAAAAACAGATGACATTATAAGCCCTACCATTAAATCTATTCTGCCTAATCCTACGTGTTTTGCAAACTCTATACCTCTTATCATTACAGCAGAGGATAATGTGGGAGTAAAAAGCATAACAATACAGGATTCTTTAGACGGAGTTAATTGGAAGGATTTAACTACTATATCAATAAGCTATGCTAATAAGACAGCCACTGTAAACTATACTGCTGATGTTTCTAATATAAGAGAAGGCGAGTACTACATAAGGGCCATAGCCACAGATACAAACGGCAACAGCAGTAACAGTACAGCAACTGCTTCCTTTAACCAGTATATAATCGATAGGACCCAGCCCCAAAAGGTAGAGGATGTATCCGTTTCAAGCACATTAGATTATATTGAGCTTAGGTGGGGAATGAATTCCGAGCCTTATATAAAAGGGTTTAATGTACTAAGAGCGGAAAGCATTAACGGCGAATACAAAACTTTAGCTTCAAATATCAACACATTGAGCTTTATAGACCAAACAGTGAAAAAAGGAGTTACTTATTATTACAAGGTTTCATGCATGGATTTAGCCGGAAATATGGGCGAATACAGTGAACCCATTCAGGCAACCCTTCTTGTTATTGATGATATAAATGATGAATTACCACCTGAGATAACAAGTATATATCCAAATACCAATACAGTCATAGGCAACAAACTTAATTTGGCTGTAACTGCCATGGATAATATAAGGCTTTCAAAGATAGGAGTCCAATATAAGACAGAGGAAGCTGATTGGACGGATTTAAAGGTTATTAACACGTCTTATTCCTCTGATGGATTTTCTGCCGAATTGGATACATCAAAGTACCCGGCAGGAACTGTTATAAAGGTAAGAGCATATGCTGTAGACGCAAAAGGAAATACAAGCGATTTTGAATATGCCGACTATACTATTGATAATGTGCCCCCAATGATTCCTGTGATAAATGTGACTTCTCGCAATATGGGTATTTATGTATCCTGGTCATGTGAAGATGAAGATATCAAATCCTACAAGGTTTATCGCAGATTATCGAATTCAAGTTTTTACACACTGGTAGGAGAATATCCAGAAACAGTAAACAATGTATTGGATACAAATCTGGACCCTTCGTATAAGTATATATACAAAGTTATTGTGGAGGATGAACTGGGCAACACATCTTCTAGTGAAAGCAATGCAATATCACCATTAGATGTGGATGACATAATGCCAACTGCTGTTATTAACAGTATTTCATCTGCTGAAGCAGGTTCACTTGTAGAATTTGACGGTACTTTATCATCTGACAATGTAAAGATTACAAAATATGAATGGGACTTCGGCGACGGAAATACAATGGAAGGCAGCAAAGTCAAGCACCAGTACAATGATGTCGGTACATACAATGTGGTCCTTGTTGTAACCGATGCTTCAGGCAACAAGGGAATAGCAACAAGAACCATTACAATTGTGAAAAAAGGACTTATTGGTACTGTTGAAGTTTCAGTTATAGATGATCAGGGAAATAAACTTCCTTATACCGATGTTTATATAAATTTGGGTGAAGATGATCAATACAAGAGCACATCTGATTCGGAAGGAAAATTGTCACTTAATTTGGAACCGGGCAGATACAAAATAGGTGCATATAAATCGGGATATGCTCCATCGCACCAGGAAGTACTTGTCATAGAAGGAAAAATCAATACATTAAAGCTTGTTCTTATAAAGTCGGAAGTGGTTATCGGAAGTATGACAGCTACAAAGATGACACTTGATGAGATAAAGAAAGCAGGCATAGATGTTACTGCACCTGGAAATCAGAATGTATTTAAATACGAGATTAACCTTGTGTATCAAAACAAGCCATATACAGTAACACATATAGAAAAGTCATCGGGCGGAACGGTAAGCACTGCTTCAATTGGTAACAGAACTGTATATATCAGCACAGTGCCAAGGAGCGGCGGCAGCTCGGGGAATTCAGGAAATGCACCGGTAACAGTACTGCTTGATGTACCGGGAGGAACTTCCTGGCTTAAGGATTTCTTTGATGTTAAGCTTCATCTGGTTAATAACCAGGGAGAGTATGATATAGAAAACTGTGTTGTTAACTTAAACATACCATCCGGCCTTTCCATAGCGGGAGGAGATGCAAAAACTACCGAAATAGGCACTTTGCCTGGTAATGCAAGCAAGGTTTTAAACTGGATAATACGCGGAGACAAACCGGGAAGCTATAACATATCGGCAGATTTCAGCGGTATTTTAGAGTCGTTTAAAGAGACGATATCAGCAAGGTTTGCTCCTTCAGAGCCAATTATAGTGGAAGACAGTTCAAGGCTAAAGCTTATTATTGAGGTTGAAGAAGTTAAGTATCCCAATGATAAGCTTCTGTACAGGGTCGGCTTTATGAATGAAAGAAACACAGATTTGTACAGACCTAGAATAAGCATGCAGGATTCAGATTATATAAGAAGCTATAAGACAAATGAAAACATGGCTCTTATCAACACTTCCTATGAAGTTTTAAAACCGGGTGAAATACTGTGGTCGGAGTACTCTATAGATCCTGAAAAATTTGAAGGAGACAAGAATGTAGGGCTTAGACTTACCAATTATGCATCTAAAGCTCTAGGAGGCATGAAAATTCCAATTGAGATAAGGCCTGTGGAATACGGCACATTCGGAAGGGTGAAGCCTAGTATATATGTTATAGACCCTCATACAGGAAGAGAAACAGAGGTTGATTCTATTGACCTTATAAGGTATAAATCAAAGCCAAATGATGTAATGCCTGATATAAAGATTAAAACAGGCAGAGGAATTTCAAAAGATGTTATAGTGAAGGAAGCTTGCGATCTTACAATATTTGATGGTCTTTTTGGTGTAACCAGCGAAATAACAACAGATAAAAACGGGGAATACATATATAAAGGTGGAAGTATCGATGATGTACAGCTGAGTAATTCAGGTAAAGGCTATTTCAACATAAAGGTAACCTCCGATACAAATATCTCAGATACCTTACGGATTAGGGTTTTAGACCAGAACCTTCTGCCAAGCACTGAGTTTGGAAGTGTATCAGGAATAGTTTGGAACAAAGACCAAAGAAAACCTGTACCGGGAGCAACTGTAATAATCGGCTCTAATACCCGTACAACTGATGCAAACGGCAGGTTCAATTTTAATGATATAATGTTTGATGGTAACAGAGTAATAGTGAAGGCAGCAGGTTTTCCAGATAAGGTTTTAGACACCGATCTTGTTGATGGAAAATTCATAACTGTTTATTTAAGTATAGTACCGGAAATAACAAGGGTTGTCTCATGGTGCTCCGACAGTACAAACTCCAGAAGTTCAATTGTTCCTTTTAATCTTATGGGAAGTTCTATTAAATTTAGAATTGATACAGATTTGAAAGGTAATGGAGAAGTAACCGAATATTTATACAAAATAGTGGATAAAAATGGTAATATAAAGTACAGCGGTTCTGAAAGAATCAATATAATAACTATATTGAATATAAAAAGCAAGATGGCCGTTGGCGACAGATTGAAATTTGCGATCAAAACAAGCGGGCCATATGGTGATTTTACATCAGATTATGTGGATGCCAAGCTGGTTATGGCACCGGAATTGCCTTTATTAGATGCTGTTAATTGGCTTTTTGACAGGGGTATAAATGAATTACCGGTATTCAATCCTACAATTGAGGGTATTAATGACGCAAATAAATTTTTTGATCGTTTAAATAACAGCAATTCAAGTGTTCCGTTTCCGGGCGACAGCGGTATATTTAAATCTACTAAGCTTATACCATTAGATGCTTCAATTGATTTGGATGTTGAATATGATTTTCTAAATGGCAAAGTAAAAATTACCAATAAGGGAGGAGTTTCAGGAGACTTTTTGGGAGGCCTTGCAGAATGGGATCATGGCTCTGGGCGTGAAGGCAGCCGAAGATTTACTCTTGGCGGAGAATTAAGCGCAACCGTTGTTACAGTGCTTACATATAATGATTCCTCTTTGAGATGGGAATTTGAAAAAATGGATGTAAATATAGTTGGAGGAGCTAGCTTTAAAATAGAGTTTAAATACAATGTTCCTGCCGATGGAGTTTTTGGAGGTGTACTGTTATCCGGTTATGCAGTTGTTGAACTGGAGGGTGGAATTCAGATTATTGTTAACGCATCAATTCCCAATTTGTCAAGATTTAACAATATAGGTGACGTTTTAAAAGATATACAGACAAATCTTTATGTATCAATAAAAGGAGCTATAGGAGCAGAGGTAGGATATGGACTTCTATCGGGAGATTTCTTCGTAAAAGGAAGGCTTGATGTAAATATTCCAAGCTGGTTGACAGAGCTCACATTATCCTATGGCGTAGACTATGGTTACCTTTGGTTCTTCTCGGAAGAAAAAACACTTGGTGAAAAAACATGGACTTTATATGAGGGCAATCGAAACATGAGAACTCTAGGAATGCTCTCGGCACCGGAAGATATAAATAATGAAATTGTCTACAAGAGTGCTCCTAGAGGATATTTGCAAAATCAGGAATGGGTCGGAAAAGATGAGATAATAAAGCATGCTTACCCCGATTCAAGTGCTGAAATATCAGCTGTGGACTCAAAAATCGGTGATATGTTAATGGTTTATATAGGTGATGACGCTAAACGAACTGATAATAACAGAACTTCCATATATTCCTCTGTGTATAAGGACGGGGAATGGTCACAACCGGTGCAGATTGATAATGACGGAACAGGCGATGCTTATCCAAGTCTTGCAGTGGATGGAGAAAATATATATGCATCATGGCTGGATATGACGGAAGAAATGGGAACAACATCTGACATGACAGAGGACGATATAACAAAGAATGTACTTGGAAAAATGGGAATATCAATTGCAAAATATGACGTTGATACGAATTCCTGGAGTAAACAAATCAATATTAAAAATGATGGTATAATGAAGCTTCCTCAAATTGCGGCGAATGACGGAAAGGCAATGGCCGTATGGGTAAATAACGCCAATATGAAATTGGAGGGAAGTTTGAAAAAGCCGGATGATATATATTATGTATATAACGATGGAAGCGGATGGAGTATACCTAATGTTTTTGTTTCAGGTGCTGCAAATGTTAAAGAAGGCAAGCTTTATATGCATAACGGTAAAGGGTATTATGTTTTTGTTACAAATGCATATTCTGATGGAGGTATATACAAGGCATATGTTACACGCTTTGACGGCAAGAGCTGGTCTACACCTGAAGAACTTATGGATAACAACAATGAGGACAGTAATATTGCCATAGCTCTTTATAATGGCGAATCTACTGCATTCTGGCAAAATGGGGGAGCTATATGTATGGTTTCTCTTGAAAGACCTTTTACTCCTCAGATTATAATCAATTCGCCCCAAGCAGAGGATATTTTGGAGCTCGATGCATCAAGCACAGAAAGTGGAGTTGCTTTGGCATGGATAAGTGCGGCTGCGGGTGAGAAAAGACTTTATGTCAGTACTTTTGATGAAGAAAGCTCATCATGGACAGATGGAAAAAATATTGCTTTTGATTCCATGGAAATGCCAAAAGGAATAACATTGGCCGGATTTGGAGATTCGGTGATGGCTGTATACAATAAAACACAATACAAGTACGATGAAGAAAATAAGATTTACTACAAGGACAATACATCATTAACTTCTACAACCTATGTTAGAAAAGCCGATCTGTCAATTTTGGAAAACGGAGTGTATTTTGAAAATGAAAGTCCTATTCCGGGAGAAGATACAAAAGTTGTAGCTTCTGTTAAAAATGTGGGGGATATTACTGTAAAGGGATTAAAAGTATCTCTTTATGAAAGCGATAAGTTGATTGCTGTAAAAGATATGCCTGAAGAGATATTAAGCCCTGGAAATTCAGCTTTAGCAGATTTTACATGGAAAGTTCCGGAAGATGCATCGGGATATAAGCTAAGGGCAGTTGTAGAAACGGCAGTTGACACTAATCCTTTAAATGATGCTGCAACATTGGAAAAATCCTATGTTGATGCTGAAATAACAGGTGTTTACAATGAATTGTATTCTAAAAACAGCGGAACAGTATTTGTTGATGTAAAAAATTCAGGTTACAGTACTTTGGATTCAGCTAATGTTTACATATCGACAGATAAGGAATTTAATAACATAATTGCTCAAAAGGAAATAAAAGATATAGCTCCTCTGATGGATAAAAAAGTTGCATTGCAATTTAAACCAACTGATGAGCAGATAGAAAATAGAGCAAAGGTATATGCGAAGGTTGAAGCTAACGAAGATGAGTTTGATTATTCAAACAACATTGATTTTACTGTTATAAGGCCAATGGAGGATCCGGATGGAACAGGAATCCTAGACTATGAAGATACAACACCGAATCCTACTCCAACGCCAACAAACCCGACAAACCCAACAACACCAACACCGACACCAACAACACCGACACCAACAACACCGACACCAACAACACCGATACCAACAACACCGATACCAACAACACCGATACCAACAACACCGACAACATCACCAACACCGGGTCAAAATCAGGATAATACAAATCCAGGTCAAATTCCTGACACATCCGATCAGGGTGGAGCTGAAAACGGCAATACACAAGATGGAAATAACTCTTCAAAAGATAATGATGAGGAAACACCGGATAAGCCTGTAATTGATGAACCCGATCCAGTACCTTCAACAGGGGATAAAAACAAAAAGAATGTTCCTTATATGAAAGGCTTTGCCGATAAAACATTCAGGCCTGACAAGGGACTTACAAGAGCTGAGATGGCAGTTATTATAGCTAACCTAGATGGTGTGTCGCAGGAACAGTATCAAACTCAAAATTCTGCATTTAAGGATGTAAAAAATAGCCATTGGGCGGCATGGGCTATCAACTATGTGACTGAAAAAGGAATTTTCAACGGATACACTGACAAGACATACAGGCCTGATAATTATATAACCAGAGCAGAGCTTGCTGTAGTATTATGCAAATATATCAACCTCAAAGTATCCGGAAATGATGAAGTAAAATTAAAAGACATTGATGGACATTGGGCTAAAGATTATATAATGATACTTGTTTCAAATGGGTATATTAAAGGATACCCTGACGGTACATTCAAGCCTTCAAACAATATTAAGCGTTCAGAATGTGTAGCCATTATCAACAGGATTTTGGAAATTGAGCCATTAATGGATTTAGAACCAAGCTTCATAGATGTTTCAAAGAAACACTGGGCTTATGGAGACATAATGGCCGCAACAGGCACTAAGTAAAGATGTGGTATAAAAAGTCAACTGTTAAATTTATAGTATATCAAAATAACCTCAAGGAAAAAATAAATAAAAATATTAATAAGAGGGAGATTAATAATGGGATTTAACAGTGAAAATAAAAATGAAGTGGAATTGACTACCTACGACAGGCTTATAAGAGCATGGGAAAACTCAAAGGAACTGGTAAGAGACTATGAGATGTATTCAAAGAGGATTGAAGATGAGGAGATAAAAAATGTCTTCAAGCAGTTTGCTGAAGATGAAGGAATGCATGCTACCAAGTTAAGAGAGATTATATTGAATTATAAAAGGGATGAAAATCAGTAGTATTGCAATGCAGAAGAAAAGAGCTGTTGCACTAAGAAGGTGTAACAGCTCTTTTACTATAAAATATGGGTTGTTTTAATATACAGTATTGAATTTTTTAGCTATAAGTATAACATCCTTCATATTTACTGTGCCGTCCTTGTCTATATCACATTTAGCATCATATTTGCTGTCGCCAAGAACTGTATTGAAGCATTTGGCTACCAATATAACGTCTGACATATTGATTGCATGATCTCCGTTTATATCTTCAGGCAATGTTGATGGCGTCGGAGTGTTTGTTGGTGTATTCGTAGGCGTAGTTTCGGGGATATTCTTTGTCATTTCAATGTTCTTGAATAAAACGTCAAATCCTGGGGTATTGTCGCTGCAAATACGGATAATAGCTGAAGCACCGACACTTAAATCCCAGTCGCTGATATCAAATGTTACTTCATATCGCTGCCATTGTCCATTCACTGATACGGATTTTTTGGGGGCTTTTTCGATGAGAGAAAACCCTTGATATTTTACATAGTGTGGTCGTACCTCTACCGTAGTTTTGCTCCCGTTATAACTTTTGGCTTCAAAGCTGATGGTATATTTTCCTGCACCATATTTTTCTAATTCATTTGTTATAACAGTGTATAATCCTTGATTGTAAATATTACTGGTAACGACACAACGCAATACAACTTCACCATTATCAACATATGGTTTGAGTGTTGCACCCGGATTGCTGTAAGGATTATATCGGCTTGCAAATGAATAGTCTTTCAATATATTTTTACTGCTATCCACTACAGGAGAGAGAATTACAGCCGATTTTTGGCTGTCATATACGGCTTTTGTATAATAACGATTTATTTCATCAAGAGAAATATATTTGATATTGTTTTGTATTGTTCCTTTTGTATTTGGATTTATTTTGACATCCAGTGAATTACAGATTTCCGTTTCAGGTAATAATATTTCACTACCATTGCCAATGGGCTGATGTTGTAATTTCTGCAAATTATGGTTGATATATACCTTTTTGTTGTATGTATAGTTCACTTTGATTCGAACACAGGAAAGGGGATATTCTGGTTGCGTACCGTCGTTATTGATTGAAATGGTGAGTTCATTACTATCCTTATACTGAGGCTTGAAATCGCTTGCAGACGTAATCAGTTTACCGTCAATATAGCAGTTTTTAAAATTCATTTTATAATTTGATGTATGTATAAGTGTATCATTATTGATTACATGAATAGCTTGTCCTGCTTTAGTATTCCATTCAGTCACAATGGATGAACCCCTGATTACGTTGAAACGACAATTGTTAAAATAAAAATTCTTGATTGCATCGCCCATATTCTTGCCATTGAAAATCCATGGCGTGTTGACAACATCAACACAGTCTAAGTTGTTGAATGTAACGTTCTTAACAACAGATTGTATCTTTGCTCCGTTATACCAGTTATTTATAATTAATCTATCATATAGTTCGAAAATTATTTTTTTTTTATGTGGATAAAAATGAATCATAAATTAAATAGTAATAAATGAAGAAAATGTGAAATAACAAGCTATTAATAGATACGTTGCGAAAAAACTATAATGTTGAATATAATTTGTAATAGCGGTAAAATATGAACTATTATTATCTTGACCAAAATTCTATCCCTCAGTATAATATAATACGTGTCTGAGACATGACGACAACATTCCTCAATAGCTCAGTCGGTAGAGCATGCGGCTGTTAACCGCAGGGTCGTAGGTTCGAGTCCTACTTGAGGAGCTCTAAGGGCCTTTAGCTCAGTTGGTTAGAGCAACCGGCTCATAACCGGTTGGTCCGGGGTTCGAGTCCCTGAAGGCCCACTTGATAATAGGAAGCTTGTATAAGCTTCTTATTTTATTTTGTCTGGAAATTTTTTTGGTGGAGTGTTATGGAATTAAAAGGTAGATTAAAGCTTATTGCCTCGAAAACAATCAAATGTGACACGGTATGCGATATTGGGACTGATCATGCATACATTCCAATATATCTTGTGAAAAATAAAATATGCAAAAGGGCGATTGCCTGTGATGTTAAGGAAGGCCCTATTTTGTTTGCTAAAAAGCATATAGGGTATTCAGGACTTTCAAAATACATAGAAACCCGTTTAGGTGACGGACTTGATCCGTTAGGCGAGAATGAGGCGAATGTGGTTATTATTGCAGGAATGGGCGGTTATCTTATAAGCAGGATTATGAGTGATGGTTTAAGTAAGGTTATAAATTGTGATAATATTGTGTTACAACCCATGAACGAGTTGGAATGTTTAAGGAAATGGCTTTATGAAACCGGTTTTGATATTGTGGATGAAGAGCTCGCAAGGGAAGGTGAAAAGATATATAATGTTATTGTAGCTAAATGGATTGGAAAGCCTTCCGTAAAGGATGAGGTTTATTATCATTTTGGAGAAAAGCTTTTTGAGAGAAGGGATCCTCTTCTTAAGGATTTTATAGAAAAGAAAATAAATACATATAAAAAGATTGTATTAAAAATGGAAGATATGGGTCCTGAAAAGGATGAATTAAGGCAGCATTACAAGTCCTTGATTGATAGATTTAAAAGAATGGCAGAAGAGCTTGATTAAACAAAAAAGCTTTTACAAAAAGTGGAGGTAAAGAGCTATGAGTATCATATGTAAGGATATAATGAACTATTTGGAAGAAATTGCACCGCCCCATTTATGTGAGGATTGGGACAATATAGGCCTTATGATAGGAAGTAAAAACAAAAAGGTTGATAAGATACTGATATGTCTGGATATAACGAAACAGGTTGTAAAAGAGGCCATAGAACAAAAGGCAGACATGATCATATCGCATCATCCATTTTTATTTAAGGGGATAAAAAGAATCAATCCGGAAGATCCCAAGGGTGAATTGATTTACAATCTTATACGGGAAGATATATGTGTTTATAGTGCACATACCAATCTGGATTTTGCTGAAAGCGGTTTAAACTATACTTTAGCTAAAACATTAGGGCTCAAGGACATAAAAAATCTTAGAATTCACAAGAAGGAAAAGCTATATAAAATAGTTGTTTTTGTACCCTGTGAACATGGTGATAAGGTTACAAATGCCATGACCGCTGCCGGAGCAGGATGGATAGGCAATTACAGTGACTGTTCATTTACATTGGAGGGAACAGGTGCTTTCAGACCTTTAGAGGGCAGTAATCCTTTTATAGGAGATACAAACAAATTGGAGAAGGTCAGTGAATACAGGGTTGAAACTATTGTAAGGGAAGAGTTGCTGGGTAAGGTTATAGAGTCTATGCTTAAAGCCCATCCATATGAAGAGCCTGCATACGATATTTATGCACTTGTTCAGGGTGGAAAAGAGTATGGATACGGTAAAACAGGAGAGCTTGATAAGGCATTGAGCCTTGACGAATTTACAGCACTGGTTAAAAGCTCATTAAACCTGCAAAGCCTGAGAATTATAGGAGATAGAAGCGAAAGAATAAAGAAGGTTGGAGTATTCTGCGGAAGCTTTGACGGAAATGTTATCCCGTCACTTAATAAACTGGATATACTTGTAACAGGAGATATAAAGTATCACACAGCTCTCGATATTGCAGAACTGGGTTTGTGTGTCATTGATGCGGGACATTTCGGAACGGAACGAATTATTGTAAATGAATTGAATCGCCTGCTCAAGGACAAATTTTCAAATTTAACAATAGTGCCCAGCAAGGTGGAAAAGGATCCCATAAAAGTTACTTGATTTTTTTAGATTATGGGATAGAGCATTGCTAATAAATTTAACAGAGAATAGGACAGAGCATAAAAATTATTTAACAAAAATATATAAAATCCGACAATTTTTGACTTGTCGGATTTTATTTTTAATGGTATAATTTCCTACTACATAATTTATTTGTATAACAAGAAACTAATTTGAAGGAAGGAGCGTTTATTATGAAAAGAAAGTTAAAAAGAGCTATTGCTGCAGCTGTAATAGCTGTAAGTACCTTGACCTCATTTCAAGCAACCACATTCACATCAAATGCAGTATCAGATGAGAACCGGCGGTGTTAATAATGCCAGAGCATCTTAATATAAACTCATATTCGGAATCGGTGATGGTGAATACACTCAGAACTGGGGAACGGATATTGACGTAGTAACGCACGAATATACTCATCTTGTTACACAGCTGAAACTTGGCTGGGATGGCAACGTTACTGGTGAAACAGCGTGTCTTGCGGAAGCATACAGTGATATAATGGGCGAGCTTAACGACGACACACGTGAATGGAAAATTGCAACAAACCAATATAAATCAAACATTAACAACAACAATAAAGAGTACAGCTTGAGAGATATTGCATCGCTTGATTCAACAAATACTCCGGATTATTCAGGCGGCACTCACCCTAATAATTTCTATACAGATTATACAAACTTAAGAGAAGACCTTCCAACACTGATGAATTCACCTTCCGATGGGCGTGAATATTCAATCCGTGGTTCTACGGTAATATCAACAGCCGCATATCTTATGGAGACTAATGGAATTCCTGCGGAGGATCTTAAGGTTATATGGTATCGTTCGATGGATAAACTTAAAGATATTACAGATGATACAAAAAAAGCTACGTTCTCTGATTGTAGAAAAGCTGTTCTTGCATCAACGGATATATTTACAGGTTCAAAAAGGACAAATTACAATAATATAATAAATAATGCATTTGATGCTGTGAATGTATATATTATGGGAGATGTAAATGATGACGGCGAAGTTGATTCAAAGGACATTGCCGACTACAATTCATACATTAGCGGTACAACTACAATTTTAAATACAACACGAAAGCAGAAATCTGCAGATCTTAATTATGACGGATTATGTAACTCTGAAGATCTTGCTCTTCTTGAAGAAAAACTTTATACCAGTTTAGATCAGAAAACGGCTGTTGACCCAACTAATGCATCGGAATTTGTAAGTTCGGAATCAATAAAATTTCCATCAACAAATTACTGGAATAACAAAGAAGACCATGTTAATAATACAGATGCAACCAATGATCAGCCATGCAATCATAATAAAGATAATATACATATGGCACCGTATTGTAAATACATGACCATCAATAATACATTCTATGATGGTTACAATAATACATTCGATATGTCCGCTGAAGAACCATATTATCAGTGTGCAGGCTTTGCAAAGAAGCTCCAGTACGATTATTTTAAAACTACAAAGTATCTTCAGCTTTCAAATTTAACCCAATACGAACCAAGAGTAGGCGATCATCTCCGTGTATCACACCATGGCATGGCAGGTCACAGTGTATTTGTTACATCTGTAAACGGTAACACATTTACTTACGCAGATTGCAATTCCAATGATAATTGTAATATAAGTTGGGGGAAAGTTGGCATTGTTAACAGCAATGGTTCAATTACGCTTGACGGTTCAACATATACTTTCTCATGGGTTGAAAGACCAATCATGGTGGGTGACGTAAACGGTGACTCTTATGTGAATTCAGATGATTTAACTGCAATACGTAATATTATATTGGGAACTGATAATGCAACAAATATCAGCACAAAATATCGTACACTCGCTGCTGATATAAACCGTGACGGTTCTATTAATTCAATTGATTGGGCTATTCTTAATCAGTATCTTAACGGTTCTTCATCTGTAAATCTTTATTATGTAAAATAGTTTGGGAGAAAACCCGGAGCAGATTTCGGATCAAGATTCCGATTTCTGCTCTTTTTGTGTGATTAAACCAGGTTCAATTGAGTACGAAAGACCTTTGAAGAATTTTAGTGATTTTATGATTAAAAGCTCCTTAAACTCGCAAAGCTAGAGAATTTTTGACTTGTCTAATTTATTTCACGATGGTATAATTTCCTACTACATAATTTATTAGTATGATAAAAACTAATTCGAAGGAAGGAGTGTTTTTAAATGAAAAGAAATTTTAAAAGAGCTATTGCTGCAGCTGTAATAGCTGTAAGTATCTTGACCTCATTTCAAGCAACCGTATTCACATCAAATGCAGTATCAGAGTATACCCCTTATAACGATGTGCTTGTCGTACGCAATCCGATACTTTACAAGCCATCAAGTGATATACTCGGAAATTATGTATTCACCGTAAATCTGGCACAGAAAGACGGAAAAACATATTTTTATGATATGAATCGAAATATTATTTTTGGTTCAAGCATGTCGGACATTGAGAGCACTGATTCAACAAATTATTATCATGAAAAAAACGCTCTTCTTTACAACGTAAGTAAAGCATGGGATTTTTATAATGATCTCGGATGGGACTTTTACGGAAGAAAAGAACCGATATGTATTGCACTTTCAACAGGTATTAGAACCGGCGGCGTTGATACAGCTAGTGCATCTAATTATAAACTCTTATTCGGAATCGGCGACGGGACTTACACTCAGAACTGGGGAACGGATATTGATGTAGTAACGCACGAATATACTCATCTTGTTACACAGTTGAAACTTGGCTGGGACAGCACGGTTAAGGGTGAAACAGCATGCTTAATGGAAGCATACAGTGATATAATGGGCGAGCTTAACGACGAAACACGTGAATGGAAAATAGGAACAAATCATTATATTGAAAACATTAACACCAACAATAAAAAATACAGCTTGAGAGATATTAAGTCGCCTAATTCAACAATAACTCCTAATTCATCAGGCGGCTATTGCACTAATAATTTCTATACAGATTATACAAACTTAAGACAAGACCTTCCAACACTGATGAATTCAACTTCCGGTGATCGTTCATATTCAATCCTTGGTTCTACGGTAATATCAAGAGTTGCATATCTCATGGAATATTATGGAATCCCTGCAGAGGATCTTAAGGTTATCTGGTATCGTTCGATGGATAAGCTGAAGGATATGACAGATGACACAAAAGAAGCAAAGTTCTCTGATTGTAGAAAAGCTGTTCTTGCATCAACGGACGTATTTACAGGAACAAAAAGGACAAATTACGATAATATTATAAAAAATGCGTTTGATATGGTAAATGTATATATTATGGGCGATGTAAATGATGACGGCGAAATTGATTCAAGAGACATTGCCGACTATAAATCATACATTAACGGCAATACTACAATTTTGAATACAACACGGAAGCAGAAATCTGCGGATCTTAATTATGACGGATTATGTAACTCCGCAGACCTTGCTCTTCTAGAAGAAAAACTTTATACACGTTTAGACCAGAAAAAGGCTGTTAATCCATATTATGCAGCGGATTTTGTAAGCATGGAGTCAAGAAAATTCCCATCATCAAAATATTGGAATAACCAATATGATTATATGAATGATACAAATGCAACCACAGTGACTCCTTGCAATCATGATAACGATATACATATAGCACCTTATTGTAAATACATGACCATCAATAATACATTCTATGATGGTTACAATAATACATTCGATATGTCCGCTGAAGAACCATATTATCAGTGTGCAGGCTTTGCTAAAAAACTCCAGTATGACTATTTTAATACTACAAAGTATCTTCAGCTCTCAAATTTAACCCAATACGAACCAAGAGTAGGCGATCATCTCCGTGTATCGTACAGAATGGTAGGTCACAGCGTATTTGTTACATCTGTAAACGGTAACACATTTACTTATGCAGATTGCAATTCAAATGGTAAATGTAATATAAACTGGGCTAAAAATGGCAAAGTTAATAGTGATGGTTCAATTACGCTTGACGGTTCAACATATTTATTCTCATGGGTTGAAAGACCAATCATGGTGGGTGACGTAAACGGTGACTCTTATGTGAATTCAGATGATTTAACCGCATTGCGTAATATTATATTGAGAATTGATAATGCAACAAATATCAGCACAAAATATCGTACCCTCGCCGCTGATATAGACCGTAACGGTAAAATTGATGCAACTGATTTGGCCAGTCTTACTCAGTATCTAAATGGTTCATCATCTTTAAAGCTTTATTATGTAAAATAAAATGAGTAAAGCCATGAGCAGATTTCGGATAAAGATTCCGATTTCTGCTCTTTTTTGTGGCCAAAACCAGGTTCATTTAGTTCTTGAATAGAGTGCGTATGAATATTATAATGGACCTGTGTTGTTTTTGTATAAATAACAAGATAAGGAATAAAAATGTTACAGGTATTTGATAAATTAGTTTATTTGTACATAGGTGATTAAAGAGTTATATTGTATGCGTATATATGATTCAAGAAACAGGCTTATATCGGCAGGCAATACACAATATATTTATGTTGGGGAAAACAACAGGATAGCTGTAATAGAAAACGGAATGAGAACAGACTATGTTGTAAACCCCCATGCGAGACTAAGCCAGTTATTGATTAAAAAAGATTCCGATGGCAAAGAGACTTATTATATTTACGTTATAGGGCTCATTGGACAGGATGAACAGGGTACATACAAGACATACCATTTTGACTTAAGAGGAAGTACAACTGCCATAACAGACATAATAGGTGCTGTAACCGACAGATTCTACTATGCTCCATACGGTGAATTGGTAGAAAGAACAGGAACAAAAGTGACCCCTTTGGTTTGAGTGGTGAAATGTCACCTTCAGGTGTAGGATATAGAGTTTTAAATATACTCGGTATGTCGTCAATGTCTTCAAATCCTTTGGGGGTAGTAATAGGTACAGCTGCAGATTTAATAAATGGAATATGGTATCTTGCAGAGGGCGAATATCAAAAAGCATTGTGGTGTGGTATAGATCTTATACCTTATATCGGAGATGGCTTAAAGAAAGGAAGTAAGGCCTTTAAGTCAAGTAGAATAGGTACTAAAATTGTTTCGTATGGCGGTAAGGGAATAGATTATGGCAAAAGAATAGGTAGGAGTATTGCTGAGAATGCTAGCTTAGCACGGAATTCATTAAAATCGAATAAGAAAATTAAAGAAGCTAAAGCGGTAGCCGATGGTAAGACAAAGCAATATATAAAAGTTAATTTGCAATTGTTTGCTGAAAAGGGAACGAGTGACATTATAGGTAAAGCCCATTTAAAGAAGGTGAAATGTTTGAAACTTCACTTGTTACAAAAAAGGGAGTAGAAGTTAGTGGCCTTGCAGAAGTTGAGATAAATGGAACTAAGCTAATCCTAAAACATGTTGTAGTTTATCCTAAGGGTGATGAAATAAAAAATGTTGTTGGTGCTAGAGATATACTCCAATGGCAGAAACAGGTCTCAAAAATGGCAAAACAACAGGGATTTACTGAATTGAGAATTCAAGGAATTAGAATGCCTAATTCTACATCTGCAAAGCCTGGTAAAGTTGTTAACTATAGTATTGACTTAATGAAATTAAAAGATTGAAATGAGGGCATAAGATGAAAGAATTGTCTAAAATATTTAATCCTGAAGAAATTGAAGAGCTTGAGATTTTTAAAGATGGTACAGAAGCAATGATTGTAAATGAAAAGGAAGTCATTTGTTTTAATTTAATGTATGATTTGATTAAGGAAAATAAATCGATATCGGAGATTTCAAAAGACAAATTACTAGTTGCATATGCACAATTGAAAAGCTTTAAAGAAACAAGCAAATCTATTGGGATTTTTGATACGAGATTATTAGAAAATATTGTTGAAAAATCAAAAAAACTAATATGGGAAGAAATAAAAAAAAGAGCTTAATTTTTTAATGTCTATGATAATTTTTCTAAATATTGAAATTTGTTTCTATATTTAGAAGATCAAAAACAATGGAGGTAAACGAAATGATAAAACTAAAACACCATATACCAAGCTGCGATAATGCTGCTGGTCATCCTATGCGGTGGACTTACAGCATATGCAGCACAATATACATATGACGGTCTTGGCAGGGTAGTCAAAGTTGTCTACGACTCTGGATAGGTTATAACTTATACATATGATGCGGGTGGCAACATTAAAAGTGTGACGACCACAAATTCACTTATATTGAACCCCATTGGCAATAAAACAGTTAATGAGGGACAAACACTGAAGTTTACACTGCGTGCAACTGCATCAGAAGGTAAAACAATAACCTACATAGCAGCAAACCTTCCGACAGGAGCGAAAATAAACTCTGCAACAGGCGAATTTACATGGACACCATCAGTCGGACAGGCAGGTACATACAATATAAGGTTTCAAGCATCTGACGGAAAAGATACCGTTTATGAAGATGTAACGATAACAGTTGTAAAGAATAGTCCTGTACCTGAAGATATAACTTAGGATGGTGTAGTTAATATGTTTGATGTTGTTGTAATGGCAAAGGTATTTGGAGCAACCTCAAAAGCTCCTGAATTAATTAAAGCATAAAGAATTATAGAACGGGCACCTGTTGAATGTTGTTTAACAAAAGTAGGTGCCCTAATATTTAATACGATTAAAATATATTGATAAAATATCATAAAATATTATTTACAAATATAGGAAGTGTTTTTATAGAACTCTGGTTAATCCATACTTACCTTGATTCCGCCTTTTCTTTCTGAAGGTTGTAGTATAATAGTTACCGGTTGATTGCCACTCCATTCAAATTGGTATGATTCACCGGAGGTTTGTCCTATGAATGTTTTCCAGGATACATCAACTGTAACTCTTGGATCACAGTGACCGTTTCCAACCCAGCAGATAACTGCATCCGGATCTACAGAAATAGTTTGACGTGATTGTATATTGCTTAGAACAATTGGGTTTCCATCAGATATTACTGCTACGTATGAGTTGTTTCCACGGCCGGTAAGAGTAGATGTTGCAAGTCCCTTCTGCGAGAGAATACCAACACCAATAAAACGAACGCTATAATCACAATCCTGAGTAAAGGCTAATATATTTTCTGATTCTACGGAGATAGTCTCCCCTGGTTCCAAGCGATATATAACAACATGTCGACCATAGCTGGCATAATATGTAACTGAGTCGCCGTTAAGATTTACTTTCATTAAAGGTATATTTTCGCCGGTAACACGTCTTACAATTGAACCTAGAAGGGCTTGTCCCAGGTTGCTTTGTGGTCCTAAAAGAGCTTTTTCAAATCTGTAGTTTTTCGGACCGTCATTCTCACCAGCAATAAAGGCTCCAACTTTTGCAAATATAACATCATTTCCAGTACATGTAACTTTTAAAGTTAACTCATTAACTGTTTCAAATGTAACCATTACATTTTCCTCCTTATGATTGTTGATTTCTATTAAACTACTTGAACGCCATACAGTTCACAAAGTCCTGCAAGATCTCTTGCAACGCCGTTTCCGATAGCATTAAACTTCCATTGACCATTATATAGATATATTTCTCCAATCATCATGGAAATGACATTAGAGTAGTATTCAGTCATTTTGAAGCTAACAATCTCCTTATTGGTAGCTTGATCAAGAATTCGAATGTATGCATCGCTTAGCATACTGAAATTAAGATTCTTTTCAAAGGCTTCATTGATAGTCAGTACAAATACGATTTTATTAACTGATGCATTGATCTTTGTAAAGTCAATTGAAATAATTTGACGGTCTGCACCTTGATCGATAGATAATACAGTGCTGTTATCAGGACTTTGAGTCTGTCCATAGAAAACAAACCAATCTTCACCAATGACTTTCCCAGTACTATTGAGTAAAAATGCAGAAACATCCACATCACACATAGAGTTAGAAGTATTCCAGCCAATGCAAGCTTTGATTTTTGATAATTTACCGGATGCTTCAAGTGAAAACTTTTGTCCCCTTTGCACTGGATTAGTAAGTGCAGGTATAGGCTTCTTTATAGGAGGGGTTGCCTGCTGTTGGACAGGATTTGCCTGAACTTGTGGTGTGGTTTGGTTGGTATGGCCTTGAGTACTGGCAAAGGGTGTGGATGATGATGCTTCTTGACGTGAGGGTGTAGTATTATTGCCAGAGGGTACGGTATTTATTGAAACAATATCTCTTGACGATCTTGCTCCCTGAACTTTATGATTTAATGACAAAACAGAATTTTTATTAAGTGGACCTGTTATTTTCATGGGTATATTTACCATATACATAACCCCCATATGATTTTATGTTACTTATATAATAACGTAGAAATTATATTTTGTAAAATAAAGAAATCTTATAAGTTTCACATACTTTTCTCTTGACTATGTATGATAGACTTCAGCTGTATGTGCTCAAATTATTAAATCCGGTCAATAAAATATATTGATAAAATATCATACAAGTATTATAGTAATTAAGTAAGATGGAATATAGTTGAAAATGAGATATGAAGCGAGTATCTATTATTTAAATTCAGGGGGGTAAGTGAGAATGGCAGCAAAAATGAAGTCTATTTCCTATTTATTAATTATTGCTATGTTGATGTCTTGCTTTTCCTATGCATTTGCAGAAGTCGGACAAAATCAGGAGATACATACTTTTGAAGATGTTAGAGACCATTGGTGCAAAGATGTTATAGAAAAGTTTACAAGCAAGAACTGGGTTAAAGGATATAATGACGGAAAGTTTTACCCAGACAGGTACATAACCAGAGCTGAATTTACAACTATGGTTGTTAATATATTTAAAAAGCAAAATAAGGTAGAAAATAGCAGTTTTACCGATGTGAGTAAGAATGATTGGTTTTACGATGCAGTAAGTTATGCTGCTGCCGAAAAGCTTGTAGCAGGATATGAAGATGGAACTTTCAGACCAATGAATAATATGAACAGACAAGATGCTGCAGTATTGATAACAAGACTATTTGATGTGGATTTTTTTAAAGGATCGTCCGAATTCAAATTTGCAGATGAGGATATATTTCCAGAATACTCTTCTAAAAGCATAAAGAACCTTGCATCCCATGGTATTGTGAAAGGCTATCCTGATAAAACTTTCAGACCTTTTAACTTAATAACCCGTGCAGAGGCTGTTAAGATGCTTGATGTGGTATTGCTGTACGTTGAACCTGAGGAAAAAATACCGCAGGCTCCGCCGGTAAGTGAAACCCCAACAGTAACATCAACAACCCCAACAGTAGTTCCGACATTAGCACCTACAGTAACGCCAAATGCGACTCCAACACAATCTGCTGTGATAGTTAATAATAGTAATGTTCAAGGTGGCAGTAATAATACAAATGAGCCGATGCCAACATCATCACCAACACAAGCACCAGCAATACAAACACCAGCAATACAAACACCAGCAATACAAACACCAGCAACACAAGCATCAGCAACAGCAACACAAACAACACCAACGCAAACAACATCAGCACAAACACCAGCAACACAGACAACACCAACACAGACAACACCAACGCAAACATCACCGATTCAAACACGCTGACACCTACTGTATCACCAACACAAACAACAGGTAAGATAGTAGTTAACTGTGATGAATGGGCAATAAATGATACAGGGTATGTTTATGGTGATGGAAGTAAATTCGCGGAAAATATTATAAATTATTTTAGTAAGGAAGATAACGAGAAATATCTTATATATTCATCCGATAAGGCCTATGAGAATTCCTTCATAAATCAGGTTAAAGCAATGGGGCATACTATAGAGAAAAGAACAGATATAATTCTTACTCTTGATGTGTTAAAAACATATAATGCCGTGTTCCTTGCCGCACCTGAGATCCCTGATAATGATATTCTTATACAGTATGTTCTTGAAGGGGGTAATGTATATTTAAGTGGTGCAACAGGAAATAGTAACGAATATAAAGGTTGGAATACTTTCTTAAACAGATTCGGCTTGAATTATCAGGAGTACTATAATGGAGTTATAGGTGTTCTGGATGTAAGTGGAACCCATGAGCTTTTTGATGGATTGGAAAAACTCTATTTTAACAATGGACAGACTATAGAGAAACTCATGAGTCCTTCAGATACCGCAGCAAAAATAATATTTTCACATAATGGTATGGGATTCTTGGCGGTTTATGATGAGAACAATAGATATTCTCCAAAGTTTGTAAGTACACCTGATAATGAAGTAGTATTAAACAGAGCACAGGGTGTAAAAAAGGAAGTAGAATTGTCTAATAGTGAAGTGCTCCAGTTTTTTAGAACGTATGAGGATTACGATCCTATATGGGATGTAGATTCGACAAAAGCAAAACAGATTCAAAAAGCCGATGCATCAATGTTGTTATTAAACGATATCAAGGTTGAAAATAGTATAATAAACGGTAAGTTGAAAGTTGATTCATCAAATGATGATGATTTTATAGGTTTTATTTTCGGGTATAAGGATAAAGGACATTTTTATCTCTTTGATTGGAAACAGAAAAACGAATTATGGCGTAAATTTTATGCTGAACAGGGAATGAGTATAAAAGTTGTGAACACTAATAAACCTCTGCAATTTGGAGATTTATGGCATACTGCCGGAAATGACAGAGTAAAAACTATATATCAAAATAATATATCCTATGAAGATTTTGTAGAATATGATTTTACATTGAAGTTTAGCGGAAATGGGCATATTAATATCATTATAAATAAAGGTGATACTGTCTTAGAAAATATTTCATTATATGATACCACATATACATCAGGTAAATTTGGATTTTACAATTCGTCCCAGGAAGGAGTAGTGTATAGTGGCATTACACATCATAACTTGTTGGAGGGAACTTACTCGTACAATGTTAAAGCCTATGGTGAAGATGCTACCGATATTTTACAATACTCAATAGTAAAAGGTCCAAATGGAATGACAATTGATAAGGATACGGGAGAAATAATATGGCCTGTTATTCCAGCTGATATAGGTGAGCATTATGTGACTATTAAGGTAGAAGATTCAAGGGGTTTATATGATATACAGGAATTTAAGATTAGTGTAAAACCTGAGCCGGAAAATGATGTTGTAAAGAAATATGAAGATAAAGCAGATTTTGATGAAGGGGTAATGAACAATCTTACATATGATGAAGTTAACGGACAGCTTACACTAAAAGAAAAAGACGATTATGTAGAGGATGATTATGCATATACATCAATGGTATATACCATACAGGACATAATAATTTTCGGTTATTATGATAATACGGAAATTATGATTTTAGATTCAAAAGGGAATATTGTTTCACAGGGTGTAGTAAATTATGGAGAGCGATTCGAAAAATATGTTGATGATGGTTCATTTGAAGTACGTGGAACAAAGCCTTTTGCAGTGCTAACCGGAGATCCGTTTTCATATCCCAATATAGGCTTTTATGCAAGGGATCAGCATGGAAAAGGCTTAGGTACCGAGTTTTTTACATGTGTTGCAGGTTACGGTAATGATAACAAATTTATCGTTTTTGCCTATGATGATGATACAGAAGTAACGGTAAAAAATAGTGACACAAAAGAAATGATATGGAACGGAAAACTACGAAAGGGAGAGAACAAAACTATTGAAGGTCTTGGAGGTATATATTTACAGGTCAATGCCAGCAAGCCGGTTGCAGCACTTACATGCTTTGATGAAGCATATTATGTACCATCTTCAGATGGGAACTGGATCGGAACAGAATTTTATACATACTGTGGTGCACATTACTGGCCATACGATTTGACTATAATGTCATATTCGGATGATTCTTTTGTTGAAATCAAGAATTCGGATAATGGAGAATTAATATGGTCCGGAACAGTGAAAAAAGGAACCGGGCATGTAATTTTATCTTCAGAAGTACATGATAAATATGTATCTGTTACAAGCGACAAACCGGTTGCGGTATGTTTGCAGGCTTGGGAAACTCAAAAAACAGGTCTCTATGTTGCCACTTATGTAATTGATAGTAATGGAACCGGTCTTGGCACTGAGTTTATCTCAAGTTCTCAGGATGGTGGCTACCTGTTTGTAATTGGATATAAAGACAATACCAAAGTAAATTTATACAATGCTCAAACAGGGGAATTTGTAAAGGAATTTACCGTCAATAAGCGAGAGCATATCGATGTAAATCCGGGCTCAGGATTATGGAGAATCACAAGCGATAATGAAGTGGCTATTTATTCCGGATACGGAAGTATAGCAAATGGAGGCTTTGCCCCTGTTAGAACGGGAATTCCTCAGGAAGGAACATGGTCAACGGTGTTTGATGGTGGAAAAACCGGTACAAAATGGGGGAATATAAGCTGGAATGAGGAAGTTTATAATGACGGCTCTATAGAGATATATGTATCGTCAAGTGATGATAATGCTACATTTACTGAACCTGTAAAAGTAACTAACGGAAAAAGTTTATCAATAGATAATGGCAGGTATATAAAAATTGAAGTTATATTAAAGAGGTCAAGCGATGGATTAAGCCCTGTACTAAAGGGATTAACAATAGGTTCTGAAGATTATGTACCAAGGTTTTAAGTACACCTACGGAAGAAGTAGATGCTATTATTAAGCGATATCCAAGTTGAAAACTCCATAATAAACGGTAAGTTGAAAGTTGATTCATCAAGTGATGATGATTTTATAGGTTTTATTTTTGGGTATAGAGATCAAGGCCATTATTATCTCTTTGATTGGAAACAGGGAACCCAAACATGGCGTGGTTATTATGCTGAAAATGGAATGAGTGTAAAAGTTATAAATACTGATATTCCTATGAACTATGAAGATTTGTGGCTAACAGCCGGAAATGATAAGGTAAAAACTATATATCACAATAATATAGCTTATAAGGATTTTGTAGAGTACGATTTTACATTGAAGTTTAACAACGATGGGCATTTTAATATCATCATCAGCAATGATGGCACCATTTTAGATGATATTCGTTATATGATACCACATATACTTCGGGAAAATTTGGAAATCACAATTATTCCCGACAACGGGCAGTGTATAGTGCTTTTACTTCTCAGGAATTGATGGATGAGGTTTACTCATATCATGCTAAAGCTAGCAATGAAGCTGCTGATATTCTGCAATACTCAATAGTAAAAGGTCCAAATGGAATGACAATTGATAAGTATACGGGAGAAATTAAATGGCCTGTTACTTCTGATGATATAGGTTAGCATGAAGTAGCTATTAGGGTGGAAAATGCAAAAGGTTTCTATGATATACAGGAATTTAAGATTAAAGTAATCTGATTGGAAAATTCATTTTTCAATTTTTTTCATCAAATATTCAATTTTTTTCAATCGTTATTTCTTTAAATAAACTATAATAAGTCTAAACATATGTTGACCGGTCCTAATGTGTTTATTTTAAAGTAATGAAAATTGTACTATTCATAAAATATAAATTAAATTATATAAAAAGGGGATGAATTTAAATGGGAAGCATTATTAGAAAATTTAAATATGCTGCTTTTGCATTAGTATTAGTTGCAGCAGTTGGAGGCATAAATTTGTTTTGCCTGAATACAGCATATGCATCGACTACCTTAACTTCTGATAATAAATTATGGGACTTTACGACAGATGGCACAATTGTAAAATATAATATAGAGCAAGATAAAAATAAGACTACTAAAATAACAATACCTGAAAAACTCACAGCAAATGGTGTTTCTTATAACATAACAAAAATTAGCTGGGGGGCAATAGGATGGAATGATACAATAGTTGAAATCAATATCGGCTCAAATATTACAGATATTGAATCCGGTTCATTTACTAAATTGACAGCATTAGAAAAAATTAATGTAAGTTCAGGGAATAAAAAATATTGTGATATAAACGGTATTCTATACAACAAAGAAAAAACATTTTTAATTAGATACCCACAAAAGAATGAAACAAAGATTTTAGAGCTCCCGAATACATTTACATACTGTTATATAAATGCAATAGAAAAAGCTGAAAATGTAGTAGGATTAAAGATCCCAGCAAGCTATACAGGTAAGAGTAGAACCGATAAGGATAAATTAGAACCGAAATTTTTTCCTAATCTAATGACGATAACTGTTTCACCTGAAAATGCGTACTTTTTAGCAGAGGAAGGCGTTCTTTACAGTAAAGATAAGACTACACTTTATTGGTATCCACCTAAAAAACCATCATCTAGTTTTACTATTCCAGATAGTGTTAAGACTATAGCTATGGATGCATTCATGAATGCAGAAAATTTGAAAAATCTTAACTTGACATCAAAAATACAAAGCATAAGTAAAAATTTTGAGGGATGTAAATTGACATCTATTAACAACATAAAAACAAGAAAAGAATATATTAATTGGAATCCATCGATTAAATCAATTTTCCAGAAGCATCTTCATTATTTTGAGGACCAACCCTTTTCAATATCTTTGGTAGAACAGGAAGTTCAGTATGCTGTAGATACCTATATCAAAAAAGGTATGAATGATTATGAAAAACTTTATGCATTGTACAATTATGTAGCTAAAAAGGTATCTTATACGGATGGAAATACTGGTGAAGAACAATATCATTGCCTTTCTTCAGTGTTCCTTGGAGATGAAACAGTTTGTGAGGGATATGCACTAGCAATGTCATTGTTGTTGGATAAAGTTGGAATAACAAACTGTTCTGTTTCAGGTAATAGTGTTGAGTTTGGCAGCCATGCATGGAATCTGGTACAGATCAATGGAGTATGGTTACAAATTGATGCTACTTGGGATGATAAAGGAGATTATGCAGGTACTCAATACTTTTTGAAAAGTAAAAGTGAATATGAGAAAATACATGCACCATACAAATTAAACATCAATGAAAATTTCACAAAATATAGCTTTGGTGTGGATAAGTCGATTTACAATTATAATTTGCCGCAATGCAATATAAGAATAGGAGATATAAACAAAGACGGTGTAATAAACGAAGCAGATAAAAACCATATGTTGAATGAAATACAGGGCTATGCAAAGTATTCTCACTTGGGATATTATAATGTGCTTGCAGATGTGAAACTTGACGGAAAAATTGATATGGACGATTATAATTTGCTATGTGACAAAATTGTTTTAGAAAACAAAAATATACTTATTGGTGATCTTAATAAAAATGGGGTATATGATAAGGAAGATTTAGCCCTTTTAGAAAAAGAAATTCAGAAGTGTAAAACACAACCAGGATATTATAATATTCTTGCAGATGTTTACTATGACAGAGCATTAGATATAATTGATTATATTGTGCTAGAGGATTATGTTAATCATAAAATTAGCTAGTAGACAAAAAGTCTTAGATTAAGTAATGCATCAGAGTACTAACAGATATTGATATGTGATAAATAAAGTAAACAATTAAGGGGGATACATTCACGTAACCTCCTTGATTGTTTACTTTAATAAATAGATAAAAACAACAATGAATCATATGAAGCAAAAACATTACAATAAATGTTACTTGACTTTTAATTTCGGGGATATTACTATATTATATATTGTTTATTTAAACAAATGTAAAAACAAATATATATTTTGACAAACATGATTAATAAATATAAAATTAAATATGAGTAAGCCAGATGATCGCGTGTAAAGTACCGAAAGGTCTTACACGAGGAAAGTCCGGGCTCCACAGGGCAGGGTGCCGGGTAACTCCCGGTGAAGGCGACTTCAAGGAAAGTGCAACAGAGATATACCGCCTCATTTATGAGGTAAGGGTGGAAAGGTGAGGTAAGAGCTTACCAGCGACATGGCGACTTGTCGGTCTATGTAAACCCCATCCGGAGCAACACCGCAGAGGGACGTTAAGGTGGCCCGCTAGTCCCGGGTAGGTGGCTTGAGCTATGCAGAAATGTATAGCCTAGATAGATGATCATCAAATACAGAACCCGGCTTATAGACTTACTCAATATTAATTATCAAAAAGACTGGCTTTTAAGGCCGGTCTTTCTGGCTTATTAAACAGATACCAATTCAATTGACATGTATATATTTGGTTTAAGTATAAACTTTCAATTTTTTTCAATCCTATTTTCTTTTGATAAACTATAATAATTCTAATAATGAAGCTATAGGGGGCATGGAAAGTGGAAAACTTTATAGAAAAAAACATTCGGAGATACAGGAATTTTCTTATTATAAATATTGTCCTGCTTATTTTAATATTATTCATCACATCATTCTTTATTAATGATTTTTACAATTTATTACTTGGCCCCTTCGAACTAGACAGTAAGACAGTATCTTATATTATAAATAATAGCAATAATTTAGAAGAAATAAAGAATAATAGTATCACTTATAATGGATTAATGGATCATGTTCAGAGTTATTTCTTTCCACGATCCTTTTCTGTAACCCTGGGAGATTTTATAGAAAAAATGAAAGAATGAGGATAACACTATAAGATTTTTAGGTAACATAATTTGGCTGTTGTTTGGTGGTATAATTGGGGCTATTGGCTGGTTTTTAGCAGGCTTGATCCTATGTATAACAATTATAGGAATACCATTTGGGCTTCAGCATTTTAAACTTGCGAAACTGGGGCTTATACCTTTTGGTGCCAAAATACATTAAAGATGTTTGAAATTTTAAAATCAAGGGTTTCAGAACACATAGATATATCAGATTAAATTAAACATGTTTTATTACAATGTTTCTGCTGATTACCTAAAATTGAAAATGTATTTGGAGCGGTATGGAGGAAATATGATAATCGAATCCGAAGATAAGAAATCATATATAAATATAGAGTTTGTTGAAAAGGAATTGCTACTTTGGAAAGTATGAGTCCGGAGGACTTTTTTCTGACAATAGAGACATATGATTCGGCGGGACATTTTAGGCTTAAGTTTAAACTTTCAAAAATAATGTATTGTCCGGATATGTTATATTCATCAATAATAGGTGGATTTGAACTTGATACATCAAGTTTTGGTAGTATGGTAAAAGAGTTTGAAAGGATTGGCTGAATATAAATAGTTGAATGTTTGAAATTAGAGTTTATGAGGGGTGGATAATATATGTCTTGTTTAGGAGTGTTTTTTGCAATTGAACAATCTGAATCCAAGATATTGAAAAAATTCAATAATGATACTAAATTGGTGGAATATATCAAAGAAAATATTGAGGCAAAATGGGATGAAAATTGGTTATGTGAAGCTGATAAGGCTTGGGACGCAATACATAGGTGCTTTGCCGATGGAAAACTTGAATTGTTTGGTGGGAAGCCACCTTTAAATTCAATAATTTTTGGTGGAGAAATTTTAAATACAGAACCCGATTACTATGTATCATTTAAGTGTAATGCATTAGTTAAGGAAATCGCAAAAGAAATATCATCAGTAAGTAAGGAAACGTTAATGGACTTATATAACAAAATTGCTGATGATTATCAGGGAGAGCTGAATGAAGAGGATTTTGAGTATACTTGGGAATGGTTAGAAATCATAAAGGAATATTACATAAATGTTGCAAATAGTAATAGAGATGTCATATTTACTGTTGACCAATAAAGCTGTAATAAAGTAATTTATAAAACTTAAATAATGTGAGGAGGCAACAGTGGTTATTTTAATAGGTGGCGTTAGTTGTACCGGAAAGACAGTAATGGCACAAAAATTACTTGAAAAATACAAGATTCCGTATTTGTCGATAGACCATATAAAAATGGGATTAATTCGGGGAAATAAATATTGTGATTTTTCTGCAACTGATAGTGATATTGAAATTACAAGCAAACTTTGGCCTGTTATAAAGGGTATTATTATGACCAATATTGAGAATGGACAACATATTATTATTGAGGGATGTTATTTGCCACCTGAGCAAATTTGTGATTTTGAGCCTACTTATTTAAAGCAAATTATTTCATTTTATTTAGTGTTTTCAAAGCATTATATTGAGAAGAACTATATCTCGGGAATTATTGAAAATATGAATAAGATAGAACAAAGAATTTATGATGGTTATATGAGCCAAGAAAACTTTATAAAACTCCATTCACAGCTTAAAGAACTTTGTATAAAGAATAATGTTAAATTCTTTGAAATCAACGATGATTATGAAAGAGAAATGAACTGATGTTGTATAATAATACTTGACATGAATACTTAGAACAAATAGGCTAAAAGTAAGAAAAATGGAGGTCAATCATGTCAGGAAATGTAAAGAGGGTTACAAGACAGTATACAGAAGAATACAAGGC
>Ga0208695_1000293_pt1 | contig 59880 bp, 55 predicted proteins | sample AD_UKC111_MetaG_FD_184449 | JGI IMG/M metagenome (GOLD analysis project Ga0208695, IMG submission 184449) | Active sludge microbial communities of municipal wastewater-treating anaerobic digesters from Hong Kong - AD_UKC111_MetaG (SPAdes)... | ecosystem: Engineered > Bioreactor > Anaerobic >... | reverse complement strand
TTGTTTCCAAATGCTGTGAAGGGCGGTGGTGAGTTCGTTCTCAACCCGCCCCCATAACTTCATGGGGATGTGACTGCGCCCTTTGCGAAGGGCTTGCTCTATTGTGGTGGTGATGGGCGAGCCGGCGTAAGGGAGGAATGGAAAAGCGTCCAGACGGGTTGGGCCGCCAAAATTAAAGTTGAATTGACGTTGCATATCGTGACCTGCCAGCATACTTGCTAGCGCAACGGCGGCATGTTCGCGTTCGGGGCTGTCTTGAGTTTGACGCCAAATCACAAGGTTGTCACCGCCAACCCAGGGGATGCCTGGGAGTGGGGCGACCCCAAGATTTTCGATGACTTCGGGGGTGGCATTGCCGCGCAGGTAAGAATAGGGTTGGTCTACACCTGTGATGATCATGGCTGCCTGTCCTTGTCGGAACAGGTTCATGACTTGCTCATCTTCAAGCCCGCGCGTTTCGGGAGTGAGAAAGCGCCCCAATTGATAATAGGCTTTCAGGCCAGCAATGGTTTGAGGGCGTAAGAAGGCGGGGTTCTCTTCTGCGGTGACAAAATCGCCGCCTGCACCCCATACCCATGCAGCAATTTGGTGGAGGGTGTTGACATGACGACTGCCGGAGCGCATGAGCCATGGGTTGGGAATGCCAGCGTTGATCAGTTGTTGGATGGTTTGGTCGAGATTGGCAGCGCTGCTGAAGGCTTGTTGTTCCTGAACTCCAGCTTTTGCCAGCAGGTCACGGCGATAACAAATGACAAAGGTATAGGATGTCCATGGGAGTGCCCAGGTGCCAGGAATGGCGGTGCTTTGTGTGCTTTGCCATGAGGCGGGTAAGAAAGCGGTTTCGCCTCCCAGGGCTTCGATTTCAGATCGGCGAAAGGGGCGTAGGGCATTCATGGCAACCAGGCTGCTGACCCAGGTGGCACCAATATGGGAGACATCGGGGGCATGGCCATGAAGAGCAAAGGAGACCATTTCGGTCCAGCCGGTGGCCCAGGGCACGGTACGAATATGCACAGTGATACCGGTCGCTTTGGAAAAGCGCTCGATTTGTTCGCAGACAGAGGAAGACGGTTGATCGAGAGTTGAGAATTCGAGTTCGGGCTTCACGCGGCTTGCCTGATTTTCGTGGTTTTTAGAAAAATGACGATTTTAGTATATCACAAATTACACACCACACCCCCAGGAAATTGGGGTGTGGTGTGTAATGCTAAAGGACTAAATGCGTTTGCGGATGACGCGCCCCAGGCGAGCAATGCCTTCATTGATGATTTCGGGGCGTGAGTAAGAGAAGTTTAGCCGCATGGTGTTTTCGCCACCGCCGCAGGGGTAAAAGGAGGACCCGGGGACAAAGGCGACTTTTTCGGCAACGGCATCTTTGAACAATTCGGTTGTGTTCATGTGCTCTGGCAAGGTGACCCATAGGAATAGACCGCCAAGCGGATGAGTCCATTGCACACCATTGGGCATGTTTTCGGCCAGTGAGTCCAGCATGACATCGCGACGCTCCTGATATACGCGGTTGATGACCTGAACGTGTTTATCTATGAAACCACCATGCCCAACTTCATAGGCGACTACTTGGTTGAAGGTGGCCGTATGAAGGTCGGCGCCTTGTTTGGCAAGGACAAGCTTGCGGATGACTTCGGGCGGGGCAATGACCCAGGCCAAACGTAGGCCGGGGGCAAGGATTTTTGAGAAGGTGCTGAGGTAGATGACGTTGCCTGTGTAGGTGCCGCTTTGGTCTCGCAGATTGTTATCGAGCATGACAACAGAAGGCAAGTGTTCGCCTTCAAAGCGTAATTGACCATAGGGATCATCTTCAATGATCGGTACACCATAGCGATCGGCTAGTTCAACGAGCTTCATGCGGCGTTCAAGCGACATGGTGACGCCCGTTGGGTTTTGGAAGTTGGGCAAGACATAGATGAATTTGGGGCCAGTTCGCAGGGCTTCTTCCAGTGCGTCGGTGCGCATACCATCCTGATCAGATTCAACGGGAACGTATTCTGCGCCGTAAGCATTCCAGGCCTGTAGTGCTCCCAGGTAGGTTGGGGCTTCAACCAGGATGCGGTCGCCATGATTGATGAAGATTTTACCGAGCAGGTCTAGGGCTTGTTGTGAACCAGATGTAATCAAGACGTTATCGGCAGTGACGCCAAAGTTGAAGCGTTCTGTGTGGCGAGCGATCATTTCGCGTAGGGGCTGGTAGCCTTCAGATGCGCCATATTGTAATGCCTGCCGGCCATTGGCATCCAAAACGCGAATGCAGGCGGCTTTGAATTCCTCGATTGGGAAGACATCGGGAGCAGGGAGGCCGCCCGCAAAGGAAATGATATCGGGCTGCTCAGTGAGTTTGAGCAGTTCTCGGATGGCGGAACCTTTCATGCGCTGAGTGCGTTGTGCGTAGCGATGATCCCATTGCGTATGCTGCATGTTTGTTTCTCCTTATTTTGAGTTGAAAATCAGGCTTGGGTGCGCCCTACACAGAGCGCACCCAAGCGGGTGTTTAGAGTTTGGGGAAGCGGCTGATGACGGTAGCCGGGGTCGGCAGGGTAATGCGATCGCCAGGTTGCAATTCTGCAGGGGCTTTGGCGGCAGTTTTGGGTGCGCTTTGGTAGATGGCGATGGGGGTGCCTTCGATGGCCGCTTTTAGGTCGAGGCTGGCCTGACCCGTGAGGTAGCCTTCCATGTCAATGGCGCAGCTGGTGACAACACCAATGACTTTGCCTTTGCTATCAAGGACGGGATCGTGTAGGTGGGCCATGCGCACACCTTTTTCGTTAAAGCGGAAGCGCACGACGACAGTTTTGCGTTTGGCTTCGCGGGCGAGATAGGCTTGCCGACCAATGAACCAGGGTTTGTAGGTTTTGACGTAGGAGCCAAAGCCTGCTTCGGCTACGCCTAGGCCCAGGTCGCCGCCCATTTCGTGCCCATAGAGTGGTAGGCCTGCTTCGGTGCGTAATGAGTCGCGGGCGCCCAGGCCGCAAGGTTTGAGTCCAAAGGGTTGTCCGGCCTGTGTGAGTGCATTCCAGAATTCAACGGCTTTGTTGGGGTGAACAAAGAGCTCAAAGGCCATCTTTTCTCCGGTATAGCCGGTGCGGGAGACGATCAGGTCAAAACCACCCACTGTGGCATCGCAAAGTTGGGTGCGTTTGAGCGCCAGGATGCGTTTGCGTGTTGGGGCATCGCAGCCAAGAGCAAGCAGGATGTCGCGTGATTTGGGGCCTTGTAGGGCAATGTCAATGCGCATATCCTGGCCCTCTTTGGGGTCGCGCAGGTTGCGTAAGCGCACATTGCGGCCAAATGCATGCGCCCAGGGTCGTTGACGGTCTACGAGGACTTTTCCTTCGCGTACAGCGTTGAGCCAGGCCCAGTCTTTATCATCGTTGGATGCATTGACGACAACCAGGAAGCGTTCTTCGGCGCGGCGGTAAACCAATGTGTCATCAATAACGTTGGCATCTGGATCCAGGAAGTGTGTGTAGCAAGATTCGCCAACATCCAGACCGCAAATGTCATTAGCGCAGACGCTATCAAGGAAGACTGCGGCATCGGGGCCTTCGGCTTGATAAACACCCATGTGAGAGACATCAAACAGGCCAGCTGCCTGACGGGTGGCGAGGTGTTCTTCGATGACGGAGGTGTACCAGACGGGCATTTCCCAGCCGGCAAAGGGGATGATCTTTGCACCAAGGGCCTGGTGTGTTTCGTACAGTGGTGTGCGGCGCAGTTCGCCTTCTTGTTCTTGCCAGGTGAATTCAGGTAAGGGCTGTTGAGTGGAGGGGGTTTCAATGCCGATATGGAGTGGCTTGGCGGTGTCGAAGCGTTCGCCTTCGGCGCTTGTGATGGGCGCAGCGTCTGACTCGGTGACGAGGATGGGCCCGGGCAGGCGGCGAGTGGGGTCGTCATCAAACTGAACGTAACCATCTGAGAGGTCACGCAGCCAGGTGATGCCAAGGCCAACTTGAGCGGCGGGCAGACTGAAACGGAAGTGTTGTGGCATCACGCAGGTGAGGAAGCCATCAATGCTGCCTTTGGGGGTGTTGAGACGGGTGGGTTGACTTTGACCGGGTTGCAAGTCTTCAACAGCGCTGCTGAATACGTAATTAGCGAAGGTGCGCACATTGCGGCCTTGCAGGTCGTAGCAGGCCCATTCGCCGGGTTTGGAGGGCTGGTCGTCAATGTAGAAGAAGTGTGGGTAGCCGTGCTTTCCAACGGTGATGTCTGCACCTGCTTTTTCGGCCAGAGCACGCACGCGCAGTTTGGCGTCTTCCAATACGCCGAAATCTACTTTGGCGCGTTGGGCAGGGCCCTGACGGGTTTCAACGCTGTAGGGTGTTGTGGCTTGTAAGACATCTGCGATGATGTCAGCAACGGTGCGCATGTCGTTTTCGTCCAGGCCACGTTGGGTCATCCAGGGGGTGCCAAAGCGGATGCCAGAGGCATTGAGAGCAGTTTTATCGCCGGGGATGGTGTTGCGATTGAGGACAATGCCAGCTAGATCCAGAATGCGGGCGGCCATGTCACCGGAGAGGGGGGTGCCGTCGGGGCCGACAATGGTCTTGCAGTCCACATTGGCAAGGTGGGTGTTGGTGCCGCCATAAGAGATGCGCAAACCGCGTTCTTGCAGACGTTGGGTCAGTGCGGCGCAGTTGCGCAGGATGGCTGCTTGCAGCTGACGGAAGGCATCGGTGCGAGCAAGTTTGAAGGTGGTGGCGAGGGCAGCAAAGACGTGCACATGGGGGCCGCCTTGCTCGCCGGGGAAGACAGCCCGGTCAATTTTGCGTGCCATGGCTGCGTCTTGCGTGATGATGCAAGCGCCGCGTGGGCCGCACAATGTTTTGTGGGTGGTGAAGGTGATGACGTGTGCATAACCGACCGGGCTTGGGATGACGCCACCTGCAATCAGCCCAGCGATGTGAGAAACATCCGCTAGCAGAATGGCGCCAACCGAGTCGGCAATGGCACGGTAACGCGCCCAATCGGGCACCCAAGGATAGGATGAGTAGCCGGCGATTAGGATTTTGGGCTTGTGTTCTTGTGCCAGGGCTTGCATTACGTCGTAGTTGATTTGTTCGGTGGTCGGGTCTACGTTGTAATGGATGATTTTGTAGAGCTTGCCGGAGCGGTTGACGGATGAGCCATGGGTCAGGTGACCGCCGTGCAAAAGGTTCATGCCTAAGACAGTATCGCCTGGGTTGATGAGGGCGTGATACACGGCGTTGTTGGCTGGGGCGCCAGAAAGGGCTTGAACATTGACATAGAGCTGATCAGCGGAGACTGTTGGGGTGGCAAAGGCTTCGGCACAGCGGCGGCGGGCGAGTGACTCAACAACGTCTGCGTATTCAACGCCTTTGTAGTAGCGGGGATCGGCGTAGCGGCGATAATGGGCAAGACGGGCTGGGTAATCGAGGATTTCTTGTTCGCTCATCCAACGCGTGTCTTCATCCGGATAGCCTTCTGCATAAAGGTTTTGAAAAACGGAACCAAGCGCATCGCGCACGGCAACGGGGGCAGTGCTTTCGCTGGGAATCAGGATGAGTTTGCGTACCTGGCGTTCAGCTTCGATTTGAATCAGTTCTTCAACTGCTGGGTCAAGCTGGGACAGTGAACCACGAAATAGGTAATCGGCCATAGAATCAGTCTCCTTGTTTGAATTTTCCCAAAAAAGCCTACAACACGCGGCAAGCAAAGCAGGGCGCCTACCGCGTGTTTCTTTTGGTCTGTTATGATTTTAGTCTGCTCAGGCAAGCTGAACAAGTGAAGTTTGTAGCAATTTAGACTGTGATGTTACACATTCGAAGCCGGTGGGGAAGGTTCTTTTTGTTTGATCCAGTCGAGAATGAAGGCAATCACTTCTGCTTTGTTGGGCTCGTTGTGTAATTCGTGGTAGCCGCCAGGCCATTCGCGGAACGTGATGCGCTCGGGCGGAACGCTCTTGGCCATTTGATGGACGGCGGGAACGCTGACGAGGCGATCTGCGCTGCCAACCATGAGCAAGAGTGGTAGTGGAAATTCAGCAGCATGTTGCAGCACCCACTGTCCGTTTTGAATGATATCCAGGCCAAGGCGGGCAGAAATCTTGGGATGGACGAGTGGATCGGCCTGGTATCGGCGAATGACTTCGGGGTCGTTGGAGAGGCCGCTGAGATCGAGGCCATTGTCAATTTGCATGGTGGGCATCAGGCGGTATGCAATGCGGGCGGAAAACAGCGTGGCCCGCGTGGGAGGGGTGGCAGGCGCAAGGCCTGGGCTTGTGGCAATAATGCCAGTTAGATTGGGGCGGCGGTTGAGTGCGTAATAGAGCACAAGAGCACCGCCCATGCTGTGACCATAAAGGAAGAGGGGCAGGCCGGGGTGCAGCAGCGCAGTTTGTTCAAGGAGGTAGTCAATATCTTGCATGGCGACTTCAAAGGAGGGGATGTGACCGAGTTGCCCACCTGTTTTGCCGTGACCGCGCAGGTCAAGGGCCACTACGCTGTAACCAGCAGCATTAAACGATTCGGCAACATGGGCATAACGTCCGCTGTGTTCACCCAGGCCATGCACCAGGGCAATGGCGCCGCGTATTGGTACATCGGGTTGCCATTCTTGGGCATACAACTTTTGTCCATCTCGGGCTCGCCATGAGAATTCAGTATGCGTCATGAGGTTTCCTCCAGGTTGAGATGAAATTTGTAAATGTCTGGTTTATAATCAGTGTGAATTTAGTGTATACCTTTTTTGTGTTTCGGGCAAGCTGCTTGGTGTGCGGATTGTTTGGCTTGGTGGAAAAATCTGCATGGAAGCGATGTATCTTATCAAAACGAAAACTTTGCAGTTGTGGAGGTTGGCTATGAATATGGCACCGGATGGCGTTGATACCGCAGCGCGTGAGCGTGGTTGTGGCCTGGTGGCTTTGTTGACTTTGATGGTAGTTTGGGTTTTGGCTGGAACGTGGGCTGTTACGGCGATTAGCTGGGTTACGGAACAGACGATATTTGAGGGCTCGTTTTCTACGTTTGACTTTCGTTGGTTGTTGGGAGTAGGGTATGTAATTATGTTGGGGGTGCCGTTGGGGGTGGCAACGGTAGCGGTGCGCTCACCGCGCAGTAAGGCGTTGTATCGCACGTGGTTCATGGCTGTTTTGTTTGTGCTGGCTTTGGTGCCGGGGCGTGTGCCGCGCCTGATTGATGCCCAAACAGTAGCGGTTTTGCAGATTTTGGGCATGGTGCTATATTTGTTGTTGCTGACGCGGTGGTTGCGACACACCTATCCGGGGCGCTTTGGATGGGGAGCGGATGCTAGAGGGGGAATTTGGCTGGCTTTGCTTGCTGCACCTTTTTTGTTGGTGGGATGGGTGCTGTGGGGTGCGATGGGTTCACCGTTGGATGTTCTTTTGAATAGCATGACAGCTGTTTTGTTGGGAGTTTGTGCAAGTTTAACGTTGCAGGGGGGCTTGCTGTGGGCAACACAAGATGTCAGTCGCCCTTATCGGCTTGGGGATGTGTTGATGGATAGTTTGGGGGCGTTGGTGGCTTTGTTGATTCTGGTAACCGGGCTCGGACAAGTTGGAATGCAGCCGGTGCTTTCGATTCTGTTGCCGTTGTTGGCGCCGGTAGTGGTGATTTTAAGCCTGTGGGGACGTGGACAAAGTCAGTTGGGGCGTTGGATTGCATCGGCAGTTTTACTGGCAATGGCCGCGCTTGGCCCATTGGTTTTCGTTGATCCGGATGAGATGATGCTGGTGACTTCAAGTTCGGCGGGGGATTTGATCAGTTGGGTAACGCGCGCAGCAGGCTTGGCGGTATTGATGGCGTTGACGTTGGATGTGTTGGCCTTGGCCTGGATGCAGCGTTTGATGCAGGGGGGCGGCATTTCAAGAGGGGTGCGCGGTTTGGCGGTTGTTGTTTGGGCCGTTGTAGTGCTGGCTTACGGATTGGGTGGGCAGCCTGGTTTTTATGGTGAGCAATTATTTGTCATCTTGAAAGATCAGGCAGATTTGACGCAGCAAAAGGCGATTGCTGACCCTTTGCAACGCCGGGCAGCGGTATATCGGGCGCTGACTGCTCATGCAGAGGAGACGCAGACCTCTTTGCGGAACAAGCTGGATAGGGTGGGGATTGACTATCAGCCCTATTATTTGGTCAATGCGTTGGAAGTCAGAGGCGGTTGGTTGGTGCGTCTGTGGCTACAAAGTCAGCCTGAGGTGGAGCGAGTGTTGGATAGTCCGCATCTGCGCCCTTTGCCGGAACCGTTGCCGGTTAGCGTGGGCGTGTCAGAGAATGCGCCAAAAGAGCCACAATGGAATCTGACGCTGATTGGGGCGGATCGGGTGTGGAATGAATTGGGTGTGCGTGGGGCAGGTGTTGTCATTGGTCAATCTGATTCGGGCGTGCAGGGAGATCACCCAGAAGTTGCCGATAGTTATCTGGGGCGAGATGGGCAGGATGAGTATCGTTGGTATGATCCATGGTATGGCTCTTCCAAACCGGTTGATTTTGGCGGACATGGGACTCACACGATGGGGAGCATGGTTGGCAATACGGTTGGGGTGGCGCCGGATGCCGATTGGATTGGCTGCGTGAATCTGGCACGCAATTTAGGCAATCCGGCGGTCTATTTGAGCTGTTGGCAATTTATGTTGGCGCCGTTTCCTCAGCAGGGCAATGCGCTGCGGGATGGGAAGCCCGAGCTTGGCGCAAATGTGCTGAACAATTCATGGGGATGTCCATGGGTGGAGGGATGTGATCTGCAGGTGTACGAGCCGGCAGTGGAGGCTTTGCGGACAGCTGGGGTGTTTGTGGTCGTTTCAGCTGGCAATTCGGGGTATGGTGGTTGTGGCACGGTGCAAGATCCGCCGGCTGTTTATCGTCAGGTGTTTTCTGTTGGGGCGGTGGATCGAACCGGTAACCTGGCGGCCTTTAGCAGTTTGGGGCCTTCGGCATGGGATGGCGAGGCTAAGCCAGATATTTTAGCGCCCGGCGAGGGTGTTTTGTCTTCTTACCCCGGTAACTCCTATGAGACGGCAAGTGGCACTTCTATGGCGGGGCCGCATGTGGCGGGGGTGGTGGCGCTGATGTGGTCAGCTAACCCAAGTCTGATTGGGAATGTGGATTTGACGGAAAAAATTTTGATTGAGACAGCTCGTCCATATACAGGGGTTGTGCCACAATGTGTGCAGGATGCAGGTGATTTGCGCAATGCCTCAGGGGCTGGGGTGGTGGATGCTTATGCGGCGGTGCAACGTGCCTTGTCGTTGAAATAAGAATTTTGGGTAACTTTGAGCGTTGGATGGTGTTTTAATGGTAAAGCCTCAAGAAGAACGTCTTGATGACGCACTTTCAGATATGGAAGCTGTGGCGCGAGCTGCAGGAGGCGATACGGCAGCGTTCAGCGTGTTGTATGAGCGCTACGTAAACCGTATTTACAATTACATCTTCTATCGCACAGGTGTGCCTCATGAGGCCGAAGACTTGACGGAGCGAGTTTTTGATCGGGCCTTTGGACACATTGGCAATTATCGCCCAATGGGGTTGCCGTTTTCTGCATGGCTGTATCGGATTGCGCATAACCTGGTGGCAAACTGGCATCGAGATAACAGCCGGCGGCGTGAGGTGCCATTGGATTCGCAGGATTATTTGGTACAGCGGACGGATGGGCCTGAGCTGGCGATGATGCAGGGACAGGAGCTGGAAACGCTACTGAGTGCGATTCGCACACTTTCGGAGGAGCGGCAGCATTTGCTGGTGCTAAAGTTTGTGGAAGATTTATCGAATGCGGAGATTGCGGTCATTATGGGGCGCAGTGAGGGTGCAGTGAAGAGTTTGTATCATCGCACGTTGTTGGCGCTGCGCGATGCATTGGAGCAGGCAAAACAAACTGGAGGTTGAAGATGTTACGGATTGTGACGGATGCAGCGGCAGACATGCCGCCCGAATGGCTTGAGGAATATGATATTGCGGTGCTGCCGCTTTATATCCGCTTTGGGGAGGAAAGTTATTTGAGCGATGGGCGGTCGGATGCGGCGGAGTTTTATCGGCGAGTGTTGGAACAGCGTGCAGCACCCAAAACTTCGCTGCCTTCTCCGGCGCAGGTGAAGGCGTTTTATCGTCAGATTGCACAAAAGGGCGATGTGATTTTTTCTTTGCATGTCGCTAGCAAAATGTCGGGCACATTTTCGGTGGTACAGACAGCCGCGCGTGAGCTCGCAAAAGAATTTCAGATCTATGTGTTTGATTCTGAGGCGGGGTCGGCAGCGTTGGGGTTGATGTGTCGCGAGGTGCGACGATTGGCGACATTGGGGGTGATGCCGGCCAAGATCTTGGAGCGTTTGGAGGCGATGCGTCGGCGTCTGACGGTGGTGTTTACGCTGAACACGCTTGACTTTGCGTATTTGAGCGGGCGGGTCAGCGCATTACAAAATGCGATGTCTATGCTGTTGAAAATTAAGCCGATTATTGTGCTGCGAGATGGATTGTTACAAATGACGGAAAAGGTGCGCACGCGTCAGAATGCGTTGCAACGGGTGGTGGCGATGGCGGCAGAACGTTTGCAAGGGCGGTTGGCGGATGTGGTTGTGGTACACGCCAATGATTTGCCGACGGCAGAGAGAGTTTGTTGGCTGCGGTGCGGCGTACGTTACGGGTGCGAGAGATTATGCTCAGCGAGCTTTCGCTACCTGTTGCTGCAAACCTGGGGCCTGGAACGGTAGGAATTGTGGCATTGCCTGTTGAGGAAGGTGTCGAATGAATTTTTCTGCGTCAGGTTTGGAGGATTTAGAAACGCAATTGCGTTATTCAATGCGCCCTGTGCAGCCTCGGCGTGAGTTTGTGGAACATTTGGAGCGTCGCCTGACGCGCCCACCGCGCACGATCTTAGAAGAACGTTCTGGGCAGATGGCCTGGTTGGTGGGTGTGACGGGATTGTTAATTGGCGTAGCGTTGATGATGTTGTTGCGTTGGCGGCGTTAGGCCAAGCCAAGTTTTTGTTTTAGTTTCAGTTCTGAGGGCTCAACCAAAATGCTGCCGTCAGGGAATACGATGGTTGGCACGCTGCGAAAGCCGTTGTTGGTTTTTTCTACGAAGCTGCGTGCTTCAGGGTCGAGGTCAATATCTATCCAGCGGTAGGGAATGTGATTCTGGTCAAAGACATTGCGGGCGCGACGTGTGTCACCACACCATTTGGTGCCGTAGAGAATGATTTCAGCATCTTCAGTCATGTGTGTTCTCCTGAATAGAAAAGTTGAGTAACCGTTGCGTGATGACTTTTGCAGCTGTAAGTGGATCTTGGGCGCTGCGGAGGGTGAAGTCGGTGTCTACGCGGGTTAGCAGGGTTTGGAGAGCTTGTTGTAAATCATCTGACAGTTGTGGTTGTTGTGCAAGCCAGTTGATGGCGGAAAAGGCGCTGTGTGGTGCAGGAAGGTTGTTTTCTTGCGCATAGGCAAGGATTGCAAGCCCTGCTGTGCGACGCGCACAGACCCGTGCCCGCCCTTCAAAGCCAGCATTCCGGGCAGTTACTGCTCGGTCAAACTCGGCTTGAAGGGCTTGTTGGATCGTGTTTTGCATAGGATGATTGTAATCTGCATCCGAATGTTTGCCAAGTTGCTCGTATCAGGTTCGCTGTAGGTGAAGCGATAAATTGAGCCTTTTATAGATGCTGCGAGCTTGTTCAAGCAGGCTTTGGGCTTGTTGGGGGTTGTGATGAGATTGTTCATGAAGGCCCCAGGCGCGTTTTGTATGGGCAATTTCGGCCAGGGCTTGTTTTTGTTCAAAGATGGCTATGCTGCGTTGAAAACAGTCACTGGCAGAGCAGGTTTTTTCTTCCAAGTTGATGGTGGTATCTGTCTGAGAAAGAACCTGTCCAATGGTACGCAAGGCGCGCCCTATCAAATCGGGCGATTGCACCTGCTCGGCAATGTTCAATGCTTGTTGGGCAAAAGATAATGCCTCAAACAGTTTCCCTTGGCCAAGAAGTGCCTCGGCCAGAAAACGACATGTGTTTGAGCTTTCATAGCGGTGATGCTGGATGGATGGTAGGGTGGAGCGCAGAATGTGTTCCGCTTTTTCATATTCTCCGGCTGCGGCCAATGCGCCGCCCAGGTTGCTGGTAGCGAGTAACTCATTATCCTTTCCGCCAAGATGGTGATAATTTTGTTGGCATTGTTCAAAAATTGTTGCGGCGCGCAGATAATCTCCTTGCATATATGCTGTTGCGCCCAAATTGTTTAACACTGTGGTTGCATTGTAGCGATCGCCTTCTTGACGTTTATGCTCCAGAACAATTTGCCAGCTGCGGATAGCTTGATCATAGTCGCCGAGAAGCCAGTAAGCGGAAGCGCTGTTGTTCAGAAGCATGTCACGTTGTTGGTTGGCTTCGGGAAGGGTGGCGCTGATTTGTAAGCCCTGTTGACACGCGGATAGAATTTGTTGGGCGTCGCCATTGTAATAAGATACCCAGGATAGGGCTTCGTAAAATCGTAGCTTTTCGGCGGGTTGGATGGCAGGACTGGAAAGCAGGTGTTGTAGCTCGGACAAGATTTGTTCACTTTGGGGAATGTTGCCATTACGGGCATAAAGCTCGGCGAGGGAGCATTGGGCGCGAATTTGTTCGGGCAAATTGGTTGTTTGTTGAGCCATGTTGTTCCAGAGATGGCACTGTTGAATGGCTTCTTCATATAGACTTAAGCGATGCAAAACGAATGCGTAACTTTTGTGAAATTGGATTCGCAATTCGGTTGGCAGAAGGTCTGCGGCAAGCTGGACGGCCTGATAATAGGTCGCGGCTTGTTGGTAGCCAGTGGAACGAACGGAGCGTTCAGCTGCGCGCAAGTACCAATGGGCGGCTTGTTCAGGCAGTTCGGCGTTTTGGTAATGATCAGCAATGATGGGTGACCACTCGTCGCTGCGGGCGCCGTTGACTTGGATGAGCCATTCGGCGGCTTGTTTGTGGTAAATGCGACGGGATTTGCGTAGGGTTAATTCGTATACGACATCGCGCAGGAGAATGTGGTGAAAATGGTATTCGGTTTGACCTGGGATTTGGCTCGAATGAGCCTGATGGATCAAGCCTTGTTTGCTTAGGCTGACCAGGATTGGTTGGATGTTTGGCTCCGGTGAAAGAGTTTGCAAGGCACCATCCCAAAAAGCTCTTCCAAAAGTGGCGGCTTGCTGGAGTAAAATGCGTTCTGTTGCGTTGAGCTGTTCGATGCGAGCTTGTAATACGCCCTGAATGGTGTGGGGCAATATCAAGTTGGGTGGCTTTTCGGCAACAGTTTGCCAGCCTTGAGGCGTTTCATAGATTATTTTTTGTTCTATCAACCAATTGACCAATTCTTCGGTGAAATAAGGGTTGCCTTCGCCGCGCTCCGCCAGAAGGTTGACCAACCAAGGGGGTGGGTTGGCAAGCCCTTTTAGCAGTTCGAGGGCTAGCTCTTGGGCTTTTTCAATGGGCAGAGGTGCAAGGTATAAATGCCGATGGGGAGGAGAGTCCTTGGTCCATGGAATGTTTTGTTGCCAAAAGTCTGAGCGTGTGAGTGCAATCAGCATCAGATTGAAATCTTGTTGCATGAGGTCGTGCAAAACTTGTATGGAAGGTGGGTCGGCCCAGTGCAAATCTTCCAGCAACACAAGGATTTTTGTTTGGGCAGACAGGCATTGTAGGATTTGGTAAAGTAAGACAATGGCTCGATTGCGGATTTGCTTTTGATCTTCGAGAATGGGATGGATCCAAGGGCTTTGACTGAAATCCAACCCGATGAGTTGCCCGACAAAAGCGGCAGCTTCATCGCCTTCTTGGGGTAAGATGTTTTTGAATGTGTTGGCTAAGAGGGTGCGTGCTGTCTGTGGGTCTTCGGTGGTGTGGATGCCAGCGTAGTTGTATAGCAGGTCGCGCAGTGTGTAGTAGGGGATAGATTGTGTTTGTGACCACGATCGAGCTCTGAGCATGAGGAAGTTGTTTGGGGAGGGCAGGGTTTGCAGAAATTCGGCGAGCAGGCGGCTTTTACCTACGCCGGCATCGCCAATGATGGTGATGCTGCGCATGCCGGTTTGCTCTAGACATTGCTGAAGAATGCGCAGGGGTTGTTCACGCCCGATGAAACTGGTGTTGCGGTTGGTTTTGAGGCCGCGAGTAGGCATAAAGAAGGTGCGAGGGATGCGTTGGTGCACGAGATAGGTTTGAATGGGCTGAGTTTTGCCTTTGACGATGATGGGGGGATAGGCTTCTATTTTGAAATGACCGCGCACCAGGTCAGCAGTTTCTTGGGAGATCAGAATGCTATTGACAGGCGCAGCACTTTGCAAGCGACTGGCAAGGTTGACAGTATCGCCCATGGCAGTTCGCTCTTGGGTGCTGCCTACTTCGCTGATTAGCGCTGAGCCGCTGTGAATGCCGATGCGCATTTTTAGCTTTGAGGATTGTAGAGCAGAACGAATGGCCAGGGCTGCTTCAACAGCTCGCTGCGCATCATCTTCGCGGCTAATTGTGGCGCCCCAGATTGCCATCACGGCATCACCGATGTGTTTATCAATCCAACCGCCGTGTTCAATCAGAATTGGATCAAGCGTTTGCCATAAGCTGTTAATTTGATCGGTTACTTCTTCCGCGTCGCGCGTCTCTGAAAATTGGGTGAAGCCGCACAAATCGGCAAAGAGAATGGTAACTTGTTTACGTTGTTCGGTTTGGGCTGCTGAGTATTGGGCGCGCATGGTTTGTATGGCGAGGTTAACAACTTCGTCGCCCAGAGCGGCGCGTTGAGCTTCTAAGGCTGCAATGGCTTTTTTCAACGCTTGTTCATCCATGGCTTTAGTTTAGCATAAAAGGCAAGCTATGTTATAATTTTGAGAATTGTTTTAGCTTTGGAGGAAGTCATGAAGATGAACATTGAAGAGCAAGTAGCTTACTTAATGCAGGGCACTGAATATGGTGATGCGACGATTCAGCAGACGATGACCGACGAATTGCGTCAACGTCTCATTGAGGCTGAAAAAGAAGGGCGTCCGTTGCGCGTGTATTGTGGCTATGATCCGCGTAAACCTGATTTACATTTGGGGCATACGGTGACGATGCGCAAGCTGCGTCAGTTTCAGGAATTGGGGCACGAGGTGATTTTTGTGGTCGGCACATATACGTCGTTGATTGGCGATCCATCTGACAAAGATGTGTTGCGACCGCGGCTCTCGCCAGAAGAGGTGGAAGAAAATGCGCGCACCTATGCGGAGCAAGCATTTCGAATTTTGGATCGTGAAAAGACGCAAGTGCGTTATAACGCTGAGTGGCTGGCGGGGTTGAGCTTTGCGCAGTTGATTCAGTTGGCATCAAATTTCACCGTGCAACAATTTTTGACGCGCGAGAATTTCAAGCTGCGTTGGGAACGAGCTGAGGCTATTTACCTGCATGAATTGTTCTATTCGTTAATGCAAGGGTATGATGCATATTATTTGAATGTGGATGTGCAGGTCGGCGGGACGGATCAATTTTTCAATATCGTTACAGCCTCACGTAAGTTGATGAGCTTTTTGGGCCGTAAACCGAATGTGGCAGTGATTCTCTCAATTTTGCCGGGCACAGATGGCGTGGTGAAAATGAGCAAATCGCTTGGCAATCATATTCCAATTAGCACAGATGCGGTGGATATGTATGGCAAGGTGATGAGCATTCCGGATATGGCGATGGGGCAGTATGCTCGGCTTGTGACGCGCTGGACACCGGATCTGGTGGCGGCGTTTGAGGCGGGCCTTAAGTCGGGTGAAATGCACCCACGCGATGCCAAGATGCGACTGGCACATGAAATTGTGGCTAGTTTTTATGGCGAGGAAGATGCAGATCAGGCACAGGAGGCGTTTGTGCGCCTGTTCCAGCAGCGTCAGGTGCCTGAGGAGATGCCCGAGTTTCGGCTTCAACCTGGCCAAACCGTGTTGGATTTGCTGATAACCGCTGGTTTGGTTGCGAGTAAGAGCGAGGGACGGCGGCTGATTGCACAACGCGGTGTGCGGTTGGATGGTGAGGTGTTGGAAGATGCGACTTTTGTTCTGACGCGTGGCGGCGTGTTGCAGGTTGGTAAACGTCACTTTTTGCGATTGGTGAGCTAGGGCTGCATACTGAGCAGACTTTGCCAGAATTGATGGCCTAGTTGGGCTGCCTGAAGAGGGCGAGCATCTTCAAGGACAATGACAAGAGTCAGGGGGGTGCCTTGCCAGCTAGGCTGTACACCCGATAAATACCAGGCGATGGGTTGTTGCTCATCGCCTAATGCATTTGCGCTGATTTCCCAGATAGGTAATCCGTTGGCAGCGAGTAGTGGCAGGGTGCGCACAATGCCGTTGGCTGGTAAGCTGGGCTGGGGTTGTTGATTGCTGAATACAATCCACCCTTGCGTTGGTGTATTGACAGCTAATCCAAGCCGGGGAGCGGGGCGGTTGCCTTGTTGATTGAGGGCAGAAGCTGCAAGCGCCATCTGGAGCGGCGTAATGCGCAAACCATCTTGTCCTAACGCAGATAGGGTGGGAAGGGCGTTTTTGTCAGGTTGGGTTGGTGGGCTGCTTGGCAAGGGTAGGGCGGGCATTTGGCTGAAGCCAATTTGTTCATAGAGGGAGCGAAAGTCCTGGCTTGTTTTTCCTTCGCTGAGGCGTAGGGCAGCTGTGGGGCAGCCAAAGCGCAAAATTTCGTTCCATGTCGCAGAGGTGTCTAGCGGTTGACTACATTCGAATAGTTGCCCTTGGAGGCTGTAAGAGAGGGCCAGGGGGCGGTTGGGCAGGTCGGCGCGCGAGAGTTGATCGGCTAGCAAAAAGGGGATCAGTGCTTGACCCGGTGGGTAAAGACCTTGCACGGCGCGATTCAGCAAGGGGGCGCGTTGGTCATTGAGCCAGGTTGGCCACTGTTGTTCAATTTGATTGGGATCAAAGGATGGTGAAGAAGCCATGGCCAGGATCTCACCGGTGTTGGCGTTTAGCAACACCAAGGCGCCGGTTTGACCTTCGAGTAGTTGGGTGGCTTGTTGCTGTAAATTGAGCTCAAGGCTGAGACGAACATCCAGACCGGGCGGTGGTTGACTAAAAAGAAGACTGTAATACCAAACCAGTGACGTGGGGGTGCCTTGCAGGCCGCGCAGATATCCATCGAAGCCAAATTCTGCGCCAGATTGACCATAAGTGGCGTTATGATAGCCAATGACAGGTGCCACTGCTGATGTAGTAACGCGGCGAAGGTAGTTGCCTGGTTGACCTTCTGTATAGGCTAATACTTGATTGTTTCGGTCGAGCAGTTGACCGCGCAATACGTAGCGGTCGGCGATGATTCGTCGGGGGTTGTCTGGGCGGGTGGCAAGAGCTGGAGAACGTATAATGCTCCACCAGCCTTGTAATAGTGTCAGGGCAAACAAACCAGTCAATAATAGAGCTGCGGTCGTCCAATAAGGCTCGGGATGGCGCAATGGGCTGGGCTGGTCTTGGGTGTCGTTGCTAATGCGCAGCAGAATTAGCAGGGAGAGAAAAGAGATTAAGAGGGATGAACCGCCGTAAGAGACAAAGGGAAGCGTGACCCCTGTCAGGGGAAGTAAGCGGAGGTTGCCACCAATGATTAAAATGCTTTGCGAGATTAAGTAGGTGGTGATGCCGCCTGCTAGAAGACGCTGGTAAGCGTTGGCGGCGCGAATGGCAGTTTTTAGACCGCGTAGTGTGAGAATGCTCAGGAGCAAAAGCAGACCGACCCCACCAAGCAAACCGCTTTCTTCGCCAATGGCAGCAAAGATAAAGTCTGAATGGGCAATCGGCACAACACTGGGGCTGCCCAAGCCGGGGCCGCTGCCAAGAAAACCACCAGAGGCAAACGCAAGCAGTGATTGAACAATTTGGTACGATCGTCCGCTTGCATCCAACCAGGGATTGAGCCAGGCCTCCACGCGCACACGAATGACATCAAAGAGTTGATAGCCGATGAGGCCGGCAACGCTAAGCAACCCCGCGCTGATAAGCAAAACGCGGCGTTTGCCGGTGGCGAGATACACAATCAGGGTGAAGAGAATAATCAGCAGCGAAGCTGTGCCAAGGTCGCGCTGGACAGCTAACAGAGTGATGGATGAGCCAACCAGCAAGAAGGCTGGGGTGAGAATTTGTAATAGTCCAATGGTGGTTGCCTGTCGTTCAGAAAGGTAGGCAGCCAGGTAAACGACCATGAGAAGTTTGAGCGCTTCAGCAGGTTGAAAATAGATGCCACAGCAGCCAAGCCAAAGCCGTGGGCCGAATCCGCCGGGATAGGCACCAAATATCAATGTGAGTGCGATCAGTAGGAGAATGCCACTCAGCGAGAGATATTTATAATGGCGCAATTCCTGGATTAGGTTGGGAATTTTGAGGCCGAACCAGAAAAGGGCCTGACAGACGATGAGCCACAGCGTTTGCCGGATGCCGAAATCGGGAGTCAGGCGCCAGATTGTGAGCAGCCCCCACCCGCTGAGCAGAGCCATGATGGGTAATAAATATGGGTCGCGATCGGGGGTGTATTTGCGCGTTTGACGGTGAAGGAGCGCAAACCCAACGATCCAGACGAGGACAGCAGGCCAGTGCGTCCAGCGATAGGCGATATTCCACGAGTGCAAACGCGCGGCGGGGGCAAGGGTGAGGCTGATGGCATAGATTAAAATAAATCCTGCCGTCCAGGACATCAAGCGTGCCTGAATGTGATCTTTGGATTCGGTGGAAGTGGGGAAGAGCAGGTTCACGCGGGGAGGTATTTGCCGATCAGCCAGGCCATTTCGCTGCGCTTTTGGGCAGAAATATGATTGGGGTTGGTGATGATGGCTTCGGCTAGAGCATGATGGCAGGAGCAATCTTCTTCTTCTGGCAAGGCTTCAATCAGGCGCTGAATGGCTGTTTGGGCAAGCTCGGTGTTTTGCATTAGGGTGCGAATGACGATTTCGACGCTGACGGGTTGTTCGCTGATGTGCCACACGTCATAATCGGTGACGTGTGCCATCGTGGCGTAGCATAGCTCGGCTTCGCGGGCCAGAAAGGCTTCGGGGCAGGCGGTCATGCCGATGATGGAAATACCCCAGGAGCGATAGAGATCGGATTCGCCGCGTGTGGAGAAGCGCGGACCTTCGATTGTGATCAGGCTGCCGCCTTTGTGGACAATTCCACCGGCTTGCCGAACTGCTTCGTGGACTTGTGAGGCAAGCCGTCCGCAGAAGGGGTTGGCAACGCCAACATGGGCGACCAGGCCGTCGCCAAAGAAAGTGCGGGCGCGGTTGCGGGTGAAATCTACCAGTTGATCGGGAATGACGATGTGGCCGGGGGCGTAATCTTCGCGCAATGAGCCACAGGCGCTGATGCTGACAATGCGCTGTACGCCAAGGATTTTGAGAGCGTAGATATTGGCGCGATAGTTGACTTCGCTGGGGGAGATGAAATGACCGATGCCGTGCCGGGCAAGGAAAGCAACGCGTTTGCCGGAGAGTGTGCCAACCAGAATGGGGGAACTGGGTTGACCGTACGGGGTGGTGATTGTGTGGGTGGTGATATCTTGTAGGGCGGCGAAGTTATACAGGCCAGAGCCGCCAATGATACCAAGCGTGGGCATAGAGTGATTCATGAGACAGTTCCTTCCTTTTTTTTCAGGGATTGATGCCAATGCTTAACACAACTTGTCCGCAACGCAACTCATCGCCATTGACAAGGACGGTGGCTGCTTCAATACGTTGATCGTTGAGATAAGTTCCGTTGGTAGTGTGCAGGTCTTCGACCCACCATTGATTATGATGAAAGCTAATGCGGGCATGTCGGGCGGAGACTGTTTCGTTGTTGAGCGCAAAGTGACTGTTGGGGTCTCGGCCTAAAATGATTTCTGGTAGAGCCAATTCCTTTTCTTGGGCGGGGGCGCCTTCCAGAATGGCGAGATGCAGGGTGGGGGTGTGTTGAGGGTGAATGAGCTGGGTGTGGGCGCGCAGTTCGTGCCAAATGGTCAGCATTGCCCAGATGAGAAAACCATATAAGCAAACCGCCAGAAGGATGCGCAAGACAAGGATCAAGATGCCGCTCATTGGGTAACCTTTCTCAATCAGCAGATGTATGTTCTTCGTTGTAGACGAGCAGGTACCCGGCAAGAGAGATGACGTCGCCGGGGCGCAGGGTGTGTTGTGTGACGCGTTGGCCATTGATGGCTGTGCCGCCGCTAGAGTTCAGGTCAAACAAGACGTATTGGCCGCGCACAACGCGTAGCTGAACGTGGGCGCGTGAGACGCGTGGGTCTTCGATGACAATGTGATTGTCTGGACGACGGCCAATGTTGATGACGGGCTGTGTAAGAAAAATAATTTTTTGATCAGGAGTCAGCAGGCAAGCACCTGATGGGGTTTGGGTTGATGATGATGTGGCAAGTGTTGGCATGACGGCGGTTTGGCCGCTGAGGTCGTTTTCAATCACCTGGACGCGCATTTGGCCAGGGGGGAGTTGTGGATCGGATAGAACATGCAACGTAGGGGGGGATAGGAAGGAGATGCCGGCAGAATGAACGCCTTGTTGTAGCGCATTTGCCAGAGATTGAAGGGTGTGGTCATCTATTTGCCAGGCAGCAGTGCTTTCGGGAGGAATGTAAATGGTGAATTGGCTGGGGGCTATTGTTTTGCCATCAGGTGTGGTTGAGAGGTTGTTTTGCACGGCGCGGGCAAGTTGATGGGTTAGATCCATCGAGGGGTCCATCCAGGGTAGATGAATGGCACTGTTTTCAATCCAACGTTGCAAACGGGTTTCGATTTCGTCCAGACGTGACTTCATACTTGCTATTATAAAGCGTTTTTTGCAAGGTTAGGATGCGTTTGTGCTGAACTTTTGTCAAGCAATGAGGGCGGATCGGTTGTGGAGGTGGCAGGTTAGGGTTAGTCCTCGTCCGTTTCGCTGGGACGGCTGATTTCTGCCAGGCGGGCGTGGGTTAGCTCGATGATGGCTTTGACAGGTAAGCGCAGGTTGAGGCCGCGTTGGCCCCCTGAGATGTGGATCTCTTGTTCGGTCTGGGCAGCAGAATCCAGGATGACTTGAAAGCCTTTGTTCAGTAGGGCGAGTGGGGAGATGCCACCTGCTTGCAAGCCGGTCAGCTGTTCAGCCTCGCGCTGAGTGGGCAGGTGCACTTTTTTCTCTCCCAGGTAGGCGGCTAGAGCTTTGAGGTCTACCTGATGATCGCCAGGAATGACAGCGAGTAGCGGTTTGCCAGGTTTTTCGCGTAAAATGACGATGGTTTTGTAGATGATGTGTGGGGATACACCCAAGAGTCGGGCTGTTTGACGCGCACCGAGCTTTTCAACTGGCAGGTCAAAGGCCGTGTAAGCAATTTTGCGAGAATCGAGTAAGCGTGTGACGTTGTTGGAGGTCATTTGCAGATATAGATCGGGTTGCTGAAAATCCAGGCGCGTTGACGACCCAGGTAAGGCAGATAGCATTCAACGCGATAGGCGCCTGGTTGGTTAATGATTAAGGTGTGTGTTTCACCTTCTGACCAGGATTGGATGCGTTGGCCATTGCAAAGGAGATGGCATTGACAGGGTTGGGGGAGGAAAATTTGCAGGGTGACGCCGCTGTTGAGGGCGATTTTGTCACCTGGAATGGCAATGGGCCCCTGACCCTGGGCAGTGAATTTGAAGCCGTTTGTGGGTGCGATTAGGTCATAGCCAATGAACAGGTGCCCTTTGCGCAGTGCATTGAGGATTGCCTCGCGATCGGCGGGAAGGTCACCGCTGAGTGGCTCGGGCAGGTAAAGGTGATTGTTAATCGCGCGGAAGTGGAACTGGTAGGGGTAGAGCGTGCGACGGAATGGGCCCATGCGAGCGTTTAGGGCATGGGCATCACTGCCGGCGATGGCAACAATGTGTTTGTTCTCTGCAAGCAATTCATCCCATTTTTGAATGGCCTGTGGGTTGGGTCCAACCGCGACGAAGTTGGGGAAGAGGGAATAGAATAGTGCGTGAAACGGAGAGCGAATGCGGCTTTTCAATTCGCTCATTGCGTTCCAGATTTCAAGCCCGTTATATCCATTTACTTCCCAATCGGCCCACGAAATGTCTGGTTCGTGAAAGGCTGGTAGGGCATCTTCGTAGGGGTGTGCAATGAAAGATAGGCCATCGGCTTGTTGCACCTGACGGATGAGATTTTGGGGATCGGATGCAAAGGGGGCTAATTCGCGTCTGACGCCAAAGATGAGCAGGTGACTTTTTTGTGGCCAACGTTGAACATCGTGAACTTCTTCGCCGGTGAGGAGCAGAACGCGCTTTTTGCCTTGCTTGTAATAGCCCTCAACACCGGTGACAAGTAGATTGTGATCCGTGATGAATACGGCATCTAGCCCAGCTTGCAGAGCAGCACGGGCAATTTCGGCATGGGTGGAACGTCCATCAGAGTAGCAGGAGTGGATATGGAGATTTAGAGTGATTTCTTGCATAGTCATTGACGATTTGTGGGGTAGGACGGTATAATTTGGGCGCTTGAAATCTATAGGAGGAACGTGTGACTACTTTTTTTGACATTGCCTTGATTATAACCTCACTTTCTTTGATTGCCAGTGTGATCTTGCAAAGTAAGGGTGTTGGACTTGGTGGTTTGACAGGGGCGCAGTCCGATGTGACGTTTTCGGCGCGGCGCGGTGTAGAACGAACGTTGTTCTTTGTGACCATTGGCCTGTCCATTCTTTTTTTCATTCTCACGCTGGTAACGGTGGTTGTCGGCCAAAAATAGGCTTGACCATCTGGTTGAACAACCAATTGTAATTTTGTTTGCTGGAAGGGCGATCCGCTCGTCAAAGAGGGGAGTTCGCTCTTTTGGCTTTTTGAGCTTTGGAGTTGGAGAGGAATTGGTGTAGGGTACGCGATGAAAAAGTTACGATGGCAACTGCTGATCATTTTCTTGACGGGGATTGTGGTGGGTGTTCTATTGCTCAGTGAGCAGCCGATTGATTTGCCAACGGTTGAACTAAAGCCTACCGAAAAAGGAAGTTATACCGAGGCGTTGATTGGCTCGGTGCAACGCTTGAATCCGGTGTTGGATTTTTATAACCCGGTAGATCGTGATGTCAATCGTTTGTTGTACAGCCGATTGTTGCAATTTGATGCGCGCGGTAATCCGATCCCCGATTTGGCAGAATCGTGGGGGATTTCGGAAGATGGCACGGTGTATAACTTTTTGCTGCGCGAGGATGCGAAATGGCATGATGGTCAGCCGGTGACCGCGGATGATATTCTCTTCACTGTGGAGATGTTGCGGCAGGGAGAAGGCGTGGTGCCAGAAGATTTGCGCACTTTTTGGCAGGCGGTGGAGGTGACAGGTCAGGGACGGGATGTGCAATTCTTGTTGCCTGAGCCGTTTGCTCCATTTTTGGATTACTTGACCTTTGGGGTGTTGCCGCATCATTTATTGGGTGAGAAACAGTTCGATGAGCTGCGAGATGATGCGTTCAATTTGCAACCGGTTGGAAGCGGACCCTATCGTCTGCAGCGTTGGATTGTGGAGGGGGAGCAGATTCAAGGGGTTGTCCTCGAGGCAAGTACCAATTATTATGGGGCTCAGCCTGAGATTGAGACAATTGTATTTCGTTATTATCCGGATTCCGCCAGCGCATTACAGGCATATCGTGAAGGGTTGGTGCAAGGCATCAGTGAAATCACGTTGGATGTGTTGCCGGATGCAATGCGCGAGCCTGACCTTTCTCTCTATACGGGGCGCAGGCCTGAGATTAGCCTGGTGCTTTTTAATTTGAAAGACCCGAAAGCTGGTTTCTTGCAAAAGGTGGAGATGCGCCGGGCTTTGTATATGGCCATTAATCGTCAGGCTTTGATCAATGATGTGTTGGATGGGCAGGCCTTGCTGGCAAATGGTGTGGTTTTCCCTGGTACATGGGCCTATTATGATGGCGTGCCTGAAGTGAATTATGACCCGGAAAAAGCACTGAGTTTGATCAAGCAGGCTGGGTATGTGCTGGCTCAGGAAGGTGATACGGTGCGAAGAAAAGGGGATGAGGAGCTGTCTTTGACGATGATCTATCCTGATACGCCCATTCACCGTGCTCTTGCTGAACGAATTGCGGATGATTGGCGGCGTTTGGGCGTGGGAGTGACCTTGGAGGCTTTGCCTTACGATCAGCTGGTGTCCGATCGCCTTGCTCCGCGCGCTTATCAGGTGGCCTTGGTGGATTTAAACCTGGCACGTTCTCCAGACCCGGACCCTTATCCGTTTTGGGATCAGGTGCAGGCACAAACCGGGCAAAATTATTCGCAGTGGGATAATCGGACCGCAAGCGAATATCTGGAACAGGCGCGGGTGACTGTCAATCGTAGCGAACGCGAGCGATTGTATCGCAATTTTCAGATTGTTTTTGCGGATGAGTTGCCAGCGTTGCCACTGTTTTACCCGGTGTATACGTATGGTGTGAGTAACAAGGTCTACAACGTGCGCATGGGGCCGTTGTTTGATAACAGTGACCGTTTGGCGACAATTTTGCAATGGAGCCTGGTCAAACCTCAGGTTCAGAAAACTCCGTAATGTCTGCGAATGTGAGCCATACTCGGGATTGGGCAGTTTTACGTTCGGCGGCACAAGAGATGCAGGCCTATTTGCTTTCAGATCAGTGGGCCTGGCCGGTGCGGGGAGATGTGCGCTTGACACCCGGAACGTGGCTTTTGAGTTGTCGGCGTTTGCAGGTGTTGACGGATGCATTGGCTGCGGAGCGGGACGAACTGATTGCCATGGCACAGCGGGAACGCACGCGCTGGGCGGCTGCCTGGCGTAAAAAAGTGGCAGAAGATGCTGAAAAGCGTTTGCGCTTGTGGCGCAGCTATGTTTTGGAGATGGTGACTGAGGTGCGCCCTTCACAGGCAGAATATGCAGCACAGGTGCAACAACGGGTGATGTTGGCGTTGTTGGATGAGGAGGATGGGCTCGATTTGCGCTTGCAGCATCTTTGTGTAGAGCTGGATGACTTGTTGCACGGGCGCGGTCGTGCGGGAGACTTTGTCTGGCCGGCGGTGTATGCTGTTCAATTTGATCGGCAGCAGTTTTGGTATTTGTATTATTCTGTCAAGGTGGATGAATGATGCTCTATGAGCAAATTTATGATGTTGTGCGGCAGATCCCGCCTGGGCGTGTGGCTTCGTATGGACAGGTAGCTCGGCTGGTGGGTGGCTGCACTGCTCGGATGGTTGGGTATGCCTTGGCGGCGCTGAAGCGGAGCAAAGAAAGCGAATCTGTGCCCTGGCAGCGGGTTATCAATCGGCATGGGAAGATCAGTCCACACGGTGATGGATTTGGCAGCCTGATGCAGCGAGAGCGATTGGAAGCTGAAGGTGTTGTTTTTGGCGAAGATGGGCGTGTGGATTGGCAAACTTTTGGTTGGCTGGAGGAGAAATGAGCAAGTTCTATACGAGACGTGGTGATGATGGTACGACCGGCGTGTTGGGTGAGGGTCGGGTGATGAAGTATGATTTGCGGATGGAGGTGTTAGGTTCGGTGGATGAGGCAACTGCCGCACTGGGCATGGGGCGTGCTTTGGCGCAGACAGCAGAAGCGCGTAGTTTGTTGCTGCAAATTCAGCGCGATTTGTATATGTTGATGGCTGAAGCTGCGGCAACGCCGGAGAATGTGGAGCGATTCCATGTGGTGGATGCGGAAAAGGTGACCTGGCTGGAAGAACAAACCGATGCGTTGGCGGCACAGGTGAATTTGCCAAAGGAGTTCATTGTGCCGGGCGATACGCCGGCTGGCGCAGCGTTGGATATGGCTCGAGCGATGACACGGCGGGCTGAGCGTCGCATGGCGGAATGGCAGGCGCGAGGTGGCACACAAAACCCAGATTTGTTGCGCTATCTCAACCGTTTATCCTCTTTGTTGTTTGTGTTGGAAATTGCCGAAAACCAGGCCGCTGGGGTTGGCTCATCAACGCTTGCGAAAGGGTGAGGCGGTGGGGACGCTGTTGAATGTGGCGACGGTGCTGATTGGGGGAGCGGTGGGGTTGCTGCTGGGGGCGCGTTTGCCAGAACGGGTGCGGCAAACAGTGGTGGCGGGTTTGGGGTTGTTTACGCTGGCTTATGGCTTGCAAATGTTCTTGAAGACGCAAAATGCACTGGTGGTGTTGGGCAGTTTGCTGATTGGCGCTTTGTTGGGCGAGTGGTGGCGAATTGAAGACCGGTTGGCAGGTTTGGGTCGTTGGCTTGAGCAGCGTTTCTCATCACAGAAAGGTGCTCAGAACCGATTTGTGCGTGGTTTTTTGACCGCTTCGTTGGTGTTTTGTGTTGGGCCGATGACGATTTTGGGCGCAGTTCAAGATGGATTGACAGGCGATTTTTCAACACTGGCAGTCAAGGCTGTGTTGGATGGGTTTGCTGCGCTGGCATTTGCTTCCAGTTTGGGGGTGGGTGTGTTGTTTTCTGTTTTGGTGATTATCGTTTACCAGGGCGCATTGACGCTTTTGGCGGCGCAGGTACAGGCCTGGGTGTCGCCAGCGATGATGACCGAAATGAGCGCTGTGGGCGGGGTCATTTTGTTGGCAATTGCAATTAGCAGTTTGTTGGAGCTCAAAGCAATCCGAGCGGCAAACTTTTTGCCAGCATTGGTGATTGCGCCCCTGTTAGCGGCTTGGGTGCTTTAATCGGTGGTGCTGGCGCGCGCCAGATCAAGTGTTTCGACGGCGTGGCGGAGATGTGGAATGACGATGCTGCCACCAACGATGAGAGCGACGTTGAAAGCCTCGTATAGCTCTTCGTCGCTCCAACCGGCGGCGATGCACTGTAAGATGTGATAATCAATGCAATCGTTGCAACGTAGCACCATGGAGGCGGTCAGACCAAGCAGCTCTTTGGTTTTGGCGTCCAGAGCACCGTCGTTATAGGCGTTGGAATCAAGGTTGAAAAAACGTTTGATGCCAAGGTGTTGGATGCTGAGAATGCGCTCATTCATGCGCGATCGGTAGGTTTGAAATTCTTCCAGTCGGTTGGTCATGAGTTTACCTTTCGAGTGTAGACAGGGAAGGATACGCCGGTTAAAACAAATCCGGCGCGTTGATAAAGCCGCAGAGATTGTTGATTGGTGCTTTGTGTATTGACCCCCACTTTGAAGATGCCGGCGCGCTGAAAGTGGGTCAACATGTCGTGAACAAGGGCCATTCCGACGCCTTGGCCTTGTTGTGCTGGGGCAACGGCTAGCCGCCCCAAGTGAGCACTGAAGGTGTTTTGGGTGGTAATTTGATAACCGATCGTTTGGCCATCTTTTTCGGCGACGGTTGCGTATTCGGATTGCAAATAGGCTTGCTCAATGCTGGCAAAGGCGTTGATCCAGAGGGGTTCAAATGTTTCGGCATCGAGTTTGGCAATGGTGGGTAAGTCTTGGAACAGCATGGGCCGTATGTACAAACCTGGTGGAGGTGTGAGATGTGGCAGGTCGGCGTTGTTTTCCCATTCAAGCAGGACAATGTGTTGGTGGAGAGAAAAACTGTTTTCAAGCAGCAGTTCGGAGAGCCAGGGGGAGAGAGAAACCGCAGCGATTTGTTGCACTTTGGGGCGGGTTGATAGAATCTCGAAGATGTGGGGGAAGAGGGCGTTCCAGGCTGCTTGGGCATCGAAGGCGCAAAAGACGCGTATCCAGGCTACTGAAGCGGGGCTGGGGGTGCAATCCAATGCTGCTAGCAGGGTTGAACCGCGCTCTAAGACCCAAAAAGTAGGCTGTGTAATATGGTCAAGAGGACCAATCCAGTCCAGGTGTTGGTGGCGGCACGGGGCGGTTTGCAGCAAATGCGCGACGGACCCGTAATCAGCCAGGGTGGCAGGGCGAGGGTGCAAAGTGTTGGAGAACAAATCAGCGCGGCGTGCTGAGCTTGCCAACCAGACGTAAGAGCCAGAGCAGGAAACGATCTTTGAGGTCAAGCCTGGTTTGGGCGTTGAGGGCGTCTACCATGGTTGACATGGCTTCTGTGCGGCGTTTGTGTCGGAATTGCATGTTGGAGATGCGTTTTAGTACCAGGGCTTGCAGGTCGCGTTCGCCAAGTTGCTGAAACAAAGCGGCAGATTGTTGGTAGAGGGCTAAAGCCTCGTCGTATTTCTTGAGCTCATCCAGTGCACTGGCCTGGTTGCCGAGCGCCATTGCTTGACGGTGTTGGTCGTTGGCCTGGGCAAAAATTTCGGCTGTGCCAAGGACGGCCTCCAGAGCCGCCTGGGCGTTGCCAGCTTTGAGGAGCGCTACGCTGCGGTTGTTGGCCATCTCTGCGGCGTTGAGTGGGTCATTGGCTGCTGTGTAGGCTTGTTGGGCAGCGGCAAAGGCAGCTGCAGCCTGGGTAAATTCTTCGGCTTCGTAGGCAGATTTTGCCTGTGCAATCATTTCTTGGGGTGTGGTTGGTTCGGTCATGGTTAGTAGGTGATCTCCAGTAATCCTTCAGCAACAGCTCTCAGCTTTTCAACGGAAAGTTCGCTTAGGCGCATGGCCAAATCGAGGTATGGACGGTTGACAGGTTTGCAGATGAAATTTTGTATATCTTGCGGCAGGTCGAGGAATTTTTGAACGGATTGTTGTTGGGCGCGCCAACTGCCAATCGGGCCGCGACGATCAAAAAATTCTTCTACGCGCATATCAAGGGCGGCAGCAAGCAGTTCCAAATCAGGTAAGGGAATGGGGACTTCGCCGGCTTCATAGCTGCGCAATTGTGTTTCGGGAATACCGCTTTTTTCGCTTAGCTCACGTTGAGAGATGTTTTGACGATTGCGGGCCAGGCGCAGCGATGTGCCGATGATGCGTTGACGAATTTGGTTGAGGCGACCGGCTTGTTGGATGGAGCCGCCAATGGGGGTTTCGTTGAGAGATTGATGACTCCAGAAGTGTTCAAGGGGGATGTCAAGGAAGAATGCCAGGGCTTCAATTTCAGGTAAGGAGGGGGCTTCAATACCTTTTTCATATTCGCTGAGTTTCTGAGCGGCAATGCCCATTGCCTGGGCGCATTCTTCCAGGGTTTTGCGTGATGCAATTCTGGCGTCATACATTAGCAGGCCAAGTTTTTTGGTTCGTATTTTGGTGAGCTTTTTTTGTGTATTCATTCACCTCGTCCTGAATGAGTGGTGTCTTTTTTATTATAGCATTACTCTGCAAAAGTCAAGTGACCTGCTGAGGTTAGCGGCGACGGCCAACCATATCGCCGATGTTGGCGCCGAATACTTCGGGGCCGAGTTTGAGGCCGGCTGCTTCCAGACGCGGGGAGAAGAGTGGCCGGATGCCGGTTGGTTTGAGGTCGCCAATTACTTTTCCTTCGGGGGTGGTGCCGGTCTGTTCAAAGCGGAAGATGTCGGTCATGACAACGGTATCGCCTTCCATGCCAGCAATTTCGGTGATGGAGGTGACTTTGCGGCTGCCATCTTTGAGGCGGCTTTGTTGGATGATGAGGTCAATTGCGGAGGCAATTTGTTCGCGAATGACGCGCAAAGGCAGTTCCATGCCAGCCATCATGCACATTGTCTCCAGGCGTGAGACGCTGTCGCGTGGGGTGTTGGCGTGTAACGTGGTCAGGGAGCCGTCGTGACCGGTGTTCATGGCCTGGAGCATATCGAGTGCTTCACCGCCGCGCACTTCACCCACGATGATGCGGTCGGGGCGCATTCGCAGACAGTTGCGCACCATATCGCGAATGGTGACTGCGTTGCGTCCTTCCGAATTAGCAGGCTTGGACTCAAGACGGACGACGTGCTCTTGCTGGAGTTTTAGTTCTGCGGCATCTTCGACGGTGACGATGCGTTCATCTTCGGGGATGAAGCTGGAGAGGACGTTGAGCAGGGTGGTTTTACCAGAGCCTGTTCCGCCGGAAATGACAATGTTGAGACGTGCAATCACACAGGCACGGATGAAATCGGCCATGTTTTTGGTCAAGGATCCAAATTGGATCAGTTGATCAACTGAGAGCTTGCCTTTTTGGAATTTGCGGATGGTGATGGTGGGCCCATCAATGGCAACGGGTGGGATGATGGCATTGACGCGAGAGCCATCGGGTAGACGGGCATCTACCATGGGGCTGTCGGCATCGATGCGCCGTCCAAGGGGAAGGATGATTTTTTCGATAATGCGCAATACCTGGAGGTCGTTTTCAAAGGTGATGTTGGTTTTGGTGAGCTTGCCCTTGCGTTCAATATAGACACGCTTGGGGCCGTTGACCATGACTTCGCTAATATCTGGGTCATCTAGCAGGGGTTGGAGTGGGCCGAACCCGAGCATGTCATCTACGATGTCGTGAAACAGTTGGTCGCGCAGGGTGGTGGGAAGATTGATGCGCAAGTTCTGGTACTCGCGTTGCATGATTTGGGTGATGGCCTGGCGACGTTCTTGCATGGGCGGGGCAAGCGTTTCTAGCTCGCGCGAGATAAGGTTGATCAGGTGCTCTTTGAGCCGTGCTAAATCGGCGGCTCGTACCGCTTGTGATGCTTGGGGATTGTTCATAGGCTTTCCTCCGAGCGAATTTCTTCATCTGGTACAACCCAAATGATTTGACTGCGATGGATTAGGATGAGATTGGTGCGCATGACGAGTTTGCCGCTGCTGTCATAGGCTTCGGCTTCAGTGATGGCGAGGAAGGGCTCTTCCATATTGTCAAGGGCGCTTTTAACACGTTCATCAGGGCGGATGTGAATATTGCCGTGAACCCGATGGAGGGTGGTTTGAAGGGTGACCTGGATAGGATTCTTGGACACGACGGGAGTGAAGATTTTGCCTTTCTCGTCAAAGTGTGTAAGCATATGGGCGTTTCCTTTCTATGATTCTTTTTCAATGGGTGGCATTAGGTAGCCAAGCCCGGAACGGGTGACGATGTGTTGAGGGCTGTGGGGGTTGTCCTCTAGTTTCTGACGCAAGCGCGCAATACTGACCCACAAAATTTCCTTGTCCTCGCGATAGTGTTCGCCCCAAATGGCGGCAAGCAATTCTTCTGGTGTGAGTACCTTGCCAAGGTTGTGGGCAAATTGGATGAGCAGACGGTATTCGGTGGCGGAGAGATAGATTGGTTTGTCTTCTTTCCACACTTCGGCGCGAGCAAAATCAATGCGCAGGTTGCCATGGGTGAAATAGCGTTGTTGAGGGGCGCGCTCTTGCGGGGAAAAACGCCGCAAGACGGCGCGAACGCGGGCGATGAGCTCGGTGGCTGAAAAAGGTTTGGCGATGTAATCATCGGCGCCCAGGTTGAGGCCATGTACACGGTCTTGCTCTTCGGTTTTGCCAGTCAGCATGATGATGGGAACGTTGGAAAATTGCCGGATGCGTTCGCAGGCAGTGAAGCCATCGAGGCGGGGCATCATCACGTCTAGAATGACCAGGTCGGGTTGATTGTTGGCAACAAATTCTACGGCGCTTTCTCCATCGCTGCAGGTGCTGACAATGTATCCTTCGGCTTCCAGGTTTACACGCAGCAGGTGCTGATATTGGATTTCGTCATCCACGACAAGAATATGGGGGGTCATCTTGCCTCCACGGATAAGGCGGGATCAGCAGGGGGGGAGGGGAGTTGGATGTGGACCTTGGTTCCCTCTCCAGGTTGAGAGGTGATGAAAATATCGCCCTGATGTGCAAGGATGATTTGCCGACAGATGAAGAGACCAAGCCCTGACCCGTCGGCGCGGACGGCTTGCTCTGGGCCGCGAAAGAATCGTTCAAATACCATTGGTAGATATTCGGCGGAAATTCCTGGGCCGTGGTCTTCAAAACAAAGTTCAATTTGATTAGCAGTGCGCTCGGCAGAGATGATGACAGGCGAATTGGGAGCGTATTTAAGAGAGTTGATGACGATATTATCAAACACTTGCGAAAGGCGGCGCGGGTCGCCTTGTATCAGGGGCAGGGGTTGTTCAATATGTAGTTCGATCTGTAATTCAGGGTGGTGGGTTTGAAAGCGTAGGGTGAGATCGTGAAGGAGGGCCTCAATGCGTACTGGCTGCCAATCCATTTGTACCCGACCGGATTCCCATTGGGCAGAGTCGAGCAGGTTCTGGAGTAGTTTTTCCATGCGGTCTGTTTCCTGGTCAATGATGCGCAGGAATTGTTGTTGTGTGGGTAGATCCCATTGAGCATCGGGGCGTAGCAGAGTGGTGGTGTAGCCCTTGATGAAGCCGAGTGGGCTGCGGATTTCGTGTGAGAGTGTGGCGATGAAATCTCCCTGGGCACGCAAGGTGCGACGAAGCGACTCGACGGTGGAAAGTTCGTGCTCTTTGTTTTGGTAATTGATCAGCATGGAAAGGTTGCCGGCGAGGTATTCGCCGAATTGAATTGCTTCATTGGTGAAAGCGGGCCCGCCAAAACGGATGAAGACAATCGTGCCAATGATTTCTTGGTGGATTTGTAGAGGTGTTGCAAGTAGATAGGGGCGTTTAAGCCGTTCTTCGCTGGTTTCGTCTGGCTCTTGTAGGATGGTGCAACGTGATTGTAAAACCTGGCTGGAGATGGTTTCGCCCCAAGCTACTTCAGCTTGAGCAGAATGGCCCCGTCCGGTGGCTTTGGCATAGGTCACTTCCAGCACATTGAGTCGGGGGTCAAGCAGGTAGACAACAAGGTTATCAAAGATGAAAGCAGGACGAATCCGTTGGATAATTTTGTCAAGGGCGGATTTCCAGTCTGTGGCTTGAGTGAGGATTTGTCCAATGGCGTAGATGTCAGAAAGTTCAATCGGGGGAAGTGACTTGCTCATAGATTTGCCTTGTTTAAATTATACGTCATCTAAAGCTATTCCTCAATTGCTTTGAGGTGGAAGAAGAAGCGACTTCCCTGATTGGGTTGAGAAACAAGGGATAATGTGCTTTGGTGGGCTTTAATGATGGATTGGGCCAGGGCAAGGCCTAGCCCTGTGCCGCCTTGTTTGCGGGTTGAGGAACCATCCAATTGGCGGAATGGTTCAAAGACAAGCGGTTGTTGTTCGGGGGGGATGCCAATTCCTGTATCTGAGATGGAAACTTCGACTTTATTGCCCTGGTCAATCAGTTCCAGGGTGATTTGGCCGCCCGGTTCGGTGAATTTGATGGCGTTATCTAACAGGTGTAAGATAACCCAAGAGATGCGTTCTTCGTCTGCAAGGACATTGGGCAGTTTTTCGGGTGCGTTGAAATGTAAGGCGAGGTTTTTTTCGTTGGCTTTTGGGAATGAGCGGTCAATTGCAAGCTGACAGAGAATGCGTAGGTTGAGTGCATGGGGAAAGATTTGAATCTCGCCGCGCTCGGATAGTGAAAAAAGGATCAGGTCATCAATCAGGCGACCAAGGCGATCGGCGGAGCGAAGCATGACGCCCAGGCCGCGTGCTTGGTCAGGGGAGATTGGGCCAAGGTCGCCGGCGAGAAGCAATTCGAGGTAGCCGCGAATGTGGGTGAGCGGTGTGCGCAGTTCGTGGGAGATGTTGGCGACGAAATTGCTTTTGAGCTGATTCATCTCTTCAAGCTTTTGCATGGCAGCCTGGAGTTCCGCTGTACGTTCCTGAACGCGTAGTTCGAGAGAGCGATTGCTTTCCTCAAGAGCGGAGCGAAGACGCAAAATTTGCTCTGTGACGGCGCGATCCAGGGTGGCGCGGTCAATGAAACCCATTTCGACCAACATTTGACCAAGCAATTGATGGCGTCCTTGTTTGCGCAAGATGGCTTGTTGTTCCAGGGCCTGTTTAAGGTTGGCCTCAGATAGCAATCCACTCTCAACGAGGTAGTCGCCAAGACGGGTGACCAGAATTTCGGGCGCAAGTGGGATTTCGTCGCTCATTTGTTTTCCTGTAGTGGTTAGGCTTGCCAGACCCATTGACCATCAAAGAGGACGGCGGAAGGCTGAAGGTTGAGCAGTTGTTGAGGTGTGGCGGTGAAGGGGTTGATGGGCAAGACAATCAAGTCGGCGAGGAAGCCGGGGGAAAGACGGCCAAGCCGGTCTTGCAGTCCGGCAGCATAGGCTGGGCCGGTGGTAAAAGCTGCCAGAGCGGCGTGGAGAGAAATACATTGGTCTGTGCGCCAGCCGGGCTGTGTGGGGTCAGCATTGGCTGTGCGGCGCGTGATAGCGGCATAAAGCCCCAAGAATGGATTGGGGGATTCAACGGGAGCATCAGAGCCAAAAGCAAGGAGTGTTCCCTGGTTGAGAAGAGTTTGCCATGCGTAGGAGTAGGCAGCACGTTCGCCCCAATGGCGGTCAGCGATCAGGCTATCCGAGGGGGCGTGAATAGGCTGCATGGAGGCGATGATGCCAAGTTGAGCCAGTCGGGGGAGGTCGTCGGGGTGGAGGACTTGGACATGTTCGATGCGGTGACGTAGGTGAGGGAGGGTGCAATTCGTTTCATACTGGCGTAATTGCGCATAGCCATTGAGTACTTCGTGATTGGCACGGTCGCCGATGGCGTGAATGGCAAGGGCAAAGCCACCTTGGGCGGCTTTTTGCCCGATTTCAAAGACCTCTTCGCTGTCAAGGAAGGCAATGCCGCTATCATTGCTGTTTTCATAAGGTTGAAGCATGGCTGCTGTTTGTGGGCCAAGCGCACCATCCGCAAAGAGTTTGATATTGCCGATGCGCAGGGTATCATTGCCAAAGCCGGATCGTAAACCCAGTGCCAGGGCGTGGGGCAAATCTTCAACGGGGAGACTCTTTAGGACGCGCAAGCGCAATTCGTCAGCTTGTTGCATTTCTTGAAGGGCGGCAAAACACACCGAGCGATCAAAGTCGTGACAGCCGGTGAGGCCCATTTGCCAGAGACGGGGTTGTGCTGCTCGAATGGCTTGACGTACGGTTTCTACGTCGGCGGATGGCAAAGCAGGTTGGATGAGTTCCATGGCACTTTCGTAAAGAATGCCATCCGGTTCGCCATTGGGCAGGCGGCCAATTCTGCCACCTTGCGGGTCGGGGGTGTTGGCGGTGATTCCAGCAGCTAGCAGGGCAGCGCGATTGGCCCATGCGGCATGGAGTGATTTTGCGGTTAAGTAAACTGGGTGGTTGGGAGCAATTGCGTCAAGGTCAGCGGCGTTGCCAAAGCCTTCAGGCCATAGGTTTTGATTCCAGCCGTGGCCAAAGACCCACTGTCCGGGAGGTGTGTTTTGGGCACGTTGTTGCACGCGCCGCAAGCATTCTGCGCGGGTGGGGGTTTCGCAGTCTATCAGTTGAAGGCTGAGGGCATAATGTTGTAGGTGCAGATGAGCATCTGTCAGGCCGGGCCAAATCGTTTGTCCGCCCATGTCTTGCACTTGGGTGCGGCTGTTGGTTAGGGATAAGATGTCTGCTGACTTGCCAATGGCAACGATGCGACCGGCGTGGATGGCTATGGCCTCGACCAGAGGCTGTTGAGGGTCTTGTGTATAGATGCGGGCGTTGTGAAGGATGAGCATGGGGGTCATTCCTTGAGTAGGTGTTGCAAGAGCGCATCAAGTTCTTCTTGTGAATAGTAGCGAATGGTGATGGCGCCGCCGTTTTTACCGTGCTTGAGGGTGACGCGCGTGCCTAGAGCTGTTTCCAGGCGCTGCTCCAGGGCGCGTAGTTCGGGAGGGGCAGGGGGGCGTGGCGCTGAAACCGGGCGTTCGCCTTTCATGCGCCGGATGAGTTCTTCGGTTTGGCGCACGTTGAGCTCGTGTTTGAGGATGGTTTCAAGGGCGGATTCTTGGGCTTGTGGGCTTGACAGCCCTTTGAGGGCGCGCGCGTGTCCTTCACTAATCTGTCCTTCGGACAGTGCGCGACGTACAGAGGGGGCAAGTTTGAGCAGGCCAAGCGTATTGGTGATAGCTTCTCGGCTTTTGCCCACGCGTTGGGCAATTTCTTCGTGCGAAAGGCCAAATTCTTCGACTAGATGGGCGTAGGCTTCGGCAGTTTCAAGGGGGGATAGGTTGGCGCGCTGGATATTTTCAATCAGGGCTAGTTCCAGGCGTTCCTGGTCGCTGGCATTGCGCACAATGACCGGGACAGTTTGTAATCCAACCAATTGTGCGGCGCGCCAGCGTCGTTCGCCAGCAATGAGGGTGTACTGGTCGTTGACGGGGTCATAAGAAACGATAAGCGGTTGTAAGATGCCGTGTAATTGAATGGATTCAGCAAGGTTGTTTAGCTCAGATGGGGCCATGTCGGTGCGTGGTTGGCGCGGGTTCGGGCTGATTTTGTCAATTGGGATGTAGCTGGCGTTGCTTTCGGTGCTAAATCCGCTGGGAATGAGGGCATCTAGACCTTTGCCGAGGCCGGTTTTACGCGTCATGGGGTTTTCCTTCAGCTTTCAAATCGGGAATATGGATGCCATCTTGTTCAAGGATTTCGCGTGCCAGGCCAGCAAAAGCGCGAGCGGCCGGGCTTTCGGGGGCGTAGAGCGAAATGGGCAGGCCGCGCGAGGGGGCTTCAGCTAGCCGAATGCTGCGTGGAATGAGGTTTTGAAAAACCCGGTTGGGGAAGTGCTTGCGGACTTCATTGACGACATCTACAGACAGATTGGTGCGGCTATCATACATGGTGAGGATGACGCCGCGCACTTTGAGGTCGGGCAGCAAGGATGCCTGAACGCGGTTGATGGTTTGGGTCAATTGGCTGAGACCTTCAAGCGCCAGGTATTCGCATTGGACGGGGATAATGACGCCGTTGCTGCCCGCAATCAGGCCGTTGACGGTCAGCAAGCTGAGCGAGGGCGGGCAATCAATGAGGATGTAATCATATCGTTCGGCGATGGGAGTCAGTGCGTTTTTAAGGCGCTGTTCGCGTTGAGGCAGGTCAATCAGTTCGATTTCGGCACCAGCCAGAGCGGGTGAGGAGGGCAGAATGGAAAGTTTGAAGCGTGGATTATGCAGAATATGGGCGTTGATGCCGGTTGCACCGATGAGTACTTCGTAGGTGCCATTTTTGACGGTGCGTTTATCAATGCCTAGGGACGAGGTGGCATTGGCTTGTGGGTCGAGATCTACCAGCAAGACGCGTTGGCCATAATATCCCAAATAGGCGCATAAGTTGACGGCACAAGTCGTCTTACCAACGCCACCTTTTTGATTGACAAGGGTGTAAATACGAGTCATGGGGTTAGCTTCCTGGAATGATTTCGACTAGGTCATCCTGAACTTCGGATGGGGTGGGAACGCCATGGATGGCTGGGCGGGTGACCGAACGGGCGGCAATGAGGGTGGCAAATCGGGCTGCTTCCCAGGGGTTTTGGGTGGTATAGAGCCGAACAAAGAAACTGGCAGCAAAAATATCTCCGGCGCCTGTGGAGTCTAATTCTTGTACTGTGGGGGGGCGAAAATAACGAATGTCACCGTTCCAATAGAGTCGTGCGCCGGCAGCTCCTTCGGTGACAACCAGTATGCGGACTGCACTGGCAATTTCTTCGATGTGTTTTTCGCTGTGGTTGACATCTTCGATACTGAGGATGGCGGCACTGGAGCGTTCAAGGACAAAGCTCGCTTCAGGCCATTCGCTGAAGTGGACGTTGCCTTGTTCATCCCAGCTGCGCATCCAGCCCTGGGGTGTGAGACCGAGGAGCTTTGTTGCAAAGCGTCTTACCAGGGTGGGGTCTACTTCTTGGGCGATGGGGGCAAGGTGAACAATGGGAGCGCTGCGCCAGGCGGGGGGAATGTGTTCAAAACCGAGGTGTTCTGCACGGTGGTGAATGCGTTGTTGACGGCCGTGTGGGGTTTGAATGTTCTCAAAGGTAGTGCTTTGGGACGCAGTGTGGTTGACAATGGGGATGCCTTCAAGGGGGCTTATTTGTGCATCGGGGGCATAGGAGGTGACAATGCCCACACGCAGCCCACAGGCTCGAGCGGTGAGGGCGGCATAGGCCGCTGTGCCGCCTAGTTGGATCCCTGAGGGGGTGATATCTTGGCTGATGTGACCAATGATCAGGTAATCTATGGGTTCAACGGGTAGGAGTGCTCCCATCATGCGTTTAGACCCTCTTGGTTGGTGGGGTGCGCCTCGACCGGAAGGGTTTCTAAGGCGTCATCTAGGGTGATGTTGTCACGGCGCATACCTGGTACCGGTGTGGCGCAATAGGGGCACAGATTCCAGGAGAGTTCCATCAGTTTGCCGCATTGGTGGCAGCGTTTGCGCAGGCGAGTGTGACAGGATGGGCAAGCGATCCATTCCGGCGAGATGCGTCGGCCACAACCCGGGCAGAGTGGTGTTTCTTCAATTGTTTGTAAGATGGCTTCTTCTTCTAGTGTTTGTTGGTATTCTTCTTCAATTGTGCGTTGTGGGCGCAAGATCAGATAGACGAGAACGCCGGGAAGAAAGAGGACGGCCACAACCAGGGCCGCCAGGACGCGCGCTAATGGGTCGCGGCTGCGCCGTCGAATATCTCGATACGTCCAAAAGATGAGGCTTAACCATAAGGCGGCAAGGAATGCGGCACCGAAGGCGGCACCAAACGTGGCAAGAGTTTTGCTTAACAGGGCAGCATCGGGCATGATTGTTCTCCAATGATGAAATTATAGCATGGATGCAGAAGGATTGTTGAGGATTGCAGAAGCTGTTTTGTGCTTGACAGGAGGTGCGGGTGTGGCGATAATACAAGAAACATTGGGCGGCAAGGAGGTGTGCTGCGATGGTGCGGGAAGCTGGAACAACGTATCGAATTATGGATTTGGAGGAAGGGGAACGTCCGCGCGAGCGTATGGCACATGTGGGGCCAGGCGCGTTAAGTCATGCGGAATTGTTAGCGATTTTGCTGCGTACTGGTTTGCAGGGGGAAAATGCGGTGCAGTTGGCGCAGCGGTTATTACAGGAGTGTGGTGGTTTGCGCGGGCTGGCACAGCGCTCATTGACAGAGCTGGCTGGGTTGCGTGGGCTTGGGTTGGCTAAAGCAGCTCAAATTAAGGCGGGCTTTGAGCTTGGCAGACGGATGGCGTCTTTTTCTCCTGATGAGCGGGTAACCATTCATGGCCCGCAAGATGCTGCTGCCTTGGTGCAGTATGAGATGTCGGCGTTGGTGCAGGAACAGCTGTGGGTGTTGTTGTTGGATACTCGGAATCGGGTGTTGGCGATTGAAAAGCTGTATGTAGGCTCACTTAATTCTTCAACGGTGCGGGTGGCTGAGGTATTTAAACCTGCCATTCAGCGCAATGCGGCTTCTTTGTTGGTGGTTCATAATCACCCGAGTGGTGATCCAACGCCTAGCGCAGAAGATGTGGCATTAACACGGGCCTTAGCACAGGCTGGAAAATTGCTTGATATTGAGGTTTTGGATCACCTGGTGATTGGAGTTGGACGCTATGTGTCGCTGAAAGAACGCGGTTTGGGTTTTGCTTAAATTTGTTGACAAAAAAAGACCGGCGTAGTAGAATAAGGCCTGTCTGGCGAGGTAGCTCAGTGGTAGAGCAGGGGACTCATAAGCCCTTGGTCGTGAGTTCAACCCTCACCCTCGCCACTCTTTTATGCGATCCTCGTGAAGAGGAGAGAAGTCCCCGCCGAACCTGCCGTAAGGCAGGTTTTTTTATCGTTTCTTGTTGGGGTGAGGGTTGTGGTGAAGTGGCATTGGTAAAATTTCAGGAAGTTTCTCCTGGGGAGATGGGTTTGAATACGCCAAGAACAATGCCGATGATTTTTTCGTTTCCGTCTGGTTGGGAATTGAAAAGAATGGGTTGGTAAATTGGTTTGTTGCTTTCAGAGAGCAACTCTGCGCTTTTGCCATCAGAATGCAAGGAAAATCGTTTGATGACCAGCCCCAGGCCGCGACCTTGAATTACTTGGGCAATGACGATGTCGCCCGGTGTGGCCTGTTCCTGAAGTTGGATGAGGACGTAATCGCCATCGTTGATGCCGGTTTGGTTCATGCTGTCGCCGCGAATGCGCATAATGAGATATTTTTGATTGCGGTGCAAGCGGATGGCACGTTTGAAGGTTCGCCTCCCTTTGCGATTGGGCAATCCAACGAGCTTCCACCGGTTGTTTTTGAATTTCCATTCACTGAAGTCTGTGTTGGGGAGGCGTAACCTTTGGTTGGGAATCTGAGATTCGATGATTTCGGTGGGTGGGCCAGCTGCTGGACGCAGGTCTTCGTAAACACCAATAATTGCAGCGGATTTGTTTTGAATTAAAAGCGCATCTGAGGGTTGGACGGGGTCTGGGATGGGCGTGGCAGCTGGCGCGGGCGCATTGATGGCTTGCGTGGGCTTGGCAGGGCGTTTGTACAAGGCTGTGATTTTGGCTTGCTGTTTGTGGACGATGGCACGGTAGTTTTGGGGGTCAAGTGTGTAGCTGCTGATCGCGAGATGTTTGAATAAGTTTTGACTGTTTTGCCAGCATTGGATGGTGCGCGAGATATCTGCGTCGCGTTCTGCATAGAAGCAGCCGCGTAGCCACCAGGTAAGGGCAAGGTAATGATGTGTGCTTGGGGTGTGATAGCCTGTTTCTAGAATTTCAATGGCAGAGGCAAATTCGTTTTCTACCTGCCATTCGGCATCGCCTTGTTTGTCACGCAAGAGTAATAAGGCAAGCAAAAGGTGCCCAAGGGCTGCATCAAGGGGATATTGTTCGGGCGGACAAGCATTCAAAATTTGGCGTAAGCGCTCAATCCACAATGCGCTTTCAACGGGCTTGCGACCGCTTAGCTGTTTAAAGAGCAGCTGATAAGGTTCGCGAGAGATGTCGCTGAGCTGCTGACAACAGTTTGGTAGCTGCAATTCTCGAAATGCACTTTCAATAGAATCCATAAGCGACCCTATGAAGCGTTTGGGACATATGATTATCATACAATAAAAACCAGACTCGCACAAGCAAAAGAAAGGGTTTTGTGGTATTGACAAAAATATTAACTGGTTGTATATTTTACGAGAAAATTATTAACTTGTGGAGTATTTTGTAAATGCCAGTGCGACATGCTTTGCTTGCCTTGCTTGCGCAACAACCCCGTTATGGATATGAGCTTCACGCGGCGTTTGAGGCATTGGTTGGCGGGCAACAAAACTGGGATTTGAAACCTGCACAGGTGTACACGACCTTGTTACGTCTGACAGAGGCGGGGTTGGTGCGTTTGTCTGAGAGTGGTGAGGGGGCAGAAACGGATAAGCGCTTGTTTGAAATTACACCTGAGGGGCAGAAGGAGTTGCAGAACTGGTTGCATTCGGAGACGGCTTTAGAACCGCAGCGCGATGCATTTTATTTGAAATTGATGTTGGCGTTGTCAATCGGCGAGGAAGTGCGCCCGATTGTGCGGGTGCAGCGCACGGCCCTGTATCGGCGATTGCATCAGTTGACGACACAACGACAGGAAGCTGATCCACGGCGCGAGCTGGCAAAGATTTTGTTGATGGATAAGGCAGTGATGCATTTAGAAGCAGATTTACGTTGGCTGGATATGATTGAGGCACGGTTGGATGAGGTGTGTCAGCAGCCATTACCACAACCAGAACTGCGCCGGCGCGGGCGTCCTGCGCGTGGCAGTTGAAATTTTTTCAAAAGGAGTTTATGATGACAACCATTGTTCGTGTGCAAGGCTTAAGTCGGATTTATGGTGAAGGGGATACGGCCGTCACGGCGTTGGACCGAGTGAACCTTGAAGTTGGCGGCGGAGAGTTTTTGGCGGTGATGGGGCCAAGTGGCTGTGGTAAATCCACGTTGTTGCATTTGATTGGCGGATTGGATCATCCAAGCGCTGGAGAAATTGAGATTGAGGGTAAGAAGTTATCTCAGTTGGATGATGCCCATTTAACTGAGCTGCGCCGGCGACGGATGGGGTTTGTATTCCAGTTCTTTAACTTATTACCTGTGTTGACAGCAGTAGAAAATGCGGCGTTGCCTTTGTTGTTGGATGGTGTGAAACCCAGGCAAGCCAATGAAAAAGCTGCGCAGTGGCTGGAACAGCTTGGTTTGATAGAGCGCAGCGGGCATTATCCGCATCAGCTTTCTGGCGGGCAGCAGCAACGCGTGGCGATTGCGCGGGCGATGGTAACTGAGCCGGCTTTGTTACTGGCGGATGAGCCGACCGGGAATTTGGATTCGCGGGCCTCGGATGAAATTGCTGGGTTGTTGCGCAAGGCGGCAAGTGATTGGGGACGAACCGTTATTATGGTGACGCATGATCCGCGGATTGCGGCGTTTGCTGACCGAATTGTGTTCTTGAAAGATGGTCGAGTGGTGGATGAGGCGCGACTGAGCGCAAATGGGCATGAGGAAGCACAGATGGTGAAGGATCGAATGGAGGCGCTATGAGCATCGCGTGGCGTTTGGCGTGGCGATATTTGCAAGGACGCAAGCTGCGTTCCTTTTTGACGACCCTGGCGGTGGCGTTAGGGGTTATGCTGATTTTTGGTTTGAATGGTTTGTTGCCAGGGATGTTGCAAGCGTTGCGGATGACGACAATGGCAGCTGCTGGTCAGGTGGATTTAACGATCACCAATCAGGCGAAGGGGCCGTTTGAGATTGCGGCTGTGGATGTGGTGCGCGATGTGCCGGGGGTGGCGGCTGCATCGGGTGTGTTGCAGCAAAATGTAGTGTTGCCAGCAGGGTTGAACCCTGGTTTTCCCACGGATCCATTGAAAACAGTGAGCTCAGTGCTTTTGGTGGGGATTATGCCGGACGAAGCGCGGACGGTGCATATCTATCCGCTGGTGGAAGGCAACTTCTTGCAACCTGGACGGTCCGGCGAGGTGTTGATCAGCAGTCGCATGGCAGAGAAAACGGGCTTACGCCTTGGGGATACACTGTATCTCCCTTCAACGCAAGGTAAGGCTGGGTTTGTGGTTGTGGGCATTCTTTCATTGCCACCTTCTGCAGGCGCTGAGGAGGTGTTTGTGCTGTTGGAAGATGCACAACAGGTGCTCAATCAAGCTGGGCAGATCAATTTGATTGAGGTGATTTTTGACGCCGCTGCAAAACCCGAGGCGGTTCAGGCCGACATTTTGGCACGCTTGGGGGAAGAGCGCTTCCGTTCTGGTGGTCTGGAATTGGGAAGTGAATTGCTGGCAGCGTTGGATATGGGCAAGGTGGCGTTTTCACTGTTTGGTCTGATGGCGCTGGCAATGGGGGGATTCATTATCTTCAACACCTTCCGTACGTTGGTGGCAGAGCGGCGGCGCGATTTGGGCATGTTGCGCGCTGTTGGGGCAACACGGCAAACGGTGGTTGGTACGATTGTGCTGGAGAGTTTGCTGCAGGGGGGCGTTGGCACATTGACTGGCTTGTTACTCGGCTTTTTATTGGCCAATGTCATGATGGCTATGGTGCGGCCCGTGGCACAAATGTATTTGCATTTGGATATTGGCTGGCCGATTTTTACGTTATCCAATTGGCTGAGCGCGATCCTGGCTGGTATGGGGGTGACGCTGTTGGCTGGATTGGTGCCAGCTCTTTCAACGGCACGTTTGTTGCCTCTGGAAGCGATTCGACCTGTGTTACCGGCAGTCGAGACAATGCGTTCGGCGCGTCGTTCGGTGGTTGGTGCTGTGCTGATTGTGCTGGCTGCACTTGGTCTGGTTTCTGGGCAGATGCAATTGGCTTCTGTGGGCGTGTTGTTCTTCTTAGTGGGCTTGATTCTGGTGGCGCCGGTGTTGGTGCAGCCATTGGGGCGCACGTTGGGGCGAGCGCTGTCGTTATTCTTTGCTCAAGAAGGACGACTTGCAGAAGGAAATTTGGCCCGACAGCCGGGGCGGGCAACAGTGACTGCTTCGGCATTGATGATTGCGATGGCAATTGTGGTAGCGCTTGCCGGTGTGGTTGCGAGTGTGACGATTGGCTTTCGGAATTACATTGAGCGGAGTCTATCGGCAGATTATTTGATCATGCCGTCATCATTGTTGCTGAGTGGCGGCAATTTGGGCGCCGGACCTGAGCTTGCGCAAGAGTTGCGGACTCTGCCGGGCATTGAAATGGTTTCAACATTGCGACTTGCTTCTGGGCGAGTGAACAATGCAGATGTTCAGGTGGTCGGGATAGACCCAATGACATATGGTCAGGTATCTGGCTTGGAGTTTAGCAAAGGTAGCAGCGCCGAGGCGTTTGGAGCGTTGGCAGAGGGCCGGACGGCTATTTTGAACGGTATTTACGCTGCGCAATCCGGCGCGCGGGTTGGGGATGATTTGCATATTCTGACAGCAGAAGGTGAACAAACCTATCGCGTCGTGGGGATTGGGTCTGATTATTTGAATGCTAAGCTAGCGACAATCTATATTTCGCAGCAGAATCTGGCGAGCGATTTTCATCAGACCTCGGATGTGTTGTTGATGGCCAATCGTCGGGCAGATGCGGATGCAGCACGTTTACAGGGTGAAGTTGCTGTGCTGGTGGAAAACTATCCGGCTTTTACGTTGATTGATGCAGATAGCTTTTTGGAGAATCAGATGATGGCAATGAACGCGGCAATGAGCATGATGTATGTGTTGATGGCCGCGTTGGCTTTGCCGGGTCTGATTGCGATGATGAATACGTTGGCCATCAATGTCATTGAGCGGACGCGCGAGCTGGGTATGTTGCGGGCAGTTGGCAGCACACGTCGTCAGGTGCGGCGGATGATTTTGGCAGAAAGTTTGCTGCTGGCTTTGTTTGGCACCTTGTTTGGCATTTCGGCCGGTATATGGCTTGGCTATGTGATGGTTGGCGCGATGAACAGTGGCGGTTTTTCAATGCCGTATGTTTTTCCGCTGGGCGGTGTTGTGGCCGCAGCACTGATTGGGGTTGTGTTTGGTGTGTTGGCGGCTGGTGAGCCGGCACGTCAGGCAGCTAATTTGGATGTGATTGCTGCTTTACAATACGATTAAAGGCGATTTTTGAGCAGCAGACCGCCAAATAGCAAAACGCTAGCTAAGACAAACCAATAGATGCCAGGGGTGGAAGATTGTTGGGTGGCTTTGAAATCACTCAGGGTGATTGCGGTTGGGGAAAAACGCCATTCATAATCTTCCACCTCGCCATTGATGACTTTGCCACTTGGTAAAGGGTTTTCTGGGTAGCCGGCGTAGAGGCGAAAGCGCGCGTAAAGAGTGTTGCCGGTTGTGTAGGTTTGTGGGATGATGAGGCTCAAGGAGCTATCTCCTTGAGGCAGGTTGCCAAAACGGATCATTTCATCTGCGTCATTCAGGTCGCCGTCGCCGTTCCAATCAAACCAGCCAATCAGGTGACCACCGGTTCCCTGTACGGTTACATTAAGGTGAACGGTATTGCCTGGTTGCCAGGTTTCGCCATTTTGGCGCTGAATGCCGTCTTCGTCGTTTTTGTCCTTTTCGTTGTCGTTACTGCCGGGGCTGTTGGCGGTATTGTTTTCAGTGTCAATCTCGTTGCCAAGGTATAGGTTGCCAAGCAAGTGTCGGGCGCCATCTTGAGCTAGGGTGGTGGGATAAGAGGCAGGCAGGTCGCCGTAGTCGTATTGTAGAATGCGAGTCTCATCAGATGCTGTATTGTTGCTGGCATTGTTGTCACGGCTGTTGCTGATTGAGGCGTTGGCAGTGACAGTGGATGGAATTGTTTCATTGGGAATAACGGCGATTTCAACGGCGGGCAAGTTCTCGCCTGCGGCTGTGGTGCGCGTGATTGTGCAGGTGATTTGCTGACCATTGGTGCTGCAAGACCATCCAGTAGCTTTGATGGTCTGAATGCTCATTCCGTTGGGGATGTTCAAAGTGAGGGTGGTTTGTTGGTTGTTGGTGCGCGTGCCGCGATTGGTGACAATGGCCTGATAGACGCCTGTGCTACCGATTTCAAAGTCACCAGTGTGGGTTAGCATAACGGCCATATCTCGATCAACGGCAGGGATGATGGTAAGGTTTGTGGAGATGGTCTCGCTGGGGTAGAAAGTCCACAGATCGAGACCCTTGTTGTTGCCAAAACCGTTGGTGGTGTTGTCGCCGTAGGCGCGCTGATTGGTGCTGGAATCAAAGCCTGTGTCAGGGTTGCTGCGATTGGTTGCGGGTGGGGCGTTGCCCGGTAGGGTAACGTTGACGGTGCCGACAATGCTGCCATTGGAGGTGCGGTAGCCGCGATCATCATAAAAAGCAGTTGTGCAGCCGAGGGGGCAAATGCCATTGGGTGGATTCAGCATTTCAATGTGTGGTCCACCTGAAATGCTATTTTCGACATCAAGCATAGGAAAGTGATATTCACCAGCGTGAAGGCTGACGCGATAGGCGAAATTCCCGTTTGGAAAGGCCAATCCAGCGTTGTCGAGACCATCCCAGGTAATGGATTGTTGGCCAGCCAGGCTGACACTGCGCAGGACACGGTTGTTGGGGTTGGTGGGGTCAAAGTTGTTACCGTCGCGGCTGATGATGATTTCGGTGATACCACCCACATTGCCGTGGTAGGTGAATGTGCCACCCAAATTAGCATAGGTGCTGCCGCTGCCAGCTGCGCCAATGAAGGCTATATTTTGCAGGGTGGGGATTTGTGGAATGGGCAAAATCGTGTTGGGCAGGTCGGGCGCGGGCGGTGAGAAAAAGATGAGCGCATTGGGTGGAGCCAGGGTTACGCCGCCTTGGGGGGTGGTCAGATTCGAATCGGTGGCAACTAAGTCGTGATAGAGTGGGCTACCGTTGGGATTCAGATAGCCGACATCGTTGGCATAGATGATGTAACCATATGGATCAAGGCCATCGAGATCCACTTTGTACTGGAAGCCATCTTTGGTGATGACATAAAGTGAAGAATAAAGGCGATTGTTGATGCCGGTGCCATTCATGATTTGGGTAAGGTATTGGGTGAATGTCCGCCCGGGATATTCAATAAAGCCAGGTTCATTACTATTGCGAACGGTTACATCCCAAATGGAAACCCCTGTATTTTGGGTGATGCTGACGTTGGGGGTGTCAATTGTGCCAGCATCGCCGTTGCGGTCGGTGGCGGGTTGCGGGCCGTCGGGGCCCCAAAAAGCAACCCAATGGATGCCGGTGGTGGTAACAGAATAGACACATGGGTCATAACCGCCCGGATTGGGAAGAGGCCCGGCGAGTTCAAGGTCGCGACTGTTGATTAAACCTTTACCCGGTTGTGCTGTGGCGCAGCGCAGGGTGGGGGCTGGCAAATCGTTGAAGAGTTTTTGTGAAGTAGCAAAATCGTTGATCAGGCCGGGTTGCCAAATGGCAATATCGCCCTGACCAAGACCGATTGCACTAGAGCCAAGGTTGATTACTTCGCCAGCGCGTGCATAGACCTGGAAAAAAGTGCGACGACGCAGGAGATTGCTGTAGGTGGTGGTGCGCCATTCTGTGAGTGGGCGGTTAATGCCGCCGTTTGCAACGGTTTCACGACTGCCTTCAGCAGAAGTGGGATTGGCGTTGAGGAGAATGAGACTGAGAAGTAGGGTGGCGAAGAGGGCGAAATTTAGTGCTTTCCAAGAAAACTTGATAAAGAGGCCTTTTTTCATGAAATTTACTTTTATTACAAAATTTGGATAGTTTATATCTTAAGTGTTGCTGTTTGTCAATACAAACAGTTTTTTGTATAGGTTTTTTTAATGAAAAAACGGCTACAACAAGGTAGCCGTTTGAGTAAGTTGGTTTTCAAAGAATTTAAGCTTCAACGATGGTGATACTGTTCAAGCGAGCACCGGGATGGGTGGGGCGCATGGGGTCGCGTTCGGGAATGGCAAGAACAACATCCATGCCTTCAATGACTTCGCCAAACACGCTGTGTTTGTTATCAAGCCAGGGAGTGGCACGATGGGTGATGAAAAATTGTGAGCCGTTTGTGCCGGGGCCGGCATTGGCCATGGAGAGGATGCCGGGTTTGTTATGTTTGAGGGTGGGGTGAAATTCATCGGCAAAGCGATAACCGGGGCCACCGCTGCCGGTGCCGGTTGGGTCTCCGCCTTGTGCCATGAAATCGGCAATTACCCGGTGGAAGATTGTGCCGTCGTAGAATCCCTGGCGGGAGAGGAAAACAAAATTATTGACCGTTTTTGGGGCGCGATCGGCAAACAGGCGGATGACAATATCCCCATGGTCGGTGTGGAGCGTGGCCGTGTAGGTTTTCTTGGGGTCAATTTGCATTTCAGGTGGTTTGGACCATTGCTGAGCAGGCATAGGAAACTCCTTTGAAGAATTGGGTTAAAGGGATTGTAACATGGAATGGCGTTTAGCGATGGGTGCGCTGCCGGTAGGTTTTGAGCGCCACACGCAGAAAGTTGAGTACGTGGCGAAGGGGTTGAATGTGGCTGCCCTGATCGCCGTAAATGGTGCGGATTGGAACCCAGGCAAGTGGCCAGTTGTTTTGCACACAGCGTGCAATCATTTCGACTTCGAATTCGAAGCCGCTTTCGTGACTGTCTAGTAGGGTTAGCATGAGGCGTTGGCTAATCAGGCGATAGCCCGATTGATTGTCGCGAATGGGGCAGCCCAAAGCCCATGAGAAGATCCATTGGCCGAGGGTATTGGCGAGGCGCCGCGAGAAGGGCATTTGGCGGAAGTCGCGTGCGCCAATCAGTAAATCGGTGGGGGAAGATTGCCATGCGGCGAGAAAGGCTGGGATTTCGGTTGGGTCGTGCTGTCCATCCGCATCCAGGGTGAGAACGGCAGAATAGCCGGCGTTTATGGCGTAGTGAAAACCGGCGCGTAAGGCAGCGCCTTTGCCCTGATTGGGGTGTTGATGGATGACGATTGCTCCGGCACTTTCGGCGATTGCGGCAGTTTCGTCTTGTGAGCCATCGTCTATGACCAACATTGGCAAGTGAGGGTGGACGCCTAGCAATACGGATTGGATTCGGGTGGCTTCGTTGTAAGCGGGGATGAGCGCTAAAATCTTGGGGGGAGTGGGTGGGTGAGTCATAGAAAAGAATTATAACTGCTAAAGATGAGAATTTTCTCATTTTTTTCTAATCTAAAATTAATTTTTTTATCATTTTAAATTAATCTATTGGGTGGATAATGAAACCACGATATTCTTTTTGGAAGGAGGCTGATTCAATGGCAAGTGTAACGTATGATCATGTATTCAAGCGTTTTGGGGATTTCATTGCAGTGAATGATCTCAACATTCACATCGAAGATAAGGAATTCCTGGTGCTGGTTGGGCCGTCGGGGTGTGGTAAGACGACAGCATTGCGCTGCCTGGCGGGCCTGGAAGAAATTTCAGATGGGCGGGTGTTGATTGGGGACACGGTGGTAAACGATGTGCCGCCGAAGGATCGCGATATTGCGATGGTGTTCCAGTCTTACGCTTTGTATCCACACATGACCGTGTTTGATAACATGGCGTTTGGCCTCAAACTGCGCAAGGTGCCACGCGAGGAAATTAAGCGCCGTGTGGAAGAAGCGGCGCAAATTTTGGGCATTGAGAAGCTGCTTAAGCGCAAACCGCGCGAGCTCTCCGGTGGTCAGCGGCAGCGCGTGGCGGTTGGGCGTGCAATTGTGCGCGAGCCCAAGGTCTTCTTGTTTGATGAGCCGTTGTCAAACCTGGATGCCAAATTGCGCGTGCAAACCCGTGCGGAAATCAGCAAGCTGCATCAGCGTTTGCAGACGACGTTTATTTATGTCACGCACGATCAGGTGGAAGCGATGACGATGGCGTCGCGCATTGCGGTGATGAACAAGGGTGTTTTGCAACAGTTGGATACACCGCAACACCTGTATGATTCTCCTGCCAATCAGTTTGTGGCTGGGTTCATTGGTTCGCCTTCAATGAACTTCTTCTCGGCTCGTTTGCGCAAGGACGGGAACAAGCTGTTTGTGGATGCTGGTGCGTTCAGTGTGCAAATTCCGGAAGATCGAGTTGGCCCATATATGCCATTTGTTGACAAGCAGGTTGTGTTTGGCATTCGCCCTGAGGATATTTACAACCCGCAGTTCCTACCCCCGGGCATTCACGCCGCACAGATTGAAGCGCGCGTTGAAGTGACCGAGTTGATGGGGAACGAAATCTTCTTGTACCTGGTTGCGGGAGATCACAACTTTGTGGCTCGCGTTGACCCGCGCACGCGCTTTGCTATTGGGGATAAGGTGGCGCTGACCTTCAACATGGATAAGTTCCACATCTTCGACTCTGCGAGCAACCCCGAGAATCCGCCTGCGATTCGCTAGTTTGGGGTTGCTGGTCAAAAGGTCTGTTCATACAGCGCAAGCCCGGTCTTGCGCTGTATGATTGATAGGATGGAATGGTTGAAGGGTTTGTGACAATGCGATAGAATAAGGCAATCTATTCTTTTTGGAGGAGTTCCGATGTATAAGGTTGTTTTGTTGCGGCATGGTGAAAGCGCCTGGAATCAGGAGAATCGTTTTACGGGCTGGACCGATGTGGATATTACTGAAAAAGGAATCCGTGAGGCGCATCAGGCGGGGCAGTTGTTGCGCGAGGGGGGGTATACCTTTGATGTGGCTTACACGTCTGTTCTAAAGCGGGCAATTCGTACGTTATGGATTGTGCTGGATGAAATGGATTTGATGTGGATTCCGGTGTATCGCAATTGGCGACTGAATGAGCGGCATTACGGCGCATTACAGGGGCTGAATAAGGCTGAAACAGCGGAAAAGTATGGTGAAGCGCAAGTTAAGTTGTGGCGGCGTAGTTATGATGTCCGTCCGCCGGCATTGACCAAGGATGATGAACGATATCCGGGCAAGGATCGTCGTTATGCAGATTTGACGGAAGAGGAATTGCCGCTGACAGAGTGTTTGAAAGACACAGTGGCGCGGTTTGTGCCCTATTGGTTGGAGACGATTGTGCCAGCAATTCGATCTGGCAAAAGGGTGTTGATTACGGCGCATGGCAACAGCTTGCGTTCGCTGGTCAAGTACTTGGATAATATTCCGGATGAAGAGATTGTTGAACTGAATATCCCCACAGGTGTGCCATTGGTATACGAATTGGATGACGAGATGAAACCGATCCGGCATTATTATTTGGGGGATGAGGAAGCTGTGCGCAAAGCGCAAGAAGCGGTTGCAAATCAGGCCAAGAAGAAGTAAGGCGAGCCTTTGCGTTGTGTGTCAGGTTGTATTCTGGCAGCTGCACGCCGCAGCTGCCAGAATTTTTTAGCGAGCCCAACGATGCAGTAATGCTCGCCCACCCAGGATGCAGATCAAGCCGCCTATGGCGCTGATGACGCCAACCAGGATGAAAGCATCTTGCCAGAGTCGCAAGGGAAAGAGGCGAATGAGGCTGTCTGAATATTCAAACAGCCAGCTATTGCCTGTGAAGAAAAGTTGATGGAAAAGGGTGAAGAGTTCGCGAAAACTGATGACAACCGCAAGGAGGATGGCAGCAATTAGCCCCAGGGTTGCCCAGCCGCCGGAGACGAGACCTTGAATATAGGATTCCAGGGCATGTGTGCGCCAGGCAAGCAGGCCCAGAGCAACCAGAACGGCTAAGACAATCCACCATGCTGTGACCATGCCTAGGAAGACAATCTGTACATCTAGCATGTGGCTCAGCTCGCGTTCGTTGTAGAGCGGTTGGCCGGTTGGCAGGCGCTGATCGGCCAGGAAAGAAAGTGGTTCGCCATGGGTGATATATTGGATGGAAATGGTTCCCCATTGCAATCGTTCCGCAGTGGTAAAACCATAAGGGTCCGGGGGAAAGTTGGGGGCACGGTATTCAATTTGCAAATAAAATGGATTGAAGAGGATGCGGATTGCGCTCATCAATAAAAAGAAAGGCAGGATTGCAGCAATCAGGAACGAAAGGGCTTTTTTCATTGTAAGGTCTCCTCTAAACTGCCGCTGAGAAAGAAATCAATGACCATGCTATTGGTGAGCCATTCAACAGAGGCTTTGTCATCGGTGAAAAGTGTGCCTTGGGTTGGGGTGGGCTGCAGATTGGCAAGGGTTACAGCCAGGGTGTCGGTGAGTAATGGATGGCAGGGCGGATTGAGCGCCAATAGCGCGGCTTGATTTTGGGCCAGGTTTTCTGGCCGAGTGGGCTGACGAGTTGCAAAAATCATGGTGTTGAAGGAGTTTGGAATGTCGGTGACATAGACCGATGGAAAAACGGTTTGAATGGTGAAGGCCAAGGCATCAATCATGCGGCGGTCATTCGGGGTGCGGCCAACATTGATGACCATCACACCATCATCGCTGAGGTGGTCGTAGATGATTTGGAAGAATTCTTGTGTGGTTAGGTGCCAGGGAATATAGGGCGGGCGGTAGGCATCTACACTGATGATTTGATAGCGATAGGGGCTGTTGCGCAGGCCGACGCGTCCGTCTTCAACAAAAACATGCAGGTTGGGTTGCTTCATATCGAAGAATTGTTCGCCAACGGCGACAATTTTGGGATCGATTTCAAAGCCATCAATTTGTACATCTGGCCCATAAATGAGGGTGGCCTGACGTGCAGCGGTTCCCGCAGCCATGCCAACGATGGCGATGCGTTCAACTTTGTTAATGTCGTAGGGTGCCGGGTTGAAGAAAGGCGCAACAGAGACTTGTTCCCAGGGGCCCTTATAGTCAACGACGGTTGGATGATAAACGGAATGAACACCCTGACCTTCATTGAGGCGTAGCAGGCGATATTGCTCAATCTCCTGTACCATAATGTAATTGTAGGCTGATTCACCTTCGTAGATCATGCCGGTGGTGTTTTTGTCACTGCCGCGTGTGCCAAGGATGCCGAGCACGATGAGCAGGATGGGCATCCAGGCGAGGGGGAGGACCGCTCGCAGACCGGCAACACGCCCTAGACCGATGAGAGCAACGATGAGCAACAGCAAGCCAAAGGCGACAAAGGTGCGGTATGTGCCAATGAGCGGGATGGTTAACAAAACAGGCAGGAAAGTTCCAACAAATGAACCCAGTGTAGAAATGGCATAAATGCGTCCGGCAATACTGCCGGCCTGACGGGTATCTAGCAGGGAGAGACGAATGGCGAACGGTGAGGCGGTGCCAAGTAAGGTGATGGGAATGCTGAAGAGAATTAACACGGCGATGAAAGCGCCAATCATGCCGCCGAGCTGTATTTGATCGAATGCTTGAGCGGCAATGCGTAGAACAGGGCGGGAGGCGAGGGGAACAAGACCAATGAGCAGGCCGCTCCAGGAAAGGATTTTGAAAAAGGTTTCATAGCGCGGGGAACGATCGGCCCAGCGCCCCCCTAGAAAGTAGCCGACGGTTAGGTAAATCAGGATTAGGCCAATGATGCTGGCCCAGATCAGGTTGCTTGCGCCGAAATAATTACCAAGTAGGCGCGAGGCAGCCATTTCGATTGCCAGGCTAGTGAGGCCGGAAACAAAGACGGTGAGATAGAGGAATTTTCGCATGGCTCCATTATACATGAGAAGCGGAAGTTGTTGTCAGGGCGGTGAGGTTGTGGAGGATAAGAACTTTGCCAGGTGACTGTGCGCGCGGGTATAATAGCTATCAAAAAACGGAGGTGTTCGATGCGGTTATGGACAGTGAATGAGATGCGGGCAGTGGAACAGGAAGCCAATCAGCGGGGCGTTTCGTATGATCAAATGATTGAGCAGGCCGGTGCCGGCGTTGCGTTTTGGGTAGATGGGGTGTATGGTCGCGAAGACGAGGTTTGTTATGCGGTTGGGTTGGTTGGCAGTGGACACAATGGTTCGGATACACTGGCAGCCCTGATTGAGTTAGCAAGTTTGGGGTGGGTTGCAAAAGCTTATTTGCTTAAGGACTTGCCTGTGGATGATGTTTGGCGGCAGCGTGCAGCCGAAGCGCAGATTGAAATGGTGGCTATGGAGGCAGACAAGGGATTCGATGCGCTTGAAGAGTGGCTGGAGGATGCAGATGTGTTGCTGGATGGCTTGGCCGGAACTGGCTTTAAGCCGCCGATTAAGCCCGATTTGGCCAAACTTCTGGAGAATGTTTTGCATTTTACCGATGGTTTGCCGATTGTCGCGGTAGACTGTCCATCGGGAATGGATTGCGAAACGGGAACAGTAGCCGATGAGACATTGCATGCGGATTTGACGGTTTGCATTCACGCCGTCAAAACTGGACAGTTGCGGTTGCCTGCTTTTCGATATTTGGGGCAATTGGTGCAGGTGGAATTGAAACTGCCAGAAGACTTGTCGAGCTATCCCAACGTGGTGCGTGAAGTGGCTTCATACCAAGATGCGACCTGGCTGTTGCCTGATCGGCCAGAGGATGCGCATAAAGGCATGTTTGGTAAGGCGCTGATTGTGGCGGGTTCGATCAATTACACGGGGGCGGCACAACTTGCCGCATTGGCGGCCTGTCGGGTGGGAACGGGGCTTGTGCGCCTGGCCGTGCCGGGTGCATTGCACACAGCCTTGGCGGGGAGTTTGCCTGAGGTGACCTGGCTGGTTTTGCCGCAGGAAATGGGCGTCATTGCTGCAGGTGCAGAGGATGTTTTGTTTAAGAATCTCGAAGATGTGGACGCGTTATTGTTGGGGCCTGGTTGGGGAAGAGAAGATACAACCGGCGAATTTTTGCGGCAGCTGTTGAGTGGCGGTGATCATATTCAGCGGCGGACAATTGGTTTTGTGTTGAGTGATGATGAGGCTCTTGATCAGGAGAAAAAAGTGACGTTGCCGCCGCTGGTGTTGGATGCAGATGGTTTGCGCTTGCTGGCAAAATTGCCGGATTGGCCAAGGTTGTTGCCGCAAGGAACCGTCTTGACGCCACATCCGGGTGAGATGGCCGCGTTGACGGGCTGGACTGTGGAGAAAGTGCAGGAAGATCGCATGGAAACCGCGCGTCATTTTGCAATGTTGTGGAATCAGGTGGTTGTGTTGAAGGGGGCGTTTACTGTGATTGCTGCACCGGATGGGCGGGTGATGGTTATTCCGGTTGCGACTGCTGCACTGGCTCACGCTGGAACAGGTGATGTGTTGGCAGGTATGGTGGTTGGGCTGCGAGCGCAAGGTCTGGATGCTTATGATTCAGCTGTTGCTGCGGCGTATTTCCATGCACAGGCTGGGTGGGTGGCTGAACAACGGATTGGCGGCACTGCCCCGGTGTTGGCCAGGGATGTGCTGGAGGCATTGGTGACTGTGATGGCTTGAGAAGGAAGTGAATCAAAACACCCCTCGTAAAAACGGGGGTGTTTTTTTGTGTGTGCGGTTGAGCTGGTTTTACTCAGCGTCAGGCTCAGCCGGCGCTTCTTCAAGAGCAACCTGGCGGCGATTGGCGATTTCTGCGGCGCGTTGCTTGGCTTCGTTGAGCAGTTTTTCGGCTTGTTTCACCGCTTCGTTAGCAGCGGCTTCCGCTTTGCTATAAGCTTCAGTGAACGATTCGTTGGTTTTGTCGCGCAGTTCAATGGCACGCTCTTTGATGATGCCGCGCGTTTCTTCGCCCGATTGTGGGGCGAGGAGTAGGGCAGCAACTGCACCGGTTAGGCCGCCAACGACAAACCCAATGAAAAAGGCGCCAAATTCATCTTTACTGGACATGGAAAACCTCCTGTTAGAAATAGAAAAGGATAGGACCGATCATCCTCGCCTAGGACTTGCCTGGGCGAATGAGATCAAAGAAACGACGCAATCCGGCGAGATATTCGTTGAGTTTGATGATGGGCTCAACCAGATTGTTGCTGATGAAGGTAGTTGTGCCGCGCAGGTTGTTGACAGTTTCATTGGTGGTGCGCAGAATAGGCTTGATTTCGTTTTGGAGCAGGTTGATTAGAATGGCAAGTTGAATGATGAGGATGACCAGGGCGATCATGACCAGAATGGAAATAAGCCCCATGAAAATGATGAAGATGTCGCGCACCAACCCAGCCGTGGCTGGACCCGCGTTGACGAGCAAGACAACGGAGGCAATCAGTGCCGCGAGGATCAAAACACCAACAATCGCGGCAAGAATGGCGTTGAGCCGCTGTTTGCGTTCCTCGGTGGCCTGTTCAGCAGCGGTGGGAACAGAAATATCTTCTGACCGAAGCTTGGGCTCCGGCAGTGAAGGTTGAGGCGGTGGGACGTTTACAGATTCTGTCATGATTGATCCTGATTATACTACAAAGATAAGTGTTACCTGTCAGAAAAATTATACAACAAAAAATACAAGTCGGGTTGTATTTATCAAGGTGTTTTGATCCAGTTTGTGGATGTTGGTGATAGCTGATTTTTTGCAAGATTGGTGGCTTTGTGTTAGACTTAACATTTATGATGCGGTTTTGTAAATTTTTGTTGGCTTTGATCGTTGGTTTGTTGCTTGTGACCGTGCCGGTTCTGGCGCAAACAGAAGGGCTGCCGGAGGTGCTTTCTCCGACAGATGGTTCGGTTTTGCAGGGGGTTGTAACTGTGCAGGGCAAGGCTGCTTTGGAAGGGTTTTCGGCGCTTGAGGTGTCTTTTGCTTATGCAGATGATCCAACCGAGACCTGGTTTTTGTTGTATGAGGGGGTACAGCCGGTTACAGAGGGAGAGCTGGCAGTTTGGGATACGACGACATTACCGGACGGTGAATATCGCTTGCGAGTGCGGGTCGTTTTGCGTGATGGTCAGGTTCGGGATGCTGTGGTGCAGGGTTTGCGGGTGAGAAATTATTCGCCTGTAGAAGTAGATACGCCATTCCCATCGGGTAGCGCGCCGACGTTGATGGCAACAGCTACTGCTCAACCTTCGCCTACGGCGTTGCGTTGGACGCCGACGCCATTCCCTCCCAATCCATTGCAGATTTCGATGGCGGAATGGACGTTTTGGCTCTTGCAAGGAGCTTTGTTTACGGTGGTCGTTTTTGTCGTTTTGGGTGTGTATTTGCTGTTGCGCAGATGGAGACGTTGAGGCAGATTTTTTATGGAACAGGCAATGTATTTGATTGTTGGTCTGGGCAATCCGGGGCGTGAATATCGTGCGACACGGCACAATGCGGGTTTTATGGTGGTGGATGCTCTGGCGCAGGCATGGCAAATCCGTATGGCGCGCGTGCAGGCAAAAGCAATCATTGGTAGTGGGGTGTTTTCTGGTCAGAAGGTTGTACTTGCCAAGCCGCAGACATATATGAATCTTTCGGGTGAATCGGTTATGGCGTTAATGCGTTTTTACAAGACGCCGGCCGATCATTTGCTTGTGGTACATGACGATTTGGACTTGCCACCCGGCACTTTGCGATTGCGGCCGGGGGGGGGCGCTGGCGGTCAGAAAGGTGTCGCATCAATTATTCAACGCTTGGGCGGGCAAGATTTTGCGCGCCTGCGAATTGGGATTGGCCGACCGCCGGGGCAGATGGAGGCGGCGACATATGTTTTGGAAGATTTCACTGCTGCTGAGCAGGAGCTGATGAAGCTTGTGCTGGCGCGAGCTGTTTTGGCCGTTGAAACTTTTGTGTCTGAGGGGTTGGAAATGGCTATGAACCGCTATAACGGTGTGGTTGAGCCGCTTTGAGAGGGTGCATGAGACATGCTGTATTAGAGCAATTGCAAGCGCAGCCGGCGTATCAGGCATTGGTCAAAGCGGTGCGTTCGGGGCAGGCTTTGTCGGGGCTTGGTTTGTTGCGTGCAGCGCGCCTGCCATTGCTTGCTGCGCTGTGGGCCGATTTGCGTTGCCCGATGTTGTTGGTTGCAGACCGGATGGATCGTGCTTTAACCGTGCAAGACGAATTAGGGTTTTGGTCTGCGGATGCACCGCGCTTGCTTTTCCCTGAGCCTAACCCAATGTTTTATGAGCAGGCGGCTTGGGGGAGTAACACCCGGCGAGAACGATTGCAGGTCTTAACGGCGCTGGCACAGTATCACATTCCAGGTCAAGAACGCCCGAAACAGCCGCCAATGATCATTACTTCCTTGCGCGCGTTGATGACGCGCACCTTGCCGCGGCGTGATTTTTTGAAACATACCCGCTCTTTGAAGGTTGGACAGATGGCCTCCCCCGAAATGTTGCAACGAACATGGGTGGAGGTGGGGTATCAGGCGGCTGAGGTTGTGCTGGAGCCAGGTCAGTTTTCGCGACGGGGCGGTTTGTTGGATGTTTGGGTACCGGCAGAAAAATTCCCTGTTCGGCTTGAGTTTTTTGGAGATGAGATTGATTTGTTGCGTCGTTTTGACCCGGCTACGCAGCGAACTGTTGAAAAAATTGAACGCCTGACGGTGACGCCGGCGCGCGAGGTTCTGCCAGGCAAGGCGACGCAATTGCCTGAGGGGGTTGAGGTTGATGAATTTTATCTGCCGGTTGTACATCCGGCCCATGCCAGTTTGCTGGACTATTTACCAAAAGATGCACTGGTAGTAGTCGGTGACATGGATTTGTTGCAATCCATTGCTGGTGAGATTGAAGAGCAGGCGGTTCAGTTTCGTCAGGAGAGCGTTGCTGAAGGAACACTGACTGAGGATTTTCCTGTTCCTTACTTGAGCTGGTCAGAAATACAGGATATGTTGAGTGGGCAGCGGTTCTTAGAGTTGGGGCATGGGAATGCGGAACAACCTGGTGAGCTGGCGGAGGTGTTTCAACCGGAGCAGCGTTTTGGGGGGCGCTTGAAGCAGTTTGTGGAGCAGATGCTTGTGTATGCGGGGAGGGGAGAGCAAGTGATGGTCGTCAGCCGGCAAGTGCCGCGGCTGCGCGAGTTGTGGACTGAATATAGCGCTCAGCAGGTAATGGCTGTGTTGCCCGAGTTCGTTGAAGGAAGTTTGGGGGAAGGTTGGGCAATGCGTTGTGCTGATGGGGGCGTGTTGCATGTTTTGACGGATAGTGAGGTGTTTGGGTGGGAACGTCCGCTGGTGCGGCAGCGTCATCGCCCCGTTGTTGAAGCACCAGAGGCGTTGTATGCCGATTTGCGGCCTGGGGATTGGGTTGTGCATGTGGATTATGGCATTGGCCGTTACACGGGCTTGGTGCGGCGGGTATTGGAAGGGGTAGAGCGGGAATTTTTGTGCGTGGAATATGAGGGCGGTTCTCAATTGTTTGTGCCTGTCTATCAGGCTGATCGCCTCAGTCGGTATGTGGGGCCTGATGCTGAGCCGCCTTCGCCGACGCGATTGGGAACACCGGAGTGGAATCAAGCAAAGCAGCGTGTGCGGGAAGAAGTGCTGAAGGTGGCGCAGGATTTATTGGAATTATATGCGCGCCGCCATGTGGCACAGGGCGTGGCCTTTGGTGCTGATACACCCTGGCAGAAAGAGCTTGAGGCCAGTTTTCCGTATGTTGAAACGGCCGATCAGCTGAAGGCGATTGAGGACGTAAAACGGGATATGGAAAGAAGCCGTCCCATGGATCGCTTGTTGTGCGGGGATGTGGGCTATGGGAAAACGGAAGTGGCTTTGCGGGCGGCCTTCAAGGCGGTGATGGGTGGGAAGCAAGTTGCTGTGTTGGTGCCGACAACAGTGTTGGCGCAACAGCATTATGAAACTTTTCGACAGCGTTTGGCAGCTTTTCCGGTGCAGGTGGAAATGCTCTCACGCTTTCGTTCACAGCGTGAGCAAGATGCAATTGTGCGTCGGTTGGGGATGGGACAGGTGGATATTATCATCGGTACGCATCGTTTGCTGCAGCCTGATGTGACATTCAAAGACCTGGGATTGGTGATTGTAGATGAGGAACAGCGTTTTGGGGTGACGCATAAAGAGCATTTCAAGAAGTTGCGCACAGAGGTGGATGTGCTAACGCTCACAGCAACACCGATCCCACGCACGTTGTATATGGCATTAACGGGTGTGCGCGATATCTCCACGATTAACACGCCGCCAGAGGAACGGTTGCCGATTATCACACATATTGGTCCTTATTCACCGCGCTTGGTGCGGCAGGCAATTCTGCGCGAGATGGAACGCGGTGGGCAGGTGTTTTTTGTGCACAATCGGGTACAGACCATTGGGGCGATGGAGCAGCATTTGCATCACCTGGTGCCGGAGGCACGCGTGGGGGTGGCGCACGGGCAGATGAATGAGGCGCAATTATCACAGGTGATGGAGCAGTTTACGCGCGGCGAGTTGGATGTGTTGTTGTGCACTTCCATCATCGAATCGGGCCTGGATATTCCAAATGCAAACACTTTGATTGTGGACCGGGGGGATACATTTGGGTTGGCGCAGCTCTATCAGCTGCGCGGACGGGTTGGGCGCGGTGCACAACGTGCATATGCTTATTTTTTCCGACACCGCAAAAAGCCCCCGACGGCGGAGGGGCAAGAACGCCTGGAAGTTATTGCAGAGAATTCGCAATTAGGTGCCGGATATTCGATTGCTA
>Ga0208695_1000291_pt1 | contig 59945 bp, 51 predicted proteins | sample AD_UKC111_MetaG_FD_184449 | JGI IMG/M metagenome (GOLD analysis project Ga0208695, IMG submission 184449) | Active sludge microbial communities of municipal wastewater-treating anaerobic digesters from Hong Kong - AD_UKC111_MetaG (SPAdes)... | ecosystem: Engineered > Bioreactor > Anaerobic >... | reverse complement strand
CAGCAGCAGCACAGTGTCTGGCAACGCTGCCCAAAGCTCCTACGGCGGCGCGGTCTGCAGCACCGGCGTAAACAACAGCATGAGCGTGACCAACAGCGTGATTTTCAGCAACAGCGCCGATAACAGTGATTACGGCGACGGCGGTGCTTTTGACCTGCGCGGCGGCACGTACAGCATTTCTTGGAGTGAGATTTTTGGCAACAGCGCCGGCAGGGGCGGCGGAGCGCTGGCGATTTCGTTTGGCTCATTAACGCTCAGCCAGACCAAGATTTATGGGAACACGGCAAATTACGGCGGAGGACTCAACCTTTCAGGCGATTCGGTGACCATCGACCTGACTCTGATTAAAGACAACCACGCAGACGGATACGGCGGAGGCATGTACGTCTGGAAAAGTACGGCAGTGACCAACTCCTCGATTGTCAACAACACCGCCGGCGCCAAAGGGGGAGGGATTGCGCTGAACGACCAGACCCTCACAATCGTAAACTCTACCATCAGCGGAAATACGGCGGATGAGGACGGGGGCGGCCTGCACACCACAAATGCCTCAATTGCCCGCCTGGCAAACGTCACCGTGGTGGATAACACCGCGGATGCGGACCTGACAGACGGCACCCTGGCCATGGGGGGCGGCTTCTACGCGAGCGGCAGCAGCCAAATCCAGGCCAAAAATTCCATCGTTGCCAAAAACCACGACCTGAAAGCGGCTGTGTATGAGATTGTGGTCTCCGATTGTTATGGGGATTTTGTCTCGGCCGGTTACAACCTCATCGGGAATGCCGGCGCGTTCTGCGACTTGAGCGGCGATATGGCCGGGATGCAGTACGGCACGGCCGGCCACACTCTGGACCCGCAGCTGGGACCTCTCACGCTGTACGTGGATAACCACAATTACTATCATCCGGTCTTGTTTGGTCCGGTGGTGGATAGCGGCAACCCCGCTGGCTGTCGGGACTATAGCAACACCCTGCTGGCCTCCGACCAACTGCAGGAAAACCCGCGTCCTTACGCCGGCGGCTCGGCCCAGGGTTACACCCCGCGCTGCGACCTGGGCGCGATTGAATCCTTCAGAATCCACAGGGAACTCTTTTTGCCCCAGCTATCCAAGTAAAGCTTCGGGCAAGGCTGCGCTTGTGAAGTTTTTGCAGCCAGCCTGGGGCAGTTTATGAGAACCGCTAACCTCCCGATTTAGAGCCAGGAGGAAGTCATATTAAACGCGCAAGGCGCTCACCGTTTGGAGCGCCTTGTATTTTCCGGAAGCCGCTTACGCCGCGTTCTTTGGAGTGTTCTCTGCCTCCAGGATGTTCTGGATGGCATCGCTGACGCGCGTGGCGGTCTCAACGTTATTCATCGTATACAGGTGAATGCCGCGCACGTCGTGGTCAATCAGGTCCATAATCTGTTCGGTGGCGTAGTAGATGCCGGCATCGAACAGCGCTTTGGGATTTTCGCCGTAGCGGCTGAAGATGCGCGAAAGCCTGGCGGGCACACTGGCGCCGCTCAGGGCCACCGTGCGCTCAATCTGGCGGATATTGGTGATGGGCATGATGCCGGCTTCAATAGGAACGCGAATGCCGGCGCGTTCTGCCATATCCCGGAAATGGTAAAACTTTTCGTTGTCGAAGAACAACTGGGTAATCAGGTGCCCGACGCCGTTATCAATTTTGATTTTCAGATTCTCGATGTCTTTTTCCAGCGATTCGCACTGGTAGTGGCATTCGGGGTAGCAGGCGCCCAGCAGGTTGAAATTCGCGTCATATTGTTTGATGAAGGCTGCCAGGTCGCTCGCGTGCTTGAAATCCTCTTTGGGAGGCACCTCCGCGGAAATATCGCCGCGCAGCACCATGATGTTCTGCACCTGATTTGCTTTCAGTTTTTCGAGCGTTTCCAGCGCTTCTGAGCGGTCCAGATTCACGCAGGTTAGGTGCGCGACCGGTTCCACATGGTATGTGGAGAGGATGAGCGAGGCAATCTCGATGGTTTTCTCGCGCTGCGCCGCGCTGCCGCCCGCGCCGTAGGTGACGCTGATGAAATCAGCTGGAATACCGCGCAGCCGCAGCAGCGTGTTATAGATGGTATTGTAAGATGTGTCTTTTTTCGGTGGAAAGATTTCCAGGGAAAAGATGGTTTTCTTGTGGTCAAAAAGCTTCGTGATATTCATAAGCCTCTCCAGTTTAGAGTTTTATTTTATCAAGAGTGGGCTGGATTGGGAAACTCAGCCTGAGGCGGCGCCGGCGGAAAGATAGATTATCTTTGGAATCCATTGATAGAGCAGAGTATAGTTCAGGAATATTCTTTGAAAGGCAGGATTAACTAACATGGAAATCGATATGGAAACCAAGTCTGAACCCAAATGCAAAGTTGTGCACAAACACCACGAGTCCAGCGCAATCTACGGACTGGGCTTCATCGGCGCGGCCATTTACTTCATCAGCACAGCCACCACCTTCTGGATGGGAGTGCTGGGATTTTTGAAGGCGTTCGTTTGGCCGGCCTTTTTGGTCTATGAAGCGCTGAAGGTGCTGTATTAGAGCACGGGCCGCGCTCAGGGAATTCGTCTCTAGCCCTGAGCCTTGCGAAGGGCCTTGCTTTTAAATGGTAATCCTGAGCGCAGCAAAGGATATGGTCTTTCCGTCTTCGCTAACCTATCGAGGCGATACCCAAAGGGCACTCTGTCTCCCTGTCATTTAATAGCAGACTGCCGCGGTCGCCGGTGCTCCTTCGCAATGACGGAAAGCCGTCATCCTGAGCGCAGCAAAGGGTCTGGCTTCTGGCATTATGTCCGTCATGACGAGCACATCGAAGCGGTCTCCCGTTTAGCACCCCGGGAGATTGCTTCAGCCGCTGGCGCTCCCTCGCAATGACACCGCTCACGGCAAGGCGCGGGGCTTATGGTATATTTTAAGCACCACTACGCGCTCAGGAGCTGCTGTTTATGTTCATTGCCATAGAAGGTGTTATTGGCGTCGGAAAAACCACGCTTGCCCGTTTTGTCCATACCGCTTTTGCGGCTGACCTGCTCCTGGAGGTCTTTGAAGAGAACCCCTTTCTGAGCGATTTTTACAGCGACCGCAGCCGTTACGCCTTTCAAACCCAAATCTTCTTTTTGCTCAGCCGCTACCAGCAGCAGCACCGCGTCATCCCGGAGACATTGGCTGCCGGCAGAACAATCATCTCTGACTATACCTTCGAAAAAGACGCCCTCTTTGCCGGCATCAACCTGGCCGGCGACGAACTGGCGATGTACCACCGCGTGCACGAAGCCCTGGCGGAAAAAATTCCGCAGCCAAACCTGGTGGTCTATCTGCGCGCCAGTACCGACACACTGATGCAGCGCATCGCCCACCGAGACCGCCCCTACGAGCGCGGGATGGACCGCGCTTATATCGATCAGCTTAACCAGGCTTACGAAGCCTTCTTTGCAGACCCCCGCTGGGAGGGGCGGCTTCTGCCGATTGAAACAGACGCTTTGAATATCGTGGCCCGTCCGGATGACCTGAATTACGTCATCAACCGCATTCGCCAGACCCTGCGCATCGCGCCGTATCAGGAAAGCCTGCCGCTGGAAGGCTGAATCAAGGAGACACCGTGCATATCACTCGCGACTTGTTGGTTAAATTCGCCCGGGAGTACGTGGCAAAGAAACTGCGCCAGAGCAATGACATAGAGGCCGTATACCTTACCGGCTCGGTGCTGACGGACGAGCCCTTAATTGGCGGCAGCACAGATATTGACCTGGTGGTCGTGCACAAGGAAAACCCGCCTACAGAGCGGGAAGTGCAGCGCATAAGTTACGAAATCTCGCTGGATATTCAGCATCACCATCAGTCTTTCTACACCTTTCACCGCCGCCTGCGCCTGAATCCCTGGCTGGGATTCGCGTTATGCGACCACAGCGCGATTCTGTACGATACCGACCATTGGCTGGAATTTATCCAGGCCGGCGTCAGCGCCAACTTTAACAGCCCCGAAACGCGCTACGCGCGCGGGCAGGCCGCCGCCGAAAAAGCCCGCCAGCTCTGGTTTGAGCTGGAAGACCCGCAGGAACTTCCTTTTGGACTTTGGACCGACCTTTATTACAAGGCTGTCGGCAGCGCGGCCAACGCCCTGGCTGTATTGAACGGCCCCGCGCTCACCACCCGGCGCATGCTTCTGGAATTTCCGGCGCGCGCGGAAGCGTTGGGAAAACTGGAACTTACCGGCGAACTGCTGCAGCTTATCAGCCGCGTTCCAATTACTCCCGACACATTCAACTCCTGGCGCCCGGTTTGGGAAAACGCGCTGACCGCCGCCGGCAAACATCCCGCCTGCCCGCCCAATCTTTTGCCGGCTCGCAAGGCATACTTTGTCAACAGCGCCGCCGCGATGGTTGAAAGCGGGACTGCCCACGCCGCACTCTGGCCTATGGTGGAGACATGGCGGCAGGCCGCGCAGCTTTTATCTGAAGATATCGCACAGGAAGAGGCCTGGGAAGAATTCCTGAAGACACTTGAGATAGCCCCTGCAGTCAAAGAAGAGCAAATTGAAAAGCTGGACCACTTTTTGGACCACGCGGAAGCCGCCCTGGCGGATTTGAAAGCGGAATACGGACTCTAAAACGTTTTCCACTGTTTTACGCCAAAACCTGTGGATAAGTGCCTGAAAATTGTGGATAAATCCGCGAAGATGTGAATAACTCGAGCAAATTTTCTATGAATCCCGGGAAATCTTGTTGAAAATTCCGACGTACTCGCCTCGAGAGAGCCCGTTTTTCAACACCATTCATGTTTTTTCCACAATAGTTTAGTTTTGTCTCCACGGAAACAAAACACAAATAGTGAGGGCTTATCCAGCATATGCGGGTTTTTTAGGAACTGCGCACCCTATATACAGGGGTGCTCGCGCTAATCGGGGGAACATTCCACTTTTCCACAGTCCCTACGATTATTACTGCTTAATTAATAACAAATACAGACGTTAATCTGAAAAAAAAGAGCCCGGCCAGGGCTCATTAAGATTCGTTTTATTACTTCTCTAAAGACTGACTTCTGTTTTACCCATCAGACGTTCCTGCACCAGCTGCACAACCTGGCTGATGTGCGCGCTGCTGGAGACAAGGTTCAGGTTGTCGCTGGTGATAATCAGAACCGGGCATTGGATAAAGGAATTAATCCACTCCTCATACAAGACATTCAGGCGCTCCAAATAACTGCGGGAAATACCAGCTTCAAACCCCCGCCCGCGGGTATTGATGCGTTCCAGCAGGGTGTCAACGGAGGTCCGCAAATAGACCACCAGATTGGGAGGGGGGAGCAAATCAATCAGAATACGATAGAGGTCCTGGTAGACGCCGTAATCCCGGGTGCTCATGTCTCCTTGCAGGTACAGGTTCCGCGCGAATACCTCCGCGTCTTCGTAGACTGAGCGGTCCTGCACCACGGAGCCTTCCGCTTCCAGCAGCTGCTTGTGGATGCGCAGTCGGCGGGTGAGGAAATAGAGCTGCGAATGAAACGACCAGGCTTCCATGTTGCGATAAAAATCTTCCAGGTAGGGGTTGTCGTTCACCGGCTCAAAAAAAGGTTTAAAGCCCAGCCGTTCGCTGAGTATCTGAACCAGGGTGGATTTCCCCGCGCCAATATTGCCTGCCACAACGATGAATTTATCCATGGAATCCGCCTTCAGAATTTGATGAATTACCTGTAGTATAAGCGCAATCCCGGAAAACCTGAGGGCAGATGTAAAAACGTCAGAACTCTGGGACTGAGCTTTGCTGCTGTATCCGGATGCCCGGCACCAAAGCTGCCGCTGGCGTATTCAAAAGCGCGGTGGCGCGCACACCAGCCGGAAGCTGATTTGATACAAAGCAGCGCTGAAATGAGGACCAAGCATTTTACCAATGGAAAACGAAGCCATCAGGACTGCCAGCACAGCCGCGTGGGCGGAAGGCATCACTTCGCTGACTGCCGTCATCAGCCCTGTCAGCGCGAATTCAAAACTGACATAGAACAGTGCGGGCCTGCCAGCTGGGCGCCCATTCCAGCCGCGAAGAGCGGAAGAAGCGGATGCCCTATGCGGTAGCCGGAAATAATGACAGTGCGGGTGAGCGTGAAGAGGAATATTTCAGCTCGGGTGCGCGCAGATATGGAGAGGGACATTGCATACAAGCCCCAGGAAAAATGATGCGCTACGGCAGCGCCTTGCGCTTATCCAGCATATCCTGAAGAGAGGTTCCCTTAAGCTGCGCGATGAGCAGGTTTTCAGTCTCTTTCCAAAACAAACGATACGGACAGGTTTCCGAAAGCGGGCAGGCATTCGGGTCTTCAGTACATTGAATCAGATTAATCTTGCCGTCAATCGTGGTTACGATGTCGTAGATTGAGATTTCTGCCGGGCTTTTCGCCAGCATAATGCCGCCCCGCGCTCCGCGGCGGGTCTTAATCAAACCCGCGCTGACCAATTGAGAATTTATCCTGGAAAGAAAAATGCGGGAGATTTGCATCTCTTCCGCAATAACGTTGGATGGGGTCAGGCGGTCGCGTCCATTTTGGGCAATATAAATCATAGACCGCAGGGCGTAATCCGCCTGATTGGTAATTTGCATCGCCATATTGAGTCCGTTTCCAAATGAGCACCTGGAATCCCAGGCGTGGTGCGTCGGCTTTGATTATCGGTCGAAGATTCAGAATGATTTATTACAGTAGGCTGATATTATTTTACCGCAACTATTCGCATTTCTTTACCGTTGGTTACAATTTCCACCCAAGTCCAGTCAGAAACTGGAATTAGCCCGCCGGTTTCGCTTTGTTGGTCGGCAGCCGAAAGCGGACGCGGGCCAACAGCCAGCTGAACCTGGGACGAGGGCATTTCAGTTCCGAACGAGCCCACCCAAAGGCTTGTCGGTTCGCGGCTGACGGCAGCCTCATATTCAATCAACGCGGAAAACCCGCCTCTTTTTACGCGCAGCGCTGCAAGAGCGTCTGTTCCAAGCTCAAAGCTGACCTGCGCGCCTTCGTCGAGCAGCAGGGCGTCCTCCGGCTGAAGCCTTCGCTGGGGGATACCAGCGCTCTGAAACGCGGCATACAGTCGGTGGGTGGTCTGCAGGCGGTTTGGGTCACAGGCCCAGTAGACAGCTCCAATTCGCAGCTGCTCGCTTATGCCAAACAGACCTTGAACGGCGTCTCTGCCGCAGACCGGTATAATGAGCGCGTCCAGTTCCCGCTGGAAAGGAGGCAGGGCGGTGCCTGTCTGTTCCGCGAGCGAAGCCGCGGACAGCGCCCCGCCTATCAGCAGGTACCGACCGGACGCGCCGCGCAGAAGCGCCACAGGCTGTTCGGGGCTGTTGAACACGCGCACGTGCAGCTGCCTGTCTGGCGCGTGGGCGGCGGCTGTCCAGGCAAGCACAGCCAGGCTGGCGCCGATAATCCCAAGCGCCGCGGGGCGTAAGAGCGCTTTGGCTGGTTTTGCCTGATTCGGAAGCGCGATACTCAGAAGCAGAGACCAGGCAGCCAGAACCCAGAAAAAACTAAACGATGGAAAGCGCCAGGCTCCGGGGAATAGGCCGGCAAGCCACAGCACAGTGCGGTTGGTATACGCGGCCGGAAGCCATGCCAGCCAGCTGAGAGCTTTGCCCAGACCTGGCGCGAGCAGTCCTCCGCCCAGCGCCAGCATGCCTGCTGCCATCACCAATGGTTGGGCTGGCAGCACCAGCGGGTTGGCCATCAGAAAAAGCGGCGAAACTTCTTGAAAATGGAAAATAATCAATGGGAGGGTAAAAGCCTGAGCCGCGAATGTGGTTAGCATATAATCTCCGGCCAGCGCGCCCAGCCGGCGGGCGGCGTTTTGCCCGAGGCGCGCTTCCATCCAGCGCTGTAGCCGGGCTTGCATTGGCGCGCTGAACAGTATCAGCCCCAGCGCGGCCGCCGCGGAGAGTTGAAAGCCAATATCCCACGGCAGGTGAGGATTAACAAGCAGCATCAGGAACACGCAAAACCCCAGGCTGTTCAGTCCGCTGCCGCGCCGGTTAATAGACGCGCCAAGAATGCTCATTGAGCCCATGATCGCCGCCCGCGCCACAGAAGCCCCAGCCCCGACCAGTATCGTGTAGACGCCCAGGGTCAGGATAGAAAGCGCGCCGCCCCGCCGCGCGCCCATTTTTTTTGTGAAAAGTCTGGTAATCAGCCCTGCCAGCACCGCCATATTAAAGCCGGAAATGGCGATGATGTGCGCTGTGCCTGTAAGGGCGTAAGCCCGCTCCAAATCGCCAGGTATGCCGCTCTCATCGCCCAGCAGCACCCCGCGCAGCAGGGCTCCTTCAGGTTCGGGGAAAATCTGACGGGCGACCTGCAAAAAGCGCTCCCGCAGCCGGAAAATGGCGCTGAAAATAGGGCTGCCTTGTTCCTTTGCCAGCAGTTCCACGCGGGCGTACTGGCTGAGCGCGGTGATGCCGCGGTGAAACAGATAGGTTTTGTACGAAAACGCGGCACTCTCTCCGGCGTCCTTCAGTTCTCCGCGAATGGAGAGGCGGTCTCCGTACGCAAACGCGCTGCCCGGGCTGGTTCGCAGCAGGATTCTTCCCCGCACGCTGCCCCCCTCTGCTGCGTCAACGTCCGCGGAAAGAGGCTTTACCGTCTGTACGCGCACCACCAGTTCCTGGCCACTTTCCCAGGCGGAAGGAGGCTGGCTGACCACGCCCAACACCTCCACTTCGCCTTTTTCCACATAATAACCGATGTATTCTGGGGTGTTTAAGGGCAGAGAAAGCTGGTACAGCAGAGCGGTCAGGCAAAAACCTGCCGCGAGCGCCGAGAAAGGCATATCTTTGCGCGGCTGCAAGCGGAAAGTCCGTTTTGTCTTCCAAATCACTCCCAGCGCGCACAAACCCGTTAAGGCCGCCCACCACTGCCAGGGCAGTCTCAGCCAGTCAGCCGCAAGTGCGCCGCAGATTCCCGCGCAGGCCAGCCAGAAGAAGGGCATAAACGAAGGGATATGCACCTGTTCAGGGTCTGGAGCGTTTTGTTTAGCCGGCGCGGCAGGTGTCACTCTGGTTCAGCTCCGCTAACTTATTTTTTCGCTCTGCCAGCGCTCTCCGCGCTGATGAATTCCAGGAGCATTTCCAGCGCCTTTTGTGCCAGGGTCTCCTTATTGGAAACGCGGTCGCCGCTCAATAAAAAATGACGGGACCATTCTTTTCCGACAGCCGCGAGGCCAACCCAGCTGGTGCCGACGGGTTTGTTGGGGGTGGCACCGCCCGGCCCGGCAATGCAGGAAACGGATAAGGCGAAATCAGTCTTAAACACCTCCCGGGCGCCGCGCGCCATTTCCAACACAGTTTCGCTGCTCACGGCGCCGTAACGCTGCAGGGTTTCCCAACGCACCCCCAAAAGCGCAACCTTGGCGGCATAGGCGTAGGCTACAACCCCGCCGATGTAATACTCCGAAGAGCCTGGAATGTTGGTGATGCGGTGGCTTATCAGGCCGCCTGTGCAGCTTTCCGCCAGCGCGAGCGTCCATTTATGTTCGGAAAGAATCCTGCCAATCCGCGCTTCCAGGCTGGCCGCGTCCGCGGCCTGAAGGGCGGTCTTTGGCGCGCTCACGGACGAATCCAGCTCCTTCCAGATTGCCACCAAACGGTTTTGGCGGATGTAATCGGCAGCTGCCGGGCTCAGCCAGCCTTTCTGCACCAGGCGTTCTGGCTCCGCGCCCTGTTCCAGTTCCTTGCGAATTTCTGAGGAGGAAATCTCCGGAGCGCGCGCCTCATCAAGGAGGATAATTTGGGCGCCTTTGGCTTCCAGACTGCCGATGAACTTGAGGTTCGGCGCGAAACCCTGCCGGGGACAAATCACCAGAGCAGTCAGGCGCAGAAGTTCTTCCAGGTTGAACCAGTGGTTCAGCGAGGGATCCTCCCCTGAAATGCTGTCCGCTCCGAGCAGGAATGCCAGGCGCAGCCTGGGATCGCATTGTTCTCGCAGGCGGGCAAACGTTTCCGCGCTCAGATTCGGGCGGTGGCTTTCGCACGCGATTTCTTCCTCCAGCCTGCTGACGGAAACGCGTTCCACTGTTCCCGCCAGTTCGCGGGCGATATCCCCGGCTGCCAGCTGGCAGATTGCGAAGCGGTGTTCAAATGTGAACGGCAGGGATCTCTTCACCGCGTCCAGGGTGTTGTGGTGGCGGTAGACTGGCAGCAGCATTATCTCCTCAACCTGCCAGCCGCGCCTGGTCAGCGCGCGCGCCGCGGCAACCACTAACGCGCTGTGACCCTTATGGAAAGGGTCAGCGGAACTGCCAAAAACGAGCAAAAGAGGTTGGTTATTGCTCATTCGTTCTCTCCCGTGTTCGTTTCCAAGCCTTCAAGCTCCCGCAGCCATAACGCGCCGCTGACGTCGGCCGGCACCATCCAGGCGCTGCGCGCCGAAAGCGAAACGGCGCCAACGCGCGGACCTTCCGGGCCGGCTGAGCGCTTAAATTGCTGGCTGAAGAAGCGGCGGTAAAACAGGCGCAGCCATCTAAGGATTTTCTCTGAAGAATACCTGCCCGCGAACGCGCTGACTGCCAGCCGGTAAACCTCTCGAGGCGGCAGTCTGTTTGCCAGCGCGTGAAAAATGAAGAAATCATGCAGCAGGTAAGGCCCCAAGACAGCCTCCGTACTCTGTGGGCTGGTTCCATCCGCGTCTGTCGGCAGAAGCTCCGGTGAAATGGAAGCCGCGCAAACGCTGGCAGCAGCAGCGGCGCCTTCCGCCCCCAGCAGAGCGCCGCCTGCCCAGGCAAGCACGCGCAGCACCAGCGTCTTGGGCAGGCCGGCGTTGACGTGATAATGAGAGGTTTGGTCGCCGTTAAAGGTGCACCACCCCAGAGCTATCTCCGAAAGGTCGCCTGTGCCTATCATCAGCGCGTTGTTTTGGTTAGCCAGGTCCAGCAAAATTTGCGTGCGCTCGCGCGCCTGGGCGTTTTCGTAAGTAACGTCGTAGAGGTCTGGCGGGTGGTCAATATCCCGCAGGTGGCCTGCGAGCGCGCCTGTGATGGGTATCACCTTCAGGCTCACCTGGCACAGTTCCGCCAGCACGCGCAGGCGCTGCAAGGAAGCTTTTGTGGTGCCGGGCCCCGGCATACTCACAGCGAGGATGTCCCTGGGTTCCAGGTTCAGCAGGCGGAAGGCCTGCCAGCAAACCAGCAGCGCCAGGCTGGAATCCGCGCCGCCGGACAAACCGAGCACAAGCCGGCGCAGGCCGGTGTGGCGAAGCCGGCCAATCAAACCGGCAGTCTGGATGGCAAACACCGCTTCAGACTGAAGGTCGGGCTGGCTGCTGGAGAGAAACGGCGTCTGGCTGAGCGGCTCGAAAGGTATCTGGTCGGCGGCGGTTTTCAGCGCTTGCCTTCGGGCGTATTTGCGGGGCGCAATCCGCGCGTGCGCCCTTTGGGTGGTGAATTGCAGCGTTGGCGCCTGGGCCAGTGTTTCGCCGTCGCGCACGATTCCCGCGCGGCCGCTGAAAACCACTTCAGCGGTGGATTCACACGGCCCGCAGGAGGCATAGGCCCAATAGGCTTTGCCGCCGCCGCGCAAAACCTGGCTGGTTTCCGGGAACTGCCCGGCCAGCGACAGGGCGGGCAGGGCGCAGGGATTAAGCAGCAAACCTACGCACACTTCGCATATCAAGCGGTCAACCCGCCCCACGCAAATCTGCAGTCTTTGAGGGTAGAGTTCAGGGAGTGTCAGGCTTAAATCCGCTGCCGCCGGCACCATTCGCCCGAGAATTTCGGCCTGCCTGTCCGGGAAGTCGCTCCCCGCGCTGAACCAGCGGCTTGGGAACCCGGAAACAGGGTCAAGCGGAAACCGCTCAAGCGAAAGCCCGACCGGTCCGACAGGGCTGAAGAGAGCGGCGGCATTGTACAGGCGGTTCACGTGCCTGTACGGCAGCCCGACCAGGGCCCAGACTCCCAGGTCCCGGCAGCGCGAGGCGATCTCTGGCAGGGCTTGGAGCGCGCTTGCCGCCAGCAAGGGCTGCAAAAATAAGTCTCCGCAGGTACAGCCGGTCAGGCTCAATTCCGGGAAGAGCGCCAGCCGAGGAGCGGGGCTGTCAGCGGCAAGCTGCTCCAGGCAGCGCAGGATACCCTGCAAATTGAAATCCACATCGGCGACGCGCAGCTCAGGCACAAAGACTGAAAGCTGCAGCCCATGCGGTGTGCGTTCGGATTGAGGTGTGGAGGTGCGTCCCACAGCGGATATCCTTGATTATCTTAATGATAACAAGCTTTTCCGGGAAACGCGCCAAAATGTTCCGGGCTGGGAGGCGGTTAAGTCGGGTTCAGATAGCTTTCAAGCCGTTTCATCTGGTCGGCTACTGCTCGCGGTTCCTCCCGGAAGTATTCGAGGGTGAGCCAGGCAGGCTGCACGCGCGCCAGCGTCCATTCGAGCAGGCGGTAATCCACGTCGGTCAGGGGTTCGTGCGCGTCGAACAGCCTTCCATCGCGGCCAGTACGCACTCCCGCCAGATGAATTTGGGCGGTTCTTTCCAACGGCAGCGCGGAAAGGTACGCTTCGGGGCTGATATCGCGCGCTTCGGCGGCAATCCGCGCGTGGGCAAGGTCAAGCAGAAAGCCGCAGCCTGTTTCTTCCAAAACCTTTTGGATGACAGCTGGGTCGCTTTCAAAAAGGAAGCGCGTGGGGTGCAGCGCGGGCATGTTTTCCAATATCAGCGGCAGGTTGGAACGCTCCTGCAGCCATTTCACCTCTCGAACGAAGCGCTGAACGGAAGCGCCCCGCAGCGGACCAGGCAGCAGCCTGCCGTGCCTCATCCACGCGTTGGTCCACAGCCAGGGCAGGGGCGCGAGGTGGACAGAAATATACGGCGACTGCGGACAAGCCTGCAGATACTCCCGCAGATGCGTCAGCCAGCTTTGGGTGCGGTGAAATCGGCCGGGGTGGAAATGAAACGCCAGAGACGGGAAAAACTCCCGGGTCTCAACGATCAGGCTTAAAGGCAGCTTGTCCACCCATTCCACCGCGTCCGCGCGAACATGACCCGCGCGAATAAGGTCGAGCAGCGCCTGGGAGTGATTGACTGACAGTTTCATCGCGGCCACCCGATTATGCGTTTTCTTCGTTATGAGAAAGCTGCTGGTGCAGGATGCGCGATAGCTCTGAAAATTCAGGGGAGTAGCGCATTTCCTGCCGGCGCGGTCTTTCCAACGGCACGGGCAGGTCCAGGCTGATTTTTGCCGGGCGGCTGGTCAGGACTATCACACGGTCTGCCAGATAAATCGCTTCGGAGATGGAATGGGTGACCATCAGGATGGTTTTGCGTTTGCTGCCCCATATGCGCAGCAGTTCCTCACCCATGCGTTCGCGCGTGAGCGCGTCCAGCTGCCCGAAAGGCTCGTCCAGCAGCAAAATTTCCGGGTCGTGCACCAGGGAACGGGCGATTGCCACGCGCTGGGCCATACCGCCGGATAGCTCGTGCGGGTAATGGTTCTCAAAACCGCGCAGCCCGACCAGGTCAATCATCTCCCGGGTGCTTTGCTGGATTTCCGCCTGATTTTTGCCGGCCAGCTGGAGCGGCAGGCTGATGTTATCAAATAAGGTGCGCCACGGCATCAGGTTGGGTTTCTGGAATACCATGCCTGTCAGGCTTTGGCTGTGGGATTGCTGGGGGAAAATAATTTGCCCGGAGGTTGGCGCGAGCAGGCCGCCGATGGCGCGCAAAAGCGTGCTTTTTCCTCCGCCGGAGGGTCCAATCAGGCACACAAAGGAATTCTTTTCCACCTGAAAAGACAAATCATCCAAAACGTCCAGACTGCCGTCGCTTTCCACAAAGCTGATGGTCAGTCCGCGCACCTCCAGGGCAATTTCAGGGTAAGAAGCTGCCGTCATACGCGCCTTTTAGGTCTACCGGCCGGCTCATCAGGCCCAGTTTCAGCAAGATGGTTTGCATGTTTTCCCAGCGGGGAGTGTGGTCTTCTTTTGTGGGGTAAACATCCCAAAGCTTGATGGATTCTGCCAGCACCTGTTTTTGCACGGCCTGGTCCGCGTTGGCGAGATTATCCACGTATTTGGCGCAAATTTCGTAAGCCTTGTCCGGGTTTTCCGCGGTAAATTGAATGCCTTTCAGCAGAGCGCCCAGCAGGGAGCGCACCACCTCGGGCTCTTCGTTTATGGTTTTTTCATTGGTTACCAACCCATTCCCAATCAGGTCCACGCTGTCCGCCACGCGCATGGTGTTAATCGCGTAGCCTTTGGCGCGCAATTGGGAAGGTTCGTTCGGCAGGTAAATCACGGCCGCGTCCACAATTCCGCTCACCAGCGATTCCACTTGCGTGTATCCAATGGACTGTAGAGAATAATCGCTGTCCTTCAGGCCTTCGGTCTGTGCGAAAGCCTCAAACCCGATGTAACTCGCGCCGTACAAGCCCGGCAGGCCAATTGTTTTGCCTTTCAAGTCAGCCGGAGTTTTGATGTTTTTTTCTGCCAGCGAGACGATGCCCACCGGGAACTCCTTGTACCAATTGTAGACTGTCACGACAGGCAGCCCCTGGGCGCGCCCCATCAGCACCTGTTCTCCTGAGGCAATCATGAACTGCTGATTGCCGGAACCTACCAGGGCGATGAGGTCGGCTTCGTTGCCGTAGTTGAGCCTGACGTTCAACCCCGCGTCTTTGAAATAGCCGTTCTCGATTGCCGCGTAAAACGGCGCAAACTGCACATTGGGGATGTAGGTGAGATTCAGGGTGATTTCGCGCAGCTCGCTGTTCTGAGGTGGTTTACTTCCGGCGCAGGCGGAAAGCAGCAGCGCTGCCAGAATAAAAACCGGGATTATGCGTTTCATCAAGGGGTTCTCCGTTTTCATTTGTTTTGCCGCCAGGTTTGCCACGCGAGCAGACGCGATTCCAACAGAAGGATTAAACCATAAAGCGAAGCCGCCAGCACCATTAAGGTGAGAACCGCCACGAACACCAGCGCGGTATCGTACTGGCCTCTGCCAACGTTAATCAAAAATCCCAGGCCGCGGTCCGAGCCGACCAGTTCCCCGACAATCGCGCCAATCACAGAGAGCGTGGCGCCGACGCGCAAGCCGCCCAGAAACACCGGCAGGCTGGCGGGCAGTTCCAGGTAACGCAGGGTTTGGCCCGGCGAGGCTTTAAGGGAGCGCATCAGCTCGCGCAGGTCCTGCGGCACCTCACGCAGCCCCACCAAAGTATTCACCAGCACGGGGAAAAACACGGTCAGCGCACAAATGAGCACTTTGGAGAAGAGCCCCGGCCCAAACCAGATGACCAGCAGGGGGGCGATGGCCACGATGGGCACCGACTGGCTGGCAACCAGATATGGTGAGGCAAAGTTTTCCGCTCGCGGGTGCTTGGAGAGAAAGTAACCAATGACAGCGGCGCTCAGGCTGCCAAAAAACAGCCCCAGGATGATTTCCAGCAGCGTAAAGGAAAGATGGCGCCAAAGCAGGCCGCTGCTGAGGACCTGGATAAACTTCTGCCAGACAACCGCGGGGGCAGGAAGGATGAAATCGGGGAGCTTAAGCAGCAGCCAAAGCAGCTGCCAGACGACAACACCTGCCGCTGCCGCGAGCAGAACCGTCCCGGCGCGGCTGCCGCCCGGGCGGAGAGATCCCCGCCGTTGTGTTTTGGTCAGCGTCTTCATGATGAATTATGTAACAGAGTATAAAAAAATTGCCGGCTTAAGTCAATCGAATTGCAGGCTTGCCCTGACGAACTATCCGTCATTGCGAAGAAGCGTCAGCTTCTGAAGCAATCTCCCGATTTGCTAACCGGGTGACAAAGCGCCCTTTGGGTATCGCTTCGCAAGCTCGCCCTGACGAACTAACCGTCATTGCGAAGATGCGTCAGCTTCTGAAGCAATCTCCCGATTTGCTAACCGGGTGACAAAGCGCCCTTTGGGTTTCGCTTTGCAGGCTCGCCCTGACGAGCGCTGAGGTTCAGGACCTCAAAGGTTTGCGCGTCAGCATCCTCTGCACCAACATGAAAATGACCGCAACTCCGACTATAATACTCATTATGCCAACACCGCTATCTCCCCCAAAGCGCATCGTGCTGCTCCCCAACACAGAAATGCCAAAAGCACTGCAGCTGGCCGAATTAATCAGCAGCCGCCTGGCGGATTCGGGCGTGGAACTGCGCACCTTCATCGCCGAACCCAGCCGCACAGCGCCTCCGCCCGACCTGACGGGTGTGGACCTGGTCATCGTCCTGGGCGGCGACGGAACCCTTTTAAGGGCCGGGCATCTGTGCGCGCCGCTGGGTATTCCTCTCCTGGGCGTTCAGGCGGGAAAATTGGGCTTTCTCTCCGAACTTAGCGAGAATTCCTGGGAAGCTGCCCTTCCGCACCTGCTTTCCGGCGATTTCCACCTTGAAAAGCGCATGATGCTCCTGGCGCAGCTCATCCAGGAAGAGCGCGTCTGTGGCGAATGGGATGTTATCAACGAAATTGTGATTTCACGCGGCCGCATCGTGCGCCCGATTGAAGTACGGGTGGACCTTAATGAAGGGTATCTCACTTCTTACATCGCGGACGGCCTGATTGTCGCCACCGCGACAGGCTCCACCGCCTACGCCCTGGCTGTCGGCGGGCCGATACTCCCGCCGGAACTGCGCAATATGCTGCTTCTGCCCATCGCGCCGCACCTGTCGCTGGAGCGTGCGGTTGTTCTGGCGGAAGGCGCTTCGGTGGTTCTGCGCGCCCACTGCGACCACGAGGCGGTCATCAGCGTGGACGGTATTGACCCCATCCGCCTGAATGAAACTGACTCGGTGCGCGTGACTGCTAACCAACATTCGCTGAAAATGGTGCGCTTTGGCGAGCCAAACTATTTTTACCGCCGGCTGGCAACCGTGCTGTACGATAACCCTGCCTTAAAACAAAACCATCATGACTGACTCCAGGCAACCTACCTCTCTTGATAATCCGCAGGAAGAAATTCTGCTGCGCTGCAACCGCTGCAACAAGCCCATCACGCCCGAAACAGCGGTTCTGACCCCAACCGGCTACCGCTGCAAGGAATGCGTGCGCGCCCAGCAAAAGGTGTTCGATACAACCAAAGGGCTGGATGTGCCGCTGGCTTTCATCATTTCAGCCGCGATCGCGTTTGCCGGCAGCTGGCTGGCCGGGCGTATCGGCTTTTTGGTTTTGTTTGTCGCGCCGGGCGTAGGCACCCTGACTGCCAACGTGGTGCGTTGGGTCGTCCGCAGGCGCCGCAGCAAAGCGCTGAACAAAGCGGTGCTTTGGGGCAGCATCCTGGGCAGCCTGCCTCTGATTGTGATGCGGCTGCTGCCTTTCCTGAATCTGAACAGCGGTCTGACAGCTGTGGGCGGGCTGCTGCCGCTGGTGTGGCAGGGGATTTTTGCGCTTTTGCTCATCTCCAGCGCCTACTATCAAACTACCGGCATTAAACTTAGCTGAGGCAAGGCATGCTCGCGGAACTGCGCATACAAAACTTCGCCATTATTCAGGACCTGACGCTGACATTTCGCAGCGGGCTGGTGGTGCTGACCGGTGAGACCGGCGCGGGCAAATCCATCATCTTGGACGCGCTGAATGCCGTCCTGGGCGGGCGGGTGGATATGAATGACATCCGCCGCGACAGCGACAAAGCTGTCATCGAAGCGCGCTTCGAGCTGGACGCGCCGACCGCCGAGGCTGCCAAAGCGCTGCTTGAACCGGAAGGGTTGTGGGAAGAGAACGGTGAATTAACGCTCTCGCGCGAAATCCGGGCCGGCGGCCGCAGCGTTGCCCGCGTGAACGGGCGAAGCGTCAGCCTGTCTTTGCAGTCCGAGCTTGGTTCGCTGCTGGCGGATATTCACGGACAATCCGAACATCTCTCTCTGCTAAAGGTGCGCCACCACCTGGAGCTGCTGGACCGCTTTGCGCATCATGAGAACGCGCTGAACGAATATGGGAAGCTCTACCGCCAGTGGCTGTCTCATCGCGCGGAATTGGATGGGCTGCTGAACCTGCAGCAGTATGCCAACGACCGCACGGATATGCTCAAATATCAGATTCAGGAAATTGAAGCCGCCCGCCTGAAACCTGATGAGGAAGCGGAACTGCGCCAGGAACGCACGCTGCTGGCAAACGCGGAAACCCTGCACAGCCTGTCAACCCAGGCTCTTTCCGCTCTCGACGAAGGCGGCGAAGCTCCGCCGGTGACGGACCTGCTGGGGCAGGCGCAGCACGCCCTGAACGAACTGGCTCGCATTGATCCGCAGATGACAGGCATGAGCGAAAGGGCGGACCAGGCGCTTAACACGATTTCCGAAATCGCCTATGAGCTGCGCGGCTACCTGGAAAACATTGAATTTAATCCTGCCCGGCTGGATCAAATAGAAGAGCGGCTGAACACGATTAATTTCCTCAAACGCAAGTACGGCGGCAGCCTGGAGAGCGTGCGGGCATATCTGCAGAACGCTAAAAACGAGTTGACTAAAGTGGAAAACGTAGATAAGCAGATAGCCGAAGTGGAGCAAAAAATAAACCGGATTAAGGAAGAGCTCGCCGCGGTCGCTGGAATTCTCAGTCGCGAAAGGCGCGGCGCTGCAAAAAAACTTGAAAGCGGCATCGAAACCCAGCTGCGCAGCTTGCAGATGAAAAACGCCCGCTTCCAGGTGAATTTTGCCCTTGTGCCGGACCCTGACGGCCTGGCGCTGGAAGGGCAGCGCGTGGCCTTCGACGGCACCGGCGCTGACCGGGTGGAGTTTCTGATTGAGACCAACCCGGGCGAAGGGCTTAAGCCCCTGGTCAAAATTGCCTCCGGCGGCGAAACCTCGCGCCTGATGCTGGCGCTTAAGCACGTTCTGGCTGAAGCGGACCAAATCCCGACGCTTGTGTTTGATGAAATTGACCAGGGCATTGGCGGCCGCGTCGGGGTGATTGTGGGACAGATGCTCTGGCAGCTCGGTCGCAAACATCAGGTGATGTGCGTCACGCACCTTCCGCAGCTGGCCGCCTACGGAGACCAGCATTTGCGCGTCTCCAAGCAGGAAGAAGGCGGACGCACGCTCACCCATGTGCTCGAGCTGGATGCCAGCGCCCGCCAACAGGAACTGGCTGGTATGATTGGCTCCGTCAGCCCGGGAACGCTGCAGTCCGCGCGGGACCTCATGCGCGCTGTGGCCGAATTTCAGGGTAAAATTGATTCAAACAGGTAAACTCACCAGAACCTGCTGTTTGAATTGGTTTATTTCAGGGGAATTTTCCTGACACAATTTCATATCTAAGAAAGGATAACCATTATGCCTAAGACCAGCGAGATACTCGGCGTCATTCTCGGCGGAGGACAGGGCAAACGTCTTTATCCGCTGACCTCTGAACGTTCCAAACCAGCAGTGCCAATCGCTGGGAAGTACCGCCTGATTGATATTCCCATCAGCAACTGCATCAATTCCGATATTTTCCGCATCGCGGTTCTGACACAGTTTAATTCAGTATCGCTTCACAGGCATATTTCTCAGACCTATACCTTCGATTCATTCCACTCGGGATGGGTGCAAATTTGGGCTGCCGAACAGACCATGGAGCACACGGATTGGTATCAGGGCACGGCGGATGCCGTCCGCAAGCAGTTGATGGAAATCACCTCCACCAAATGCCCCTATGTGCTTATCCTGGCGGGCGACCACCTGTACCGCATGGATTACGCTGATATGGCGCAGTTTCATTGGGATAATCACGCCGATGTGACCGTTGCCGTGCAGCCAGTGCCAAAATCGGAAGCCTCCCGTTTCGGCTTGCTTAAGCGGTCTGAAGACGGACGCATTACCGACTTTGCCGAAAAACCCAAGGACCCCGAAAAACTCGCGAGCATGGTAAGCCGCGACGACCCGGAGAGCCCTTATCTCGGTTCCATGGGCATTTACCTGTTCAACACGGAACTGCTTGTGAACGTCCTGCGGAAGGGCGGCGAGCGCCTGGACGACTTTGGCGGCGATATCATCCCTTACCTGATAGCGCAGGGGGCTTCGGTGTATGGGTATAACTTTGAGGGCTACTGGCGGGATATCGGAACCATCCGTTCCTTCTATGAGACAAACCTGGAACTGACCGATGACAACCCCGGATTTGATTTTTACGACCCGGATAAGCCAATCTTCACGCACCCGCGTTTTCTGCCCTGCTCGCGCGTCATTGGCTGTTCCTTCAAAAGGGTGCTCATTGCGGAGGGTTGCAACATTGAACACGCTACTATCGAACACTCTGTGATTGGCGTGCGCAGCCAGATTGGGGAAGGCACGGTCGTCAAAGATACCATTATGATGGGCGGCGACTATTACGGCACGCTCAAAAACGGCGCTTCCCTGGGAATCGGCCGGAACTGCGACATCCAGGGCGCCATCATCGATAAGAACTCCAGCATCGGAGATAACGTTGTCATTAAACCTTTCCCCGTGGATAAGGAAGTTGACCATTCCCTGTATACCGTGCGGGACGGCATTGTGGTCATCCCCAAGCACACGACCATTCCCGCCGGGACGGTTATCGCCCCCTAAAATTCCCCCCGTAAAACTAAAACTCCGGAGTAATCCGGAGTTTTTTTACGCGTGGGCGTAGCGCAGCCAATAAACCGCGATGCCAAAAGCCACGGCAACATTCAGCGAACCTTTGCTTCCGCCCATAGGCAGGCACAAAATCTCGTCCGCTAATGCCAGCAGGCCCGGGTCCACGCCGGCCTGTTCACTTCCGACAATCAATAAAACCGGGTCTGGGTTTTCGGGCTGCAGCCGATAAGAAAACAGCGGGCGCGCGTTGGGAGCGTTTTCCAGCGCAAGCAGCCTGTACCCGCGCGACTTAAGCTCCAGCGCAAGATTTAGCGTGTTTGGAACGCTTTCCCAGGGGAGGTTCTGTTCGGCGCCCAGCGCGGTCTTGGCAATTTGTGGGGATTGACCCGGCCCGGGGGATATACCGCCCAGCCAGAGTTTGCGCAGTCCGGCCCCATCCGCGGCTCGGAAAATCGCCCCGACGTTTAATGCCGAACGGATATTATCCAGCAAGGCCTCCAAGGCGTAAGGGGAATTCCTCCTCGCGCTTGCCGGCGCTGCCGGAGCCAGCGCTTTTTCCGCGCGGGCAAGCTCCGCGCCGCAGTTCGGGCAGTACCGGCCTTGATATTGTTCCAAATCCAAGGGAAAACGCAGCTGGCAGTTTCGATTCTGACACTGCATAAACCACATGTCCAAGTAACCCATTCCTTTCAGCAATTTCGCGGGAGCCTTCAGGCGCTTAAAGTGTTAGACGCCTGGGTGAGGGGGGCACCCAAGCGTCTAACAAATATAGTATACAAGAGAATTTTCAAGATTTCAAGTCAAAATAACAAAGAATTGCGGAATAGTATAAGAAAATCATAAGAAAACGCACAAATTTGCAGGAAAACGCAATCAGCGGTTGAATTCCTGGCCGGTAACAGTGCAGTAGGGTTCAAAATGGTAACCGCGGAGCGTCAGTTCATGGAGGACCAGCTCCAATCCGCGCACCGTCTCGCTGCGGTCCTCACCGCCGTCGTGCATCAGCACAACCCGGTAAGGCTCCAATCCTTTTTCCACCTGCTGCAGGATTTCCTCGCCGGAGATGCCGGTCCAATCGCGCGTGTCCAGGTGCCACATGGAAATCGCGTAGTTCATGTCGTAGGCGTAACTGTAGACGCTGTCGCTTACCGCGCCGTAAGGCGGACGCAGGCAGGGCGTAAGCTGCTTGGCTAATTCCGGCCGGCCGCTGAGGGCGTCCCGGATGGCGTCGCGGGTGTCGATCACTTCGAGATAAAAGTCGGAATATCCCAGCTTGGGCAGCTCGATGTGGTTGTAGCCGTGCAGGCCAATCATCTGGCCGGCTTCCGCCACAGCCAACGAAATCTGAGGGTAGCTGCGCGCGTTTCTGCCGATTTCATAAAAAACAGCCGTTGCGTGATATTTTTGCAGCAGTGCCAGAATCTGGGGCGTCCATTTAGGGTCAGGACCGTCGTCAAAGGTCAGGTAAATCACCAGGTCGGGGTTTGCCTGGGGCAAATCCAGGCTGGATTGGTCGGAGGGCTCCGGCGCGGTCCAGTTATTCACCAGTTGAATAAAAGACTGCGCGCGTCCGGGGTCAGCGCTGGAATTTTCCGGGGGCAGAGCCTGTGCGCGCGGGGCCGCCGCGACAGGCGCTGGTGCGGCCAGCAGCAGCCCTGCCAACAAGGCAATACATAAGATGATGATAAAGCGCTTTTTCATACGACAGGCCTGTTTAGATACCTGCATTATATTGGAAATTCAGCGCGTTTTCCACGCGGACGGAGCCCAAGCTTCTACGCGTATGGCTGCAAATCCTGTGCCATAAATACTCTGAAGACGCGTCAAGCGGAGGCTAATCCGCGATACGCGCCGGAAGCAGCTCCCAATGCAGGCCGCCGTCGGCGCTGTGGAACAGAAAATTGCTGTTCATGCTGCTGTCTCCATCCGCGGCGGCGAGCATCCAGCCGTTGTTCGCGTCCGATAAGTCCAAAGCGAGCGGTGTAAAACCGGCGGGAAGCCCGGTGGACAGCTCCTCCCAGCTTGCGCCGCCGTCGCGGCTGCGGTAAAACCCGGATTCTCCCAGCAGCAACCAGTTCAGGGCGTCCGCGAACACAAATTGTTGGGCGGCGGGGTTGGCTTCGCTGCGGAAAGTCCAGGTTTCGCCGCCGTCAGCGGTTTGATAGAACCAGCTTCGCGCGCTTCCATCAGAGAGATACACCCGCAGCGGCAGCACCGCGTCTGTGGGGCTGAAGAAGACAGGCGGGAAACTCTCAATCGCGGCATCAGTTACGCCATCCGGCAGAATCAAATCCACCAGAAACCAATTCACGCCACTGTTATAGCTCCGGAATAAGTAAACGAAGTCATTAATAGGCTCACTTCCACTAACCCAGCCATTATTAAGGTCCGGAAATACGAAACCGGTCTTTTGACCGCCTGTCGGAAGGTCTGGGTCGGCCTGTCCAGCTTCGTGGCTGAAGCGCTGTTCCCAGGTGGCGCCGCCGTCCGAGGATTGGTACAGGGCGACGTATTCCGACCCGGCTGCCGCGTCCAGACGGCTGAAGAGAAACCCGTTGCTGCCGTCCAGGAACTGCGGATTCCCAGCCGGGAAATCCAGCGAAGTAGAATTCCAGGTTGTTCCGGCATCCGTGGTGCGCAGCAGGATGGAATTTTCAAACACCGGAACGCTGAGCCAGGCTGTGTTCCCGCTGAGGAAAAAGCTGTAATAGCCTCCGCTCGCTCCGGCGAGGACGTCAGCCGGGCTTACGTCTGTCCAGGTGAGCCCGCCGTCCGAGCTGTGGTAAAGCGCGGAATGATTCCAATCTGCCGCCCATCCCTGGCCGTTGGGAAACATGCGCAGCGAATAGAGCGGAAGACCGTCCGGGGGCACTTCCGTGGGTGTTTCGGTACTTCCGGAAGCGTCTGGTGTGGTCTGGACGGGAGAGGCCGGGTAGACAGTGGCTGATTGCAGGCCTTCGGCTCCGGCGGGATAAGGCAAATCAGCCGCGGTAGGTTCGGCCTCCGTTGGCGCGGCTGCCGCGCAGGCGCATAGGGCGAGCGCCAGGAACAGGAAGAAAAGAACGGGAAACAAAGATTTTTTCATCGCGCGCTCCTTATTAGCATTCTACCACCTCCCGCGGGGCGCGAAACTTAGAAATCCTTAAAAACAAAAATGCCCTCGGCGCGATTCGAACGCGCAACCTACTGCTCCGCAAGCAGGTGCTCTATCCATTAAGCTACGAGGGCAAATTGCTTTGAGGGGAGAGATTTTATACCCAAATCCTGAAAGGGTCAAGGGAAATCAAGGCGGAAATCGGCGCCTGTCAGACAAAAGAACGAAGATCGAGCCGCTAAGAGCGGACTTTCTCTTTGCTGGCCGCGGGTTAGCTTCGCCTGCGCGAATAATCGGGCGGGGATTCAAAACCCATTGCCAGCGTCTAGGAGCCCTGGAAGTTGGTTTCACATTGGTATGTGTTGCGGTGAGCTTTTTCAGGCGGTGATACACGCGCGAGCCGCTGCACGGCTGTACGCAAAAGCATTAGCCAGCACCAATGTTTCACGTGAAACAGCGCTTCTGGTTATTGTGGTTTCATGTGAAACGTTTACGGGACGAAAATTTGCCGTTTCTCGCCGCTCTTTGCTTTTTCCCCGCTCAAGAATGCCAGTGTGTCGCCGGTGAAATCGTCAATGGCGATATCGAAGCGGCTGTCCGGACTGAAATCGGAGACGTGAATGATTCTGAGACAGTTTTTGAGGTTTTCCGCGCCCGGCAGCCATTCCAGCAGGTGATTTGGGGTGGATTCGAAGAACGGCGCGTTAAACACATCCCGGTTCAGGTTCACAGCCAGCGGGTAAATTTGCCCTTCCAGCAGGTCCTGGAAGAAATGGGTGCCGAGTGAGGGTTCGTCCGGGATGCCGGCTTTGCCGCCGGTCAGCTCCACGATAGCCCGCGTGTTGTAGATGTCGGAATAGTCCACATGCACACCCAGGTCTGGGTTGGACGTTCCCCATCGGCCGGGTCCCACGCAGATATAGTTTTCGGTGTGCAGCGCGGCGTTGATTTTGCTGATGGCGCGTTCCAGTTGATTGCGCTCTTCCTGGGTGGAAATCGCGAAATAAGCAGAAGGCTGGACGTAAAGCACATAGCGGATGTCCTCAATCATCCCGCCCGCGACTACGCTGATGCCTGTAAAGATTTTGTCGGACTCGGCCACGCGCTGCGGGAGTTCGTGGCTGCTCTCTTTGATTGTCCCGAGCGGCCGGCATTGAATCAGGGTGATTTGCACGGATGCTTTGCCGTTTTTTTCGGTCACGCGTGCCGTGAATTCAATATCCACCGGGGTATGGTACTCTGCTTCCAGGGTCGAAAGCAGCTCCCGCATCAGCGGCGCGAAGTCGGTACTGCGCAGCAATTCATCAAATGTCAGGACGAGGTTCTCGGGTTTTCCTTCAATCAGGTTGCTGCGCAGGGTTTGGAAATATCCGTCGCTGTCCAGCTGCGCCAGATAGCGCAGCTGCGGAATCCGCTGGCTGAGCACATCCCGGACCGAAAGCGTGGTGAATTTGTTCTCTTTCAGGTCAAGTAAATCGATGAACTGCTGAGAATAGCGGCGGATGGACTGCGCGGAGGAAGAAGGCATCAGCGTGGGATGGCTGAGGGCAATCAGGCGCGGATAATCATTGCCGACCCGGTCCACCGCGCGCGTGCCCAGCCCCCACACCAGGCGCACAAACCCCTCTTCCGTACGGATTTGGGGGGACCAGCGGAACTGGTTTTGGCTGTACCCCACTCCGGCGAGCTGCGGGAAGTAATAATCTCCGTAGGTCTGCCCCTCCACCACCTGAATGAGCAGCGCCATGCGCTCGTCATAGTCCAGCAGGCCGCGGCTTTTCCGGTAGAGCAGGGCTGAGGGGTTGAGCGTGGACGCGTAAATTCGGGCAATAGCCTGCTGCAGGGCGCGCAGGTTCTCCTCGGGGTTAGCCTGATTAGGCAGGAAGATGCTTTCGTACTTTCCTGCGAAGGCTGTGCCAAAGTTGTCTTCCAGCAGGCTGGAAGAGCGCACAATCAGCGGACGTTTGCCGGCCATGCTCAAAATTGTTTCCTGGTGTTGGACTGCCGAAGGCGGAAAGCTGCCGCGGAGGAAGTCCTCAACAATCAGCGGGTAATCGCTGCGCATCTGTTCTTCGCCCTTATACTTCTGGTCGTTCCAATGATGCAGATTGTTGATGGATAAAAAGTTGTAGAACACATCGGAGCCGATATAGAACGAAGTGGGGGTTTGCAGGCTTTCGCGCAAACTCGCGCTGGATTTCTCTTTCAGGATGCGCGCCGCGAGCAGCATGCCGGCGGCTTTGCCGCCAATTCTGCCGCGCCCAAGTTTATGTTGACGGATTTCCGCCAGGTCTGAGACGGTAAACCAATCCTTGGCGATGTTGATATACGGAAGCTGGTCGCTAATCATGCTGCGGATCAGGACAACCTTGATTTCGTGCAAGCGCGCTTCGTACGGAGCTCTTTTTTCCGCCGGCATCTTTTCAATCATCATGCCCTGATTGAAAAGCATTTCCATGGGGGCGGTCTCTGGATTGAATTCAATCGTGATATCCGGCACCTGGACGCCGCGTTCGTTCAGGGCTTTTTGGATGAGCTTGGTAAGCTGCTCGAAGCCGATGAATTTGGCGAAATACGCGTCCGTCAGCTGATTTAGCATTTCCGCTTTGCGGTATTCCCAGGTTTCAGAATCTTCCTCAGAAAGCGGGTCGCGAATGCCCTCGCGCTCCTGCGATTGAATGGCATGCTGCACGGCTTCCGCGTTCAGCGCAGAGGGGGTAATCAGTCCTTTCTGATAAAGCTCCTGCCGCATAAGTTCGCGGATGCGCCCGGACAGGACCGGATACTGGGAAAGTGCCAGGTAAATGCTGTAGTAGCGGTCGCTGCCGCTTTGCGGTAAGGTCATGGAGTGCCTCGCGGAGGGATATATTTGATTTTATCACGCCTGGCACAGGGTGCGGCGAGCTTGCGAACTCCGAATATTATAGAAGAATATTATAAATAACGCGCAGCTGTTTATTTATTAATCTATGCGCAATATACGTTCGAGCCTGAATCTGTTGAGAATCTGATACTGCGGGCGCGTGGAATTTAATCCGACCCCGCCAGGAAGTTTTCCGGCAAAAGAAAAACCGGACGGTTTGTGTCCGGTTTTTCGGATTTATCGGTTTTAGCGCTGAATATTCATCGGCATGATGATGTGTTTGAAGGTGTCGTCCCCTACCGGGCGTATCATGGCGGGTGTGTTCGCCGCGTTGGTCTCGAGAATGACGTTGGGGGTCTTGATTACCTCCAACACTTCGCGCAGGTAGCGCACATTGAAGGAAATCAAAAGCGGCGTGCCGTCCACGGAGGCATCCACAATCACTTCGGAGGAGCCGGTTTGTTCGGAAACCGCCGAAATCTCGAGCTGGGAGGTCTTTTCCGCGCCGCCTTCGGGCTGGATGTCCAACCGGGCAATGAAGTTGCCTTCGCGCGCGATGATTTCGGTCTGCCGGCAGGCTTTTAGCAGGTCGGCGGTCGTCAGCACGGTGCGGGTTTTGAAGGACGGGGGAATGATGGCGGAGTAATTGGGGAAGTTGCCTTCAATCAGCTGTGAGACAAGCTCGACGTCCTTGAGGTGGAACACCACCTGTCCGCGCCCTACCGGGAAGTTCATCTGCAAAATCTCATCGCCGTCCACTGCCACGCGGGAAAGTTCGGCCAGCGCCCGGGCGGGAATCAGGGCGTCCAGTTTTTGGGCGGGCTTCTGCGCCAAAATCGCGCTGGCGATGGAGATGCGGTAGCCGTCAGTGGCTGCCAGAACCAGGTAATCGCCGTCAACGGTCATGTGCACGCCGGTCAGGTTCGGGCGGGATTCATCGTGCGAAGCGGCAAAGACCACTTTTTGGATCATATCCTTAAAATTCGCGACATTGAGCGGCAGGCTGATGCCGCTGTCGGTGGCGGTCATGGGCGGGAATTCGTCCGCGCTGATGCCCTTGATGTCGGTGTTCAGCGTGCCGCAGCGCACATTGAGCGACTGCGTGCGCGGGTCCGCCGTGAGGGTAACATCTTCGCTGGGCAGGTTGCCCACCAGGTCCGCGAAAGTCCGGGCGGGCACGGTGAGGCTGCCTTCATCCAGAATTTTGGCGCCAAGCCAGGCGCTGATGCCCAGCTCCAGGTTGGTGGCGGAGAGCTTCAGCCGGCCGTTGTCAGTCTGGATGAGGATATTGGCAAGCACCGGCAGTGGGCTGCGGGATGTAACCGCTCTGGCGACGATGCCAACGGCCTGAGCCAGCTGCTGCTGTTTGACGATTGCTTTCATAAGTGCCTCCCGCGGATGAAATTGGTCGTTAACCTGATAAATTATACCGTGAAGCGGTGCAGATTGCCAGACTGCGCTTAATTTCCCACAATATTTGTGTGAATAAGCCCAAAAATGCGCCGGTGCTCTTTCCGCGTTGTTTTCGGGTCTGCTCCAAGGCCGGATGATATAATTTTTCTACATCATTCCGTTTTGCATTTCCCTGTCTTGGTGGGAGCTTTATGCCTTCTGAAACGAATCAGCTTCGCAGGAATATCCTTATCTTCAGCGTGTATTTCCTCGTTTTCTTTGCTGGAATGGGGTTTATCCAACCATTCCTCAGCCTGCACTTCCGCTCCATTGGTTTCAGCGGCGTGCAGGTCGGAGCTCTGGGCACCTTCAGTTCCCTGGGCCTGATCCTTACCGCGACGCAGTACGGCTTATTCTTTGACCGCAGTTCCCGCAAACGCCTGATTCTGGCGCTTTCGCTGCTGCTGGCCGCTCTGACGCTCTTTTTCCTGCCTTACCTGCGCGTCTTTGGCATGGCGCTGGTTCTGTTTATCGCTCATCGGATTATCACCAGCTCAAGCATCACCGCTACAGAAAACCTCTCCTATCAGGTTTCCTCGGACGGCGCGACGCACGGAAAACCCTCTTTTGGGAGACTGCGCCTGTGGGGCTCGGTGGGGTTTGGCATTACCGCTGTCATTGGCGGCTGGCTTTTTGGCACGCGCGGGGTTTTGGTAAACGACCAGCTTTTTCTGGCCTTTATGCTCGTTTCCATTGGCATCATTCTGTTTGTCATGCCCGCCGATTTCTTCCGGGACGGTAAAGCTGACCAAAAATCCGGAAACCCGGCAGGTCTGAAAGGCATCATCAGCCTGATTTTCCGCGACCGATATCTGCTCTTGACTGTGCTCGCCCTGGCGCTGACGGACACCCTCAGCGACGGCGTACGTTCATTTGAGCCCATTTTTATGAAAGACCTGGGGCTGACAGAAAGCATTATCGGCGCGGCAGTTTCCCTCAGCTGCTTCCTGGAAGTTCCAATGATGCTTTTGGCCGACCGGTGGATTCAAAAGCTGGAAGTGCACCAGCTGGTGTACTTCATCCTAATATTCGACCTGACTCGAAGGCTGCTGGTCTGGTTTTTACCCTTCCCCTGGCTGGTCTTTACCTTGAACATTCTGACCGCGGTCAGCTTTACGCTGCGGCTGGTCACGACGATTCACCTGATAAACTTGCGCGTGCCCCGGCAGTACACCACCACCGCGGTCACTTTCGTGAGCATCACGCTGAACGGGATTTCCCACATGCTCTCCAATGCCCTGAGCGGAGTCGTTTACGACAACTTCGGCGGGAGGCCGATTTATCTGGTCAGCGCGTGTTTTTGCGTCATTTCACTGTTTTTAGCGCTGGCAGCCAGGCGGGCAAAAGCGCATGAAGACGCAGTCCTGGCGGGGAATCAGGCTTAACGCTTAGGATAAAAAGAAGCATACGCTGTTGAAAGGAAGGCTATGATAACGATTAGCGAATATGCACGAATGCTGGAAATGGAACAGGATATCATCCACCTGCAAACCGAAGGATTAAGCGATGCCGACTTGCTCACGCAGCCGCCTAACGGCGGGAACTGCATGGAATGGGTGCTGGGACATATCGCGGACGGCCTGGCCACCATCCTGCGCGTATTGGATGCCCTCCCGCCTGAGAATTTGCCGGATTTGAGCCGCTACCGGCGCGGTTCAGCGCCCATTCTGGGTCCCGAAGCGGGCTTGCTCGGGCGCCTGAAGCTGCTGGAGGCCCTGGACATGCTGCAGGCCGCCGCGCAAACCCGCCTGGCGGAGATGGACGAAGCTGCCTTTGATGAAGAAATCATCATCTTTGGAGATCAGGCCAGGCGGCGCGGCTGGTGGGCGCTTTTCTTCCTCTTCCATCACAGCTATCACGTCGGACAGCTGGAAATCCTGCGCAACATTGCCGGAAAAACTGACAAAATCATCTGAATCCACGATCATTCGCCGGCGAATAAAGGGCACTGGCTGCCAAAGGTGGACAAATCAACACGCCTGGGCGCGGACATGCCCATTCAGGTCTTTTCTCTCCCGCTTTTGGGGTAAGATAAACAAGTTTGCGCGATTGGAGAGCCGAAATGATAAAGATTATCACAGACAGCACCAGCGATATTCCCGAAGACCTCTTGGAGAAACACCAAATTGCGGTTGTTCCTTCCTACGTGCTCTGGAACGGCGAAACATTCCTGGATAGAGTGACTATCAGCTCCGAGGAATTTTACGCGCGCGTTGAAAACGCCCCTGTGCGCCCCACCACGTCCCAACCGACCACCGCGGATTTCAGCCGGGCATTTGAAAACGCCATTAATCAAGGCGCGCGGGAAATTATTTGCGTCACCGTCAGCAGCGCAATGAGCGGAACCTACCAATCCGCGCAAAATGCCGCCAGATTGGCATCGGTTCCGGTGCATGTGGTGGACTCTAAAGGACCAACCATGATGGTTGGCTGGCAGGCGCTGGCTGCCGCCCGCGCCGTGGAGGCGGGCAAAAGCACCTCGGAAGCGCTGGCTGCGGTGGAACAGGTGCGAAAGCACATTGTCCTGGTGGTTGGGATGGACACCTTAAGTTATCTCGGCAAGGGCGGGCGCATCGGGGACGCGATTTTCTGGCTGGGAAGCAATCTTTCCGTGAAACCGCTGGTTTTCATCAATCGCGAGACTGGCAAGGTCATGCCGGTCGCTCTGCACCGCACGCACAAGGGGCTGGTGGAAGGGCTGTACAACAAATTCCGGAACAGCCTGAGCAGCCTGAAAAACCTGCACGTGGCGGTTTTGCATGGAAACGCCCCGGATGAAGCGCGGAAACTGGCCGAACGCGTCCGAGACGAACTTTCGCCGGTGGAACTATTCACCCAGCTGACCGGCCCGGTGCTGGGTATCAATACTGGTCCCGCGGCCCTGGCGCTGTGCGGATACACTGAAGAGTAGAAGGGCGAAAGCAGTATGATTTCATCCCGCCTGAAAAACCTGGTCCGAACCCGGCCGGTTGCTTTGATTCTATTAATCTTCCTGGCATTCATCGCTCTGGGTATGCCGGACGGCCTGCTGGGCGTTGGGTGGCCTTCCATTCGGGCTGGTTTTGGTCAGCCCCTGGATGTGCTCGGGATGCTGCTTTTCACCACGATGGTCGGGTATTTGACCTCGAGTTTTTTGAGCGGCGAACTGACCCGCCGGTGGGGCGTGGGCAAAGTGCTGATTTTCAGCTGCCTGATTACCGGTGCTGGTCTGATTGGGTACACCCTGGTGCCGCGCTGGGAAATGATGGTGGCGCTGGGCCTGTTGGCCGGCCTGGGAGCGGGCGCGATTGATTCAAGTTTGAACGCCTATGTTGCCGCCAACTTTGGTCCGGGGCTGATGCAGTGGCTGCATGCCAGTTACGGCGTGGGGGTAACAACCGGTCCGCTCATCATGACCGCCATGCTGGCGCGTTACAGCAGCTGGCGGCCGGGCTATCTGGTTGTGGGAGGGGTACAGCTGGCTCTCGCGCTGAGTTTTGTGCTAAGTTTGCGCTTGTGGAATTGGAAAAAGGCAGACATTTCCGAAGACGCGCAGGCCGCGCCTGAGTCCAGCGCCAGCCTGAAGGTGACTTTGCGGCAGCCGCGCGTGTGGGCAAGCATGGCGCTTTTCTTTTTCTATGTCGGTTCCGAGGTGACGCTGGGTACCTGGGTCTATTCCCTGCTTACGGAAGGCCGGGGCGTTGACCCAACGCTGGCGGGTTATTTTGCCGGCAGCTACTGGTTTACGTTCACGGTTGGCAGAGTGTTGGCGGGGGTGCTCACACGTAAGATTAAACTTCAGAAGCTGGTAATCATCTGCATCACAGCCGCGCTGGCCGGCACCGCGGTCCTGGGGCTGAATCTGGGCACCTGGGCAAACCTGGCCGCTGTGGCGTTGGTCGGCTTTGCCTTCGCTCCGATTTTCCCGGGATTAATGTCCGGGACGCCCGCGCGCGTGGGGCAATCGCACAGCAACAACACCATAGGCATGCAGGCCGCGGCCGGCAGCCTGGGGGGCACCGGGCTGACCAGCTTGGTGGGTGTGCTGGCGCAGACCTTCAGTCTGGAAGTGGTTCCGTTGGTGCTGCTGTTTTTTCTGGGGTGCCTGTTGGGACTGTACCTGATTTTCCAGCGCAAGGGCAGCGTTCCTACCGGCCAGCTTTAGGAGTTGTGCCGGCGAGAATGCAGCACCATTCTGAATACCGCGCCCAGACCCACCCTTCTTTTCCGACTTGACTCTCTGTGATTAGCGTCTATAATTCAATGACTGAAATTTATGGATGCTGAACTGTCCGCAGAAGAGAACAGCCGCGCGCTGGACCTCCTTACCCAAATTGAAGCTAACCCCGACATCTCGCAAGCCAGTCTGGCGGATGAACTGGGAGTCGCTGTTGGCACCATCAACTGGTACCTCAAACGGCTGATATCCAAGGGTTATGTGAAGGTAAAACGCGCCCAGCGCAAAAAACTGCGTTACATCATCACGCCCGAAGGCATAGCGCTGCGCGCCAGCCTGACCGTTGATTACATCCGCACCTCTTTTGACCTGTACCGCCGCGTGCGGGAACGCTCCGCCAAATGCCTGGAAGAACTGCGGCACCGCGGCTGGTCGCGCGTGCGCATCATTGGGGACGGCGAGATTGCTGAAGTGATTCGCCTGACCTGCATCGAGCATGGTGTGGAGGTGGTTGAGCCGGAAGGTGTCCCCGAAATTCACATACAGGGCATTAAACTTGCACTGATTTTTCCTCAAGCGGAGGCAGTCAGCCCTCCCGCTCAATTAGTCGTATACCGAGGTAGCCATGAATCAAGCCATTGACCTTTCTCAAAAACGCGTCTGCGTCACCGGCGGCGCGGGATTTTTAGGCACGCACCTGATAAAAAATCTCCGCGAGAAAGGCGCACGCGAAATCTTCATTCCCAAATTTGAGGACTACAACCTTATCAAGCCGGAAGATATCGCGCGCATGTTAAACGACTCCAATCCGGATATCATCATCCATCTGGCCGCGCATGTGGGCGGTATCGGCGCCAATATGGCCAGGCCGGCCGAATTCTTTTACGACAACCTGATGATGGGCGTGCAGTTGATGCACCAAGCCTGGCAGCGCGGCGTGGAAAAATTTGTGGCCATCGGCACCATTTGCGCTTACCCGAAGTTCACGCCCATTCCCTTTAAAGAAGAGCATTTATGGGACGGCTACCCCGAAGAGACCAACGCGCCGTACGGGCTGGCTAAGAAAATGCTGCTGGTCCAGGCGCAGGCCTACCGCCAGCAGTACGGCTTTAATGCCATTTTCCTGCTGCCGGTCAACCTTTACGGTCCGGGAGATAACTTTAACCCTGCCAGTTCGCATGTCATCCCGGCTCTCATCCGCAAATGCCTGGAAGCTAAAGAACAGGGTGCCAGCGAAATTGTCGCCTGGGGCGACGGCTCGCCTACGCGGGAGTTCATTTATGTGGAAGACGCGGCGGAAGGCATTGCCCTGGCAACCCAGTACTACAACGGGCCTGAACCAGTTAACATCGGCTCAAGCTTCGAAATCAGCATCAAAGACCTGACGGAACTTATCGCGCGGCTGACCGGATTTGAAGGCGCCATCCGCTGGGATACCAGCAAACCCAACGGCCAGCCCCGCCGCAAGCTGGACACCACCCGCGCGCGCGAATACTTTGGCTTTACCGCTAAAACCGACTTTGAAGAAGGCCTCCGCCGGACAATCGCCTGGTACCAGGAGCACAGGAGCTGAAACGCGTGACTGATATCCCGAATTCCGCCCAGGTGGTGGTGCTCAAACCCGCCAAAGGCTGGCTGGGTATTGACCTGAAAGAACTCTGGATTTACCGAGAGTTGATTTACTTTTTAACCTGGCGCGATATTAAAGTTCGGTACAAGCAGGCAGCCCTGGGGATTGCCTGGGCGGTGCTGCAGCCGGTGCTCACCACCGCGATTACCTCGGTGGTCTTTGGCGTGCTGCTGAAGGTTCAGTCCGACGGGCTGCCGTATCCGGTGTTTGTGCTCGCGGCGCTGCTCCCGTGGCACCTTTTTCAGCTTTCCCTGCAAAAATCCAGCATCAGCCTGGTGGGGAACGCCAACCTGATTACCAAAGTGTATTTCCCGCGCGTAATTATCCCGCTTTCCTCCGTGCTGGCGGTGATGGTGGACTTTGCCATTTCGCTGGTGCTGCTTTTTATCGCCATGGCGATTTTTCGAATGCCAATTACGCTTAAGGCGCTCTGGCTGATACCATTGACGCTGCTGGCGGTTTTGGCGGCGCTGGCGGTGGGCTTGTGGCTCTCCGCGCTGAACGTGCAGTACCGTGACGTGCAGCAGATTGTGCCTTTTTTGGTGCAAATCTGGATGTACGCTTCGCCCATTGTCTACCCTATCAGCACAATACCCGAAGGAACGCTGCGCAGCCTGTACAGCCTGAACCCAATGGTGGGGGTGGTGCAGGGCTTTCGCTGGGCTTTGTTTGGCGGTACGCCGCCGGACTTTACGCTCATCATCTCCAGCGCGGCGGTTGTGCTGCTGCTGGTTAGCGGCTTGTTCTTCTTCCGGCGCATGGAAAAAACTTTCGCGGATGTGGTGTGATGAACGCTTCTGAATATTCCATCCAGGTCAAAGGCATATCCAAGCGCTATAAAATCGGAAGCGCTCAACAGCGCGCGGATACGCTGCGCGACCTCATCACCAACCAGGTGCAAAGAATCGGGCAAAGCTTCTCGCGCGGGGGGCGCGCCAGAAAAAGCGCTGACACCATCTGGGCGCTCAAGGACATCACCTTCGACGTCCGGCAGGGTCAGGCGCTCGGGATTGTAGGACGCAACGGCGCTGGCAAAAGCACCCTGCTCAAAATCCTTTCGCGCGTTACCGACCCGACCGAAGGCTACGGCGAGATGCGCGGGCGGGTAGGCTCGCTGTTGGAAGTTGGCACAGGTTTTCATCCGGAACTGACCGGGCGGGAGAATATCTTCCTGAACGGCGCGATTTTGGGTATGACACGCAAAGAAATCCAGTCCCGCTTTGATGAAATCGTGGACTTTTCCGAAGTAGGGCAGTTCATTGATACGCCGGTCAAACGCTATTCCAGCGGGATGTACCTGCGGCTGGCTTTCGCGGTCGCAGCGCATCTGGAGCCGGAAATTTTGGTGGTGGATGAAGTGCTGGCCGTTGGCGACGCGGATTTTCAGCGCAAGTGCCTGGGCAAAATGGGCGATGTGGCTCAGCAGGGGCGCACCGTGCTGTTTGTCAGCCACAATATGTCTTCCATCCTGCGCCTGACCGAAGAAACCCTGGTGCTGGAAAAAGGCAAAGTGCTGCTGCGGGCGCCTTCCGCGGAAGCGGTGGACTTCTATCTCAACCGCGGGCTCAGTAAGCTGGGCGAGCGCTTTTGGGAGCCGGATGAAGTGCCGGCTTCGGCAGCTCCGTTCCGCCCGCTGGCCATCCGCGTGCGCTCCAAGGACGGCGCGGTCTCGGATACCGTGCGAAGTGTGGAGCCTTTTACCATTGAAATTGAGTACGCGCTGGACGAAGATGTTACCGGTCTGCGCGTGGGTTTTTATCTCATGTCCACCCGCGGAGAGCCGGTATTCACCAGTTTTGATACCGATTCCAGCGAGCTTTTCCAGGCTTTCCCGGCGCGGGCCAAAGGCACTTACACCAGCCGCTGTGTCATTCCCGCCAACACCCTGAATGAAGGCCGCTTTGTGCTGGGCATTAATGCCAGTTCTTACCATATCCGCCGCTATTTCCAGGACGAGCAGGCGCTCACCTTCTCGGTGGATGCCAGCGGCGCGCCTGGCACGCACTGGCCGGAACCCAGACCGGGCGGCGTCCGGCCGGTTCTGGACTGGCAAATTACGCGGGAGGAGTGAGCGTGGGCATACGACAGCGCATGAAAACCCTGCTGGACGACCTGCCTCTTGGCGCGGATATCTACTGGCAGCTGCGCGGAAAGCGCAAACCCTGGTCGGCGCATTACGAGCTGGAAAGCTTAAAAGCGGTGCTGCCCCAGGCAGCTGCCGACCTTTCGAGCGGCGCCCTCGTCCCAAAGGACCCCAAAAAAGTTTGTTTGTTTGCTTCTTTGCACTATTGGATTGAAGAAAGCGCGCTAATTGGCCTGGCGCTGGCCGGCCAGGGGCACAGCGTGAACCTGGCGTATCTGCCTTACGCGGAATGGGATAAGGAAATTAGCCCCTTTGACCTGCGCCGACAGGACCTGTATACCCGCGCGGTCTTCGCGGAAGCGAAAGACTGGCTGCGGCTTACCCCGCTTGCGGGGGAGAGCTTTCCGCCCGGGCAGCTCCCAGCTGAGGCGCTGCGCGCGGTGGAGCAGGTCGCGGATTATGACACACAGTACACCCTGCAGGTGGAAGAAACGGATAAAAGCTCCACGCTTTACCGCCTGCGCTACGCCCGCAATCTGCATGCAGCCGGGGCTCTTTACGCCTGGCTGCGCGATGAAAAGCCGGATGTTCTGATAGTGCCCAACGGCACCATCCTCGAAATGGGCGTGGCTTACCGGATAGCGCGCATGCTGGGCCTGCGGGTGGTGACATTTGAATTTGCCGACCAGCGCGAACGAATCTGGCTGGCGCAGGACGATGAAATCATGTCGCATAATACCCGCGAGCTCTGGCAGGCGCTGGGCGGGCAGCCGCTGCCCGCGGCCGCACGCGGCGCGATGCTGAATCTTTATGCCGCCCGCCGCAATGCCAGATTGTGGGGCAACTTTGCCCGTCAATGGCAGCAGACCCCATTGCAAGGCGCCTCAAAGGTGCGCGAAAATCTAAACCTTGACGCGCGCCCGGTGGCTTTGCTGGCAACCAATGTGTTGGGGGACAGCCTGACGCTGGGGCGACAGCGCATATCCGCGACGATGGCGGATTGGATTGTGGGCGCGATTGATTACTTTGCGCGGCATCCCGAAGCGCAGCTGGTGGTGCGCGTGCATCCAGGTGAATTGCTCACGCACGGCACTTCCATGGTGGATGTAATCAACGCGAAGTTCCCGCAGCTGCCCGATAACATTCGCCTCATTCTCCCGGGAGATAAAACCAATACCTACGATTTGGTTGAAATCGCGGATTTCGGGCTGGTGTATACCACCACGGTTGGAATGGAAATGGCTATGGCCGGCCTGCCCGTGATTGTGGCCGGAAAAACCCATTACGCCGGAAAGGGTTTCACGCTTGACCCGGACTCCTGGGAAGCGTTCGAGGACCTGCTTAAGCGCGTAATCAGCAACCCGGAAGCTTTTCGCCTGAGCCCTCAGCAGGTGGAGCAGGCCTGGCTTTACGCTTATCTGTTCTTTTTCGAATTCTCACTGCCCTTCCCCTGGCATTTGCTCTGGCTGGCAGAGGATTTTTCCGCCCGGCCGCTGCGCTTTGTGCTTTCCCCGGAGGGGCAGGCGCGTTACGCCCCGACCTTTGGGTACCTGGTGGGGGACCCGCTGGACTGGAGCGCCCGCGGACTGGCAAGGCTGAACGAACTGCCCGCGCAAGCAGAGGAGAGCGCATGACCGAAAAAGACATTAAACAGGAAATCGGCCGCTTCTATAACGAAGTGGGCTGGCAGGTAGAGGAAGACGGCAACTTCCAGAACGCCCAATATGAGGATTTGCGGCCTGTCTCAGCCGAATACATTGCCAGAGCGCACGCGCGCGTGGCACGGCACCTGCCCAAAAGCGGCCGCTTCTTGCTGGATGCCGGCTCCGGGCCTGTGCAGTACGATGCCTACCTGCAGTATTCGGCCGGTTACGAGAAGCGGGTGTGCCTGGATTTGTCCTTCGTCGCCCTAAAGCAGGCCAAAGCCCGGTTGGGCGGGCACGCCTGGTGCGTGGTGGCGGATATCGCCAACCTGCCCTTCAGGCCCGAGGCTTTTGACGGCATTGTGTCGCTGCACACCATTCATCACCTGCCGGCGGAAGAAAAGCCCGGCTGCTACCTGGGTTTATACGAGCGGCTGACGCCGGGAGGCGCCATGGTGACTGTGGACGGCTGGTCGGAGCATAAGCTCAAGAAGACCTGGACAAGGCTCATTCGTCTGGCGGAAAAACTGCGCCGCGTTCCGGCCAGGAAACAGCCCGAAAGTACGCCGGCGAAGCCAACCGGAAGCAAACCAGCCGGCACTTACGTGGTAAAAAATAGCGCGGACTGGTTTAAAGCCACCGTTGGCAGCCGTTTGCCAGCCCGGATACTTACCTGGCGCAGCGTCAGCGTGCACTTTTTGCGCACGGTGATTCAGCCGGAATGGGGCGGTAAATTCTGGTTGAGAGTACTTTATCGGCTGGAGGAATGGTTCCCCCGCTATTTTGGCGAGAATGGGCAGTACCCATTGATTGTCATCAAGAAACCTGAAAATTAACGCCCCGCAAAATAAGGAGTTCATATGGAATGGAACAATAAAGTTGTCCTGGTCACCGGTGGAACCGGTTCCTTCGGGAAGAAAATGATCAAAATTCTGGTGGAAGAATACCATCCGGCCAAGATTATCGTCTTTAGCCGCGATGAATTGAAGCAGCACGAGATGCGCACAAGCGGGTACGACCATCCAAGCATCCGTTATTTCATTGGGGACGTGCGCGACCGCGACAGACTGTCCCGCGCGTTTTACGGAGTGAATATCGTCGTACACGCTGCTGCCCTCAAACAGGTGCCGGCCTGCGAATACAATCCCATGGAAGCGATTAAGACCAATATTCTGGGCTCCAGCAATGTGGCCGACGCCGCGATTGAAAACGGTGTGGAAAAAGTCCTCGCGCTCAGCACGGATAAAGCGGTTAATCCAATTAACCTCTACGGCGCCACCAAACTGGCCGCCGAAAAACTGCTGATACAAAGCAACGCCTATGCCGGCGGCCGCAACACGCGCATCGCCTGCACCCGCTACGGCAATGTGGTCGGTTCGCGCGGCAGCGTGGTTCCGCTGTTTCTCAAGCAGCGCGCAAGCGGCCGGCTGACCATCACCGATGAGCGCATGACACGCTTCTGGATATCGCTGGAACAGGGCGTTCGCTTTGTCATCCGCTGCATTGAACAGATGCAAGGTGGCGAGGTGTTTGTGCCCAAGATTCCCAGCATGAGCATGATGGACCTGGCCAAAGCCATTGCCCCGGAAGCCGAAGTGGAGATTATCGGGATACGCCCTGGCGAAAAACTGCACGAAACGCTGATTTCTGAGGACGAAGCCCGCACAACGGTGGAACTGCCGGATATGTTTGTGGTGCAGCCGGCTTCGGCGATGTGGTTCGGGCATTCCTGGGAAAAACTGGGCAAACCCCTTCCAGACGGTTTCAGGTATTCCAGCAACACTAACACGGACTGGCTGGACGTGAGCCGCATTAACGAAATCATCGCTCCAATTGAAAAAGACTTTGAAAAGGACCAACTGCCATGAAGAAGCTTCTGGTAACCGGCGCGAGCGGACTGCTTGGGCTGAACCTGGCGCTGAAAGCGGTGGAATCCGGCTGGGACGTGACCGGCTGGAGCGGCCGCCGCGCGCTGGCGCGCGTGCCTTTCAGCGCGCAGCAGGTTGACCTCCTCGACCTGGCGGGCATCTCCGCCCGGGTCGCGGACCTTGCACCGGACCTGATTATCCACTGCGCCGCGCTGGCTGATATTGACAAGGCTGAGCAGCACCCCGCGCTGGCCGAAAAACTGAACGCCCAGGCTCCTGAAGAACTCGCCCGGGCCGCAAGAACATGCGGCGCGCAGCTTGTTCACATTTCAACCGACGCGGTTTTTGACGGAATCAGCGGCGATTACCGGGAAACTGACGAACCCAACCCGATTAATGTTTACGCCCGCACCAAGCTGGCAGGTGAACGCGCGGTTTCCGCGGTTTACCCGCAGGCGGTCATTGCGCGCGTAAATTTCTACGGCTGGTCTCCTACCGGTCAGCGCAGCCTGGCGGAATTTTTCTACACACATCTGCGTTCCGAGCAAACCGTGAACGGCTTCACGGACGTGTTCTTTTCCCCGCTGTATGTCGGGCACCTGGCCGGGCTTCTGCTGAAAATAGCAGAACTGCGCCTGGAGGGCTTGTACCATGTCTTTTCCCCGCAGGCAACCAGCAAATACGCTTTTGGGGTCAGCGTCGCGCGGTTGTTCGGGCTGGATGAAAGCCTGATTAATCCCACCGCGCTGAAGGAAATCCAAACCGGCACTCCCCGCTCGCTGAACTTGAGCATGAATACCGACAAGCTGCAGGCCGCCCTTGGCGAGGCTTTGCCCGGCGAAGCGGAAGGTTTGCAGGCCTTTTACGCGGATTGGCAGAATGGTCTGCCTGACCGCCTGATCGCAGCTATCGCATAAGAAGGAGAGCTTATGGAAATTAGCATCGGAAAACACCTCATCGGGGACGCGCACCCAACCTATTTCATCGCCGATATTGCTGCCAATCATGACGGCAGTCTGGACAGAGCGCTTGAACTCATCCGCCTGTGCGCGGAAGCTGGCGCGAACGCGGCGAAATTCCAGAATTTCCGGGGTCCGAAAATTGTTTCGGATTACGGCTTCAGGCATATGAACGCCCAGGTTTCGCACCAGGCCAAATGGCGGAAGAGTGTGGTGGAAGTGTACAACGACGCGTCCATCCCCTTTGAATGGACGCCCATCCTTAAGCAGGCCTGCGACGAAGCGGGCATCGATTACTTTTCATCCCCTTACGACTTTGAAGCGATTGACATGCTGGACCCGTACGTGCCCGCTTACAAAATCGGCTCCGGGGATATCACCTGGCTGGAAGCCTGCCTGCGGATTGCCGCCAAAGGCAAACCGGTGCTGCTGGCTGCCGGCGCTTCGGATATTGGCGATGTGCAGCGCGCGGTGGACGCAATCTTATCCGTCAATCCCCAACTGGTGCTGATGCAGTGCAATACCAACTACACCGCGGCAGACGGCAACTTTGACAATATCCACCTGAACGTGCTCAAGACTTTCCGCGCTATGTATCCCCAGCTGGTGTTGGGCCTTTCTGACCATACCCACGGGCATGCTACTGTCCTTGGGGCGGTCGCGCTGGGGGCGCGCGTGGTGGAGAAACATTTTACAGATGACAACAGCCGTGAGGGACCCGACCACGCGTTCGCGATGAACCCGCGCACCTGGGCCGAAATGGTGACTGCCACCCGCCAGCTGGAACGCGCTTTGGGAAGCGGCAATAAGCATGTGGCGGAAAATGAACGCGAAACGGTCGTCATCCAGCGCCGCTGCCTGCGGGCAGCCCGCCCAATCCAGGCCGGAGAAGTCCTCACGCGCGATATGATAGACGTCCTGCGTCCCGCGCCAGCCGGCGCGATTATGCCCTACGATATCCAGGCGGTGCTTGGCACCCGCGCCCTGGTGGATATTGAAGCCGGCCAGGAACTGCGCTGGACAATGCTTGGAGCCTGAGAGGTTCGCTTTGCGCGTTTTGTACTGCACCCGCTCCGACAGCCCGCATGACCGGCGCTTTCTGACCGCGCTCGGCCAGAGCGGCCACGAAGTGTACGCGCTGCGCCTGTTCGGCGGCAAAGCCCTCACCCCAAAAGGTGTTACGGAAGTACCCTGGCAGGGTATTCACGCGCCGCTTAAAGTGACTGACTGGCCGGGGCAACTGCGCCAGCTTAAAGCGCTGCTTGCCAATCTGCAGCCGGATTTGGTGCATGCCGGCCCCATCCAGGACGTCGCGTTTCTGATTGCGAAGGCAGGTTTTCATCCCCTGCTGACCATGAGCTGGGGCTTTGACCTGATGAAGGACGCGTATCAATCCCCATTCAGCCGCTGGCAGACCCGCTATGCCCTGCGGCGCTCCGATGCTGTCACGCTGGACTGCCAGGCGACGGCGGACCGGGCGGCCGCGTTTGGCTTTCCGCGCGAACGCATCTGTGTCTTTCCCTGGGGCGTGGATTTGGATTTCTTTTCTCCGCAAAATAGCGTGGTGCCTGGCAAAAAATGGCGCGCCCAAAAGAACTGGGAAGATAAAACCGTGTTGCTTTGCCTGCGCTCCTGGGAACCGAATTACGGCGTGGATGTGCTGGCGCGCGCTTTTGTTCTGGCGGCGCGGGAAAACCCGCGGCTGCGCCTGATTTTGCTGGGCGACGGCTCTCAGGCGGATAAAATCTACGCCCTCCTGCGCGGCCAGGAAGAAAAGGTCTACTTTGGCGGGCGCGTAGAACTTGAGGAACTGCCCGGTTGGTACGGCGCGGCTGACCTGTATGTCAGTCCCTCCCACGTGGACGGCTCCTCAGTTTCTTTGCTGGAAGCCATGGCTTGCGGACTGCCCAGTATTGTTTCGGATATCCCTGCCAATCTGGAATGGATACAGGACGGACGAAACGGCTGGATATTCCCGGACGGAGATGCGCAAACCCTGGCGCGCACCATCCTCACTGCCGCGGAACAGGATTGGCGCGGATTTAAACTTCAGGCACGGCAGGATGCTGTGCAAAAGGCGGACTGGAAAGCTGGCGTGCAAAAACTGCTTGCCTGCTACGAAACCACCGCCGCAATCGGCAAATCGAGAACATTATGAAAAAGACAATCCTCTTATTAATTTGCGCCCTGAGCTTAGCGGCGGCTGCCGTGGCCTGTAATTTACCCCTCAGCCCGCGCGGAACCCCGGAACCAACTCCCACTCCGGACTACGGCATGGTCTGGTACCAGGGTGAGGGAATGCAAATCTTGCTGCCGGATACTTATGTGGCGCGCAACATTCAGGATGACCTGCCCGGCATTCTGGCGGCCATCCGCTCCTTTATTGGCGAAGGAGACTCTCCGCTTTCCTCTCTCGTTGACAATCTGGAAGGCAACGTGGCCTGGTGGGGATACGACGCGGGCGCTCCCGCGGTTTCGCCGGTTCAACTACTGATTATCAAGAACGAATCCCTGGAAAAATCCCCCGTCAGTCTGATTGGCACCGCGCTGCGGCTCTTTTTGGGCAGAAACGCTGAATCGCTGCAAACCACCTCGTACACCAAGGACAGGCGGGATATTACCTGCTTTAGTTACGCGCACGAGAATACCGGCTGGCAGGCTTATGTCTTTAAAGAACAGGGAATGCTCTGGGTGGTGCTTTTTATCACTCCGCCCGCCAATCTAGCTGCCCAGCAGGTGTATTTTGATTACAGCGTGAACTCCATGCTCATCGCGCCGGCGGCAACTCCGCAGCCATAAAAGGCGGATACGCTATGACAGAACCCAAAATCCTCGCCATCATCCAGGCGCGCATGAGCTCCAGCCGCTTGCCCGGCAAAGTGCTGCGCGACCTTGGCGGAAAACCAATGCTGGAGCGGGTCATCAGCCGCGTCAGCCGCTCTCGCTTCATCAATGGACTGGTGGTGGCGACCACCGAAGACCCGACTGACGACCCGATTGCCGCTTTCTGCGAGCAGCGCGGCACACCGGTGTTCCGCGGCAGCCTTTATGACGTGCTGGACCGCTATTACCAGTGCGCGCGCCAATTTCAGGCGGATGTAGTCGTGCGCATCACCGCTGACTGCCCGATGATTGACCCCCGGGAAATTGACCGCGTTATTTCCGCCTTCCTTGAAGAAAACTGCGACTTTGCTGCCAACCGCCTGCCGCCTCCGCGGACGCGCACCAGCCCGGTCGGGATGGACACCGAAGTGTGCACTTTTGCCGCCCTGGAAAATGCCTGGCAGCATGCCCGGGAGAAATTTGAGCGGGAACACGTGATGCCCTACCTGTATGAGGTTCCCGGACGATTTCGGGTGCGCGTGGTAGATAACGAGCCTGACCTTTCGCACTTGCGGTTTACCGTGGATACCGAGGAAGACCTCCAGGTCGCCCGCGCGATTTATGCCGCTTTCGGCAACGATGATAGTTTTGGTCTGGAAGACCTGCTGCGCGTAAGCGCGCAAAACCCGCAGTGGCAGCGCAGCCTGGCTGGGATAAAGCACAAATCTTTCCTGGATGTGGACGAACGCGCCGCCGACGCGGGGCAGGAAGCCGTCCCCGGCGCTCTGGAAGCCGAGCGGAAGCCTGTCTGCCCCCTGTGCGGGGCAAGCCAGGCGAAAATCCTGGAGAATGTCAGTTCCTTTGGCTTCTCTGTGCCTTATTACCACTGCCGGGAGTGCGGGTTCGTCTTTCAGGACGCGGCGGTGAGCAAAGCCGCCGACCCTAATTTTTACACTGAGACCTACCGCAAAATCTACCAGGCTACGGAGGAACCCACCCCCAAAGACCTGCGCCAGCAGAGTTTGCGCGCTGCCGACCAGGTGCGCTTTTTGCGGTTGGCTTCGGTAAACGCGCCAAAGCGCGTTTTGGACATCGGCGCGTCAAGCGGACGCATGCTGCTGGCACTGCGTGAGGCGTTCCAGGCCGAAGCTGTGGGCGTGGAACCCGGCAACGCTTACCGCGCCCTGGCAGAAGCGCAGGGCTTGCGCATGTTCCCGTCGCTGGAAAGCCTGCTTGAAAGCCAGCCGGAACCCTTTGACCTGGTCAGCCTGATGCATGTGCTGGAGCACTTTGACGACCCACTCGGCAGTCTGCGCCAGATTCGGGAGAAACTGCTTGCGCCCAAGGGCTTGCTGCTGATAGAGGTGCCGAATTTTTATGCCCACAACAGCTACGAGCTTGCTCATCTCAGCTGCTTTACGCCTGCCAGCCTGCGGGAAATGCTGCGCAAAGCTGGCTTCAGGATTATTCGCCTGCGCAAACACGGCTATCCGCGTTCCAAACTATTCCCTCTCTTCCTGAATGTGTTGGCAGAGCCGCTGGCGGAGCCCCGCGGCGACAGCGGCACCCGTGTGGAGCACTGCGTTCCGGTCAGGCGCAAACTTGCCATGCTTTGGCGGAAAGTGCTCTCCCGTTTGCTGCCGCGGAGCGCCTGGCTGCCCCTGGAAGGATAAGCGATGCCGTTAATCACGCTGTTCACTGCCCCAAAGCCTTTTACGAACCCGCATATCGCGCTGATTCAGCGCAACGCACTGGCCTCCTGGCAGGCGCTTGGGCCGGACGCGGCAGTTGCGCTGATTGGAAATGAGCCCGGTATTGCCGAAGCGGCTGCTGAATTTGGTTTTGCGCATTTTCCGCAGGTTCAGACCAATGCGCTGGGCACGCCGCTGATAAGCTCCATCTTCGCGCTGGGCAGAGCTTTGAACGACAGCCCCTATCTGGCATATGTGAACGCTGATATTTTGCTTTTCCCCGATTTTGTGGAGTGCACCCGCCGGGTGGGTGAAGCGGTGCAGCGTTTCCTCATCGTCGGGCGGCGCTGGGATTTGCGCGTGGAAGAGGCCTTGCACTTTGACCCGCACGGGCAGGCCGCGCTGTTGGAGCGCCTGCGCACCGCGGGGCAGCCGCACGCCCGCACCGGCAGCGACTATTTCATCTTCCCGCGCGCCTGTTTCGAACAAATCCCTGATTTCACCGTCGGACGCGCCGGCTGGGATAACTGGATGATTTATTATGCCCGCGCCCAGGGCTGGCACACCATCGACGCCAGCGCGGACCTCACCATCATTCATCAGGAGCACGATTACAGCCATCTGCCGAATGGGCAGCCGCACTACCGCCTGCCGGAAACCGGAGAGAACGTGCGGCTCGCTGGCGGGTGGCGGACGATTTTCACGCTTGATGACGCCTCGCATCAGCTGCGCGGCGGAATAATCAGCCGCTTCCCAGGCAGCTGGAACAAATTCTGGCGGGAAGTTCAGAATTTTCCCCTGCTGCACTGGAAAAAGTACGCGCTCACACAGGCGCTCTTTGCGTTTTTTCATCCCAAGCGCGCCTGGGGTGAATTTTGGAAAAACCGCGCTTTTAAGAAAGCCGGACAGGGAGCCTGAAACATGCCCAGAATCGGCATTAACCCATCCCGCAATCAAACCGTCAGCTTCACGCCGCCGCGCGTGACCGTGGCCGTGTTGGTCTACGCTCCGCATCAGGCTGGTTACTTCCAGCACCGCATGGACGTCACCCGACTGACACTCGAAAGCATTCTGGCCAACACTGAAGAGCCTTATGAGCTGCTTGTCTTTGATAACGGCAGCTGCCCCGAAATGGTGGCATACCTGCAGGAGCTTTTCGCGCAGGGGAAAATCGACCGTCTGGTGCTTTCCGCGCAAAATATTGGCAAGCTGAACGCGCTTTATCGCATCGCACAGCTGGCCTCTGGCAGTGTGATTGCCTACAGCGACGATGATGTCTACCACCTGAAAGGCTGGCTGCCCGCGCATCTTGAGGTGTTGGATACTTTTCCGAACGTCGGCGCGGTTACGGGCTTCTATATCCGTCAGCGCGTGGTGATGAGTTCAGAAAGCACTCTGGCCTGGGCTGAAAGCGGTGCCGAGAGTGTGGAACGCGGCTTGCTGATACCGCGCAAATGGGAAGAAGAATACATGGATAATTCCGGCCGCAGCGAGGAGCGCTACCAGAGCGAGGTCGCCGGGGTTGAGGACGTGCTTGTTTCCTACCGCGGACTGAAAGCCTGGGTCAGCGCCCACCACTTTGAGGTGCTGGCTCCCAGGAAAGTGCTGCTGGAAGTGCTGGAGGAAATGCTGACAGACGGCTGGAGCGACCAGTTGATGGGCAGAATGGTAGAAATGGATGACCGCATGGACGCCAAAGGCTACCTGCGCCTGACTACTTACGCCCAGACCATGCGTCTGCTCGGGAACGCGCTGGATAATGAGGTCGTCGCCATTGCCGCGGCGGACGGCATTCGCGCCGAGGCGGCTGTCAGCGCGAAGCCGCGCTCGGGGCTGCTCGCGCGTTTGGCTGCCCAACGGCGGGTGCGCAACGGCATTCAGGGTCTGATAAACTGGCTCTATGGCCTTCTGCACCAGAACGGGAGGGAGTGATGCGTTTTCTGATTGTGGGATTGGGTTCCATCGGCCGCCGGCACCTGCGCAACCTGCGCGCGCTCGGGGAAACGGACATTTTGCTTTACCGCACGCACCGCGCCACCCTGCCGGATGATGACCTGGAAGGTCTGCCGGTCTATACCGATTTGGCTGAAGCATTGGCAGAAAAACCGCAAGGCGTGATTATTGCCAACCCGACTGCCGCGCACCTGAGTACCGCGCTGCCAGCCGCGCGCGCTGGCGCGAACCTGTTGATTGAAAAACCGGTCTCGCATACCCTCGAAGGGCTTGAACAGCTGCGGGAAGCGTTATCGCAAAATAACTGCCGGGCAATAGTGGGTTTCCACTTCCGCTATCACCCGGTTTTGGGAGAGATTAGAAGTTTGCTGGCCGAGGGTAGCCTGGGCTGGGCGCTTTCGGGACGCGCGCATTGGGGCGAGTACCTGCCCGGTTGGCACCCCTGGGAAGACTACCGCGTCTCGTATGCCGCCCGAGCAGATTTGGGAGGCGGCGTTACCAACACGCTCTCACACCCCTTCGACTACCTGCGCTGGATGCTCGGAGAAATTGTCTCTGTCAGCGCGGAGCTGAGCAAGCTGAGCGACCTGGAACTGGATGTGGAAGACAATACCGAAGCTCTCCTGGAGTTTGCCAACGGCGCGCGCGTGGCTGTCCATCTGGATTACTATCAGCAGCCGCCCTCCCACACCCTGGAACTGACCTGCGAACGCGGCAGAATCCTATGGGATAACGCGGACGGCAGCGCGTGCGTTTTATTCGCGGACGGACAGGCCAATCGGCAGATAATTCCGCCGAAAGGCTTTGAACGCAATGACATGTTCCTGGCGGAAATGGCGGATTTTATCCGTTTGTGCCGCGGCGGGCATTTTGAGTACTGTTCGCTGGAGGACGGCATCCGGGTTCAGCAAATCGTGGCGGCGGTCCGTCAGTCCCATGCGCAGAAAGGCCTGCGCGTCAGCCTGGCATAAAAGCGGAAGGCGGCCTGGTGGTAAAATCTAAGCGGAATCTCACGGGATTAATATAAAAAAAATGGAACAAAACATCCTGGAAAAATTTGATATGAGCGGGCGCGCGGTGCTGGTTACCGGCGCGGGCGGCCTGTTGGGAAAGCAGTTTTCGCTGGCACTGGCGCAGGCCGGCGCGAGCGTGATGCTGGCGGACCTTGCCGTGGACCTGGCACAAGTGCAGGCTGAGGTTATCCGGGCTGAAGGCCTGAAAGCGGAAGCGGTGGCCGTCGACGTGATTGACCCCCTTTCCACACAGGCGATGGTCGCCCGCACACTGGAGCGCTTTGGCAGGCTGGACGTGCTGATTAACAGCGCGGCCATGGACCCGAAATTTGACCCGCAGCACGAGAGTCAGCAAGCCGCCAACGCCTTCGAAAGCTACTCCCTCGAAAACTGGCGCAAAGCGCTGGACGTGAACCTGACCGGTATGTTCCTGGCCTCCCAGGCAGCCGTGCAGCCGATGCTGGCGCAGGGCGCCGGCGTCATTGTGAACATCTGCTCAACCTACGGCTTGAACGGACCGGACCAGCGCATCTACGAGCGGCCGGACGGCAGCCGTTCTTTCAAGCCGGTCTATTATTCCGTTACCAAAGGCGGCGTGTTGGGCTTCACGCGCTATCTGGCAGCCTATTACGCGGGCAAAAACATCCGCGTCAACGCGCTCACACCCGGCGGCGTCTATAACGGGCACGACGAACACTTTACCAAAGCATATTCAGCCAAAACCATTCTGGGCAGAATGGCCAACCTGGACGAAATGAGCGCGGCTATGCTCTTTTTGGCGTCCGACGCGTCTTCGTATATGACCGGCAGCAACCTGGTGGTTGATGGAGGTTGGACGGCATGGTAAAGCCGCCTGAAGTGCTGGCGCTTATCCCTGCCCGCGGTGGTTCCAAGGGCATTCCGCGCAAGAATATCCGTGCTTTTGCCGGCGCGCCGCTGATAGCCTGGAGCATCACCGCGGCCTTGCGTGCCGAGATGGTTACCCGCGTGGTCGTCTCTACTGATGACGAGGAAATCGCCGCGGTGGCGCGCGCGTGGGGCGCCGAAACGCCCTTCCTGCGGCCCGCGGAACTGGCGCAGGACGACACCACCGATTACCCGGTCTTCCGCCACGCCCTGGACTGGCTGGCAGCGCGCGAAAATTACCGCCCGGATGTGGTGGTACAGCTGCGCCCGACCTCTCCGGTGCGACCCCAGGGCTGCGTGGATGACGCTGTGCGCCTGCTGCTTGCCCACCCAGAGGCCGACTGCGTGCGCGGGGTGGTGCCTTCCGGGCAGAACCCCTTCAAAATGTGGAAACTTGACCCAGATAGCGGACGCATGCTCCCCTTGCTGCAGGTGGAAGGCATCGCCGAGCCGTATAACGCGCCCCGCCAAAGCCTGCCCAAAACATACTGGCAGACCGGGCACATCGACGCTATCCGCGCCAGCACGATCCTGGAAAAAGGCTCGCTGACCGGCGAAATTATCCTGCCGCTGATGATAGACCCGCGCTACACCGCCGACATCGACACACCTGCCGATTGGGAACGCTGTGAACGGCTGCTGCTGGACCCGCAAATCCAGGCGGTGGACCCGCTGGTCAGCCGGCGCCCGTTCCCGACCCGGGTCAGCCTGCTGTTGATGGACTTTGACGGCGTTTTGAGCGACGATCTGGTGTTTACCGACCAGGAAGGAAAAGAAGCGGTGCGCTGCAGCCGCTCGGACGGTTTTGGTTTGAGCCTGCTGCGCGAAAAAACAGACATTCAGGCGGCGGTGCTTTCCCGCGAGGAAAACCCGGTGGTCAGCGCGCGCTGCCGCAAACTAAAACTGGAAGTCTTTCAAGGCGTCCGGCAAAAAGACCAGATTCTGAAAGAACTGACAGCCGCGCGCGGTTGGAACCCGGCGGAAATCCTCTATATAGGCAATGACCTGCCTGACCTGGATGTTCTGCCCTTGGTGGGTTTCTTCGCCGCCCCGGCGGACGCGCACCCCGAAGTGCTGCGTCGGGCGGACTTAATCCTCAAACACAAAGGCGGGCGCGGCGCCGTGCGCGAACTGTGCGAACGCCTGCTCGCTAACTCACACCATAACAACCTGGAGACATAATGAACCGCGAAGTGACCATTGGAAACCGCAAAGTCGGGGACGGACATCCCGCTTTTATCATTGCGGAAATTGGAATTAACCATAACGGCAGCCTGGACTTTGCCAAACAGATGATTCTCGCCGCGCATCAAGCCGGCGTGGACGCGGTAAAGTTCCAAAAACGCACCCCTGAACTGTGCGTCCCGGAACATCAGCGCAGCCAGATGCGCGAGACCCCCTGGGGGTACATCAGCTACCTGGAATACCGCTACAAAGTTGAGTTCGGACTGGAAGAATACCAGGAAATCGACCGCTACTGCAAAGAACTGGGCATTGCCTGGCTGGCGTCCTCCTGGGATATCCCCAGCGTGGAATTCATGGAGCAGTTCAATCCGCCCGCGCACAAAATCCCTTCGGCCCTGCTCACCGACCACGCTCTGCTGCGCGCTTACCGCGCGACCGGACGGCCTTTGATTCTCTCCACCGGTATGTCCACCCTGGAAGAAATACAGCAGGCGGTCGCGATGATTGGCCAGGAAAACTTAATCCTGTGCCACACCACCAGCAGCTACCCCTGCCCTCCGGATGAACTGAATCTGCGCATGATTCAGACCCTGCGCGAGATGTTCACCTGTCCGATTGGCTACTCCGGTCACGAGGTCGGCCTGGTGCCCTCCGCCGTCGCGGTGGCTCTGGGCGCCTGCCTGGTGGAGCGGCACATTACGCTTGACCGCGCCATGTGGGGCAGCGACCAGTCCGCTTCTGTGGAGCCGCAGGGCATCGAGCGCCTGGTAAAGTACATTCGCGTCACCGAACAGGCGCTTGGCGATGGCGTCAAGCATGTCTACGAAAGCGAAAAATCATCCCTGAGCAAACTCAGACGCTTCAGTCAGTAGGTATGACATCCGCTAATCTTTATCAACGCGCGCGCAGACGGCTGGCGGTATCCCGGGCGCATTTCCTGAGCGACCAGCGCACCCGGCGGCTGGCGGAACTTGTCGCCAGGCAGGCTCCGCCTGCGGCACAGGCGCCCTTGGTTTTCTTCAATGCCAGCACGCGCCTTTCCGGGATGAGCCTGAACGCCGCCTTCGGTCTGCTTGCTTCGTGGTCCCTGCGGCTGCAGGGCGTTCCGGTGGTGAACTTTGTCTGCCGGCGCGGCATGACGCAGTGCGTCCTGGGCACCGACCGCCGCGAACCCCCCAAAGCGCCGCCCTGCGCCGCCTGCATGCGCCAATCCTGCGCGCTGTATCACCGCGCTGAGAACGTTGATTTTACCTTCCTTCCTGATGCCAGCCTGGATGCCGCGCTGGCAGGTCTGGATTTGAGCGGCTTGAGCGCGTTCACCTGGCAGGGCATGCCCCTGGGTGAGTTGGTTTTACCCAGCGCGCGCTGGATTCTGCGCCGCCACCACCTGCAGGAAGACCCCACCACACTGCGCATTCTGCGCGAGTATATCCGTTCCGCCTGGTCGCTCAGCACGCGCTTCAGCCGGCTGTTGGATGAAGTCCAACCTTCCGCTGTGGTGGTCTTTAATGGCATGCAGTACCCGGAAGCTGCCGCGCGCTGGGTTGCCCGCCGCAAAGGGCTGCCGGTCTTTTCCCACGAAGTCGGACTGCGCCCCATGAGCGCTTTTTTTACCGCGGGCGATGCCACCGCCTACCCCCTGGAGCTGCCGGAGAGCTTTGAATTGGATGCCGCCCAAAACGCCCGTCTGGACGACTATCTCCAGAATCGCTTCCAGGGCAACTTCATCATGGCAGGTGTGCGTTTTTGGCCGGAGATGAGCGCGCTGGACCCTGAATTTCTTGCGCTGGCCGCGCGTTACAGGCAGGTGGTGCCTGTCTTTACCAATGTGATTTTTGATACCAGCCAGCCGCACGCCAATGTGCTCTTTGAGGATATGTTCACCTGGCTGGATGAGGTGTTGGAAAGCGCACGGAACCACCCCGACACGCTTTTTGTCATCCGCGCGCACCCGGATGAGGCCCGCAAAGGCAAGGCCAGCGAGGAATCTGTGGCGGAATGGGCCGAAAAAAGGCAGGTGGAACAGCTGCCCAACATTAAGTTCATCCGCCCGGAGACATACATCAGCTCTTATGACCTTATCCGCATGGCAAAGTTTGTGATGATTTACAACTCCACCATCGGGCTGGAAGCGTCAATTCTTGGGGCGCTGGTGCTGGCAGCCGGCCGCTCGCGCTACAGCCAGGCCGATACCGTGCTCTTTCCGGGCAGCCGGCAAGCATATCAGCAGGAACTTGAAGCGTTGCTTTTGGCGCCGGAGGTCCGCGCGCCGGAACGTTATCAACATAACGCACGCCGTTTTCTGTATTATCAGCTTTACCGCTCGTCCCTGCCTTTTGACGATTTCCTCGAGGAGGATAAAGTCTGGGCGGGTTATGTGCGCCTGAAGGAGTTTGACCCGCAGCAGCTGCTGCCGCAGCATTCCGCGGCCATGCACGCCATCTCGGAAGGACTGCGCGGCGGCGGAGATTTCCTGCTTAAGGAGGATTAGATGAGTCTGGACAAAATCACAGCCCTGGTTCCGATGCGGCACGACTCGGTGCGGGTGCCAGGAAAAAACTACCGCCTGATTGCCGGGAAACCGCTCTACCATCACATTCTTGAGACACTGCTGGCCTGCCCGGAAATTTCCCGGGTGGTGGTGGACACAGACAGCCCGGTGATTCTGGAAGGATTGGCGAAAGACTTCCCTACGGTCACCGCGCTGGTGCGCCCCGAACACCTACGGGCGGATACCATCCCCACCAACGAGATTCTAATGCACGATACCGCGCTGGCGCCCGCTGACCTCTATCTGCAGACGCACAGCACCAACCCGCTTTTGCGCACCCGGACTATTTCCGCGGCTATCCGCGCGCTAAAAGAGGTCTACCCAGCGTATGACTCACTTTTTGGCGTGACGCGCCTGCAAACCCGCCTGTGGGATGCGCTGGGCAGAGCCATCAATCACAACCCGGCTGTGCTGCTGCGCACCCAGGACCTGCCGCCTGTCTATGAAGAAAACTCCTGTATCTACCTCTTCACGCGCGAAACGCTTGTCCAGAGGCGCAACCGCTTGGGCGAACGCCCGCTGATGTTTGAAATCCCGGCGGAGGAAGCCTGGGATATTGATGAGGAACTCGATTTTACTGTCGCGGATGTCTTGCTCCGCGCGCGAAAGGAAGAAAAATGAAAGACATTTTGGTGTCGGCCCCTTATATGTTGCCCTTTATGCAGCGCTTCACGCCGGTTTTGGAGCGGCTTGGCATGCGGGCGATTATTCCGCAGGTGCACGAACGTCTTTCGGAAGAAGAGCTGCTGGCTTATGCCGGGCGGTTTGACGGCACCATCTGCGGTGACGACCGCTACACGCGCCGCGTCATCCAGGCCTGCCAGCCGCGTCTGAAGGTAATCTCCAAGTGGGGCACCGGCATCGATTCTATCGACCAGGAGGCCGCGGCTGAATTTGGGGTGAGCGTGCGCAACACACCCAACGCCTTTACCGTCCCTGTCGCGGAAAGTGTGCTTGGATATATGCTTACATTCGCGCGCCGCTTTGGCGCGATGGACAGCGCGATGAAAGCCGGGGAATGGAAGAAAATTCCCGGTTACACCCTCAGTGAGAAAACCCTGGGCGTAGTTGGCGTGGGCAATGTGGGCAAAGCGGTGCTGCGGCGCGCCCGCGCTTTTGGGATGAAACTGCTTGGCAATGACATCGTGGAAATCGCGCCGGACTTTTTGCTGGAAAACAGCGTGGAATCCGTGCCTCTGCGCGAGCTGCTGGAGCGGGCGGACTTCATCAGCCTGAACTGTTCGCTCACTTCTTCTTCCTTCCACTTGATGAATGAGGAGAGCTTTGGATGGTGCAAGCCCGGCGCGGTGCTTATCAACACCTCCCGCGGGCCTGTCGTGGAGGAGCCCGCGCTGGTGCGCGCGCTTCAAACCGGCCGGCTGGCTGGCGCGGCGCTGGATGTTTTTGAAGTGGAGCCTTTGCCCGCTGAAAGTCCGCTGCGCGGCATGGACAACGTCTTGCTCGCGCCGCACAATTCCAATTCCAGTCCGTTTTACTGGGAGCGTGTGCATTGGAACAGCATTCGCAACCTCGCGCTCGGTCTGGGTATTCCCGTTGGGGATATTGCCAGTCTGAAAGCATTAGAGCAGACCCACTGAAAGGAAAAGGAAATATGACCGAACAGTCACAACGCGTTGTGCTCATTACCGGTGCCGCGGGAGGCATAGGACAGGCTGCTGTCAATCTTTTTCACGAACGCGGCTGGCGCGTCATTGGAGTTGACCGCAAGGAACGCCCCGCGGATTTCCCCGCGAATGGGCTCTACCTGCAGGCGGACATTGCCCTGCCGGAAAACCTGGAAAAGGTCTTTCGGGAAGTGGAAAAATTCACCCCGAAATTGGACGCGTTGGTCAACAATGCCGCTTACCAGATTGCCAAACCCCTGGTGGAAACCACAGTGGAGGAATGGGACCTGGTGATGGCCTGCAACCTCCGGCCGGTATTTTTGGCCGCCAAACTGGGCTTTGCCTTGTTGAAGGCCGCGGGCGGCGCGATTGTGAACGTATCCTCGGTTCACGCCGTCGCAACATCTGCCAGCATTGCCGCTTACGCTGCCAGCAAAGGCGGGGTTCTGGCGCTCACGCGCGCGGAAGCGATTGAATTCGCGCCGGACCAAATTCGGGTGAACGCGGTTTTACCCGGCGCGGTGGATACCCCCATGCTGCGCGCGGGTTTTAATCGCGGACACCTGGCAGCGGGCTCCGAAGAAGAACAGCTGGCTGCCCTGGCGCGCAAGACCGTCAACGGGCGGGTGGCAAAGCCGGCGGAAATCGCTTCGGTCATCTACTTTTTGGCTGATAACGCCCAGTCCAGCTTTATGACCGGCCAGGCTGTGGTGGCGGACGGCGGCGCGACCGCGCGGCTGAGCACGGAGTAAGCGCGTATGCCCGAAGAAACAGGTTTCAACCTCCCTCCGCGCTTGATGGAAACCGCGCGCAGGCTGTACGACGGCGCGCGCAGGCTGCCCGAGCTACCTTCCGCGTATTTGCATCCCTGGCGGCGGGAATCCATCCGTAAGCTGAGCCTGCTGAAGGACGCGCACAAAGGGGAACGCTGCTTTTTAATCGGCAACGGACCCAGCCTGAAGCAGACCGACCTCTCCCTGCTAAAAAACGAGTTCACGTTCGGCTTTAACCGCATCTTTTTGGCCGCGGAAGAGCTGAACTTTTCGCCCTCCTGCCTGGTGTCCATCAACGACCTGGTTATCGAGCAGTCCGCGGCTGAATTCCGCGCGCTGGCAATGCCTAAGTTTTTTGCCTGGCGTTCGCGCAAATGGGTCGGGATGGATGAAAACACGCACTACCTCTACACCAGTTACACCACACCCAAATTCGCGCGTGATGTGCGCGGCAGAATATGGGAAGGCGCCACAGTGACGAACGTCGCCCTGCAGCTGGCCTATTTCATGGGCTTTACCACGGTCATTTTGGTGGGCGTGGACCACAGCTTTGCCACCAAAGGCGCGCCCAACACCACGGTACAGTCTGAAGGAGATGACCCCAACCATTTTTCAGCGGCATACTTTGGCAAAGGCTTCAGGTGGCAGCTGCCTGACCTGGAGACCTCGGAGCTGGCATACCGCATGGCGCGGAAGGCTTACGAAGCGGACGGACGTCGGGTGCTGGACGCGACCATCGGCGGGAAGCTGGAGGTTTTCCCCAAGGTTGTGTACGAAAGTCTGTTTGGGTAAATTCATCCGGCGGAATTACAAACTATCGTTGCCCCATCCGGAAACGTTCCTGTCATCCAGACCGCGGCGCAGGGTCTTGCTGTTTTGTTCGTCCTTCTAATAAACAAAGCGACTACTGATTTGTCATCGCGAGCTTGCGAAGCGACCTCCCCGCACTAACATATCACGTCATCGCGAGCCTGCAAAGCGACCTCCCGATGAGCATGCTGGGAGATTGCTTCCGTCGCTGGCGCTCATTCGCAATGACGAATAGTCTGTCATCGCGAGCACAGCGAAGCGATCTCCCCGTTAGCGAATCGGGAGATTGCTTCCGTCGCTGGCGCTCCTTGGCAATGACGGATGGTTCGGCATTGCGAAACAAATATAAATCCTGAGCGCGTTGAAGGGGGCGCTAATCATGTCTTCCGCGCGTATGGGTATAATTAACATATGCCGGAACCCGCGCTCGTATCCATCATTACCCCATCTTATAACCAGGCTGCTTTTTTGGAGCAGACCATCCGTTCCGTCCTGGAGCAGAATTACCCGAGCATTGAATACTGGGTGGTGGACGGCGGCTCCAGCGACGGCAGTGTGGAAATCATCCGCCGTTATGCCGGCCGTCTGGCTGGCTGGGTATCCGAACCGGACCGCGGACAGGCGGATGCCGTCAACAAGGGTTTCGCGCGTGCCACGGGCGAATACATCGCCTGGTTGAACTCGGACGACCTGTATTACCCCGGCGCGCTGAGCGAGGCCGTCCGCGCGCTGGAAACGACCCCCCAGGCTCCATTTGTCTTTAGCGACGTGGAATCCATTGATGAGGCCGGCCGGGCTTTCAACCGCATGCGCTACGGAGATTGGGGCCTGGCAGACCTGATGCGCTTTCAGATTATTGGCCAACCCGGGGTGTTTATGCGCCGCTCCGCCCTGTTGGAAACAGGTTTTTTGGATACCAGCTACCATTACATCCTCGACCACCATCTGTGGCTGCGCCTGGCGGCGCTCGGCCGGCCGCGCTATGTTCCCGGGGCGCTGTGGGCTGCCGCCCGCGCCCACCCCGGCGCCAAGAACACCGCCCAAGCGGCTGGCTTCGCGCCGGAAGCGCTTCGGCTGGCCCAGTGGCTGCTGGAAGACCCACGCTTTCAGCCGCTGGCAGGTCAGATGCGGAAACAAATTCTGGCGGGGGCTCACCGCTTCAGCGGCTTTTACCTGGCCGAAGCGGACCAGCCCAAAGCCGCCCTGAGACATTATGCCCGCAGTTTTGGCCTCAGCCCTGCCGCCGCGCTGCAGGATTGGAGGCGCGTTTTTTCCGCGCTGGCAAACGCGGCAGGCCTGAGCGCGCTGCAAGAAAAGGCCCGACAAGCGCGCCGACGCCGTTATCAAAAGTCTGCCGACGGAAAGCAGTCAAACCGATGAGCCCGAACACCTACCCCAAAGTCAGCATTGTGACGCCTTCGTTTAACCAGGCGGCTTTTCTGAAAGAAACCATGCGCTCCGTGCTGGAGCAGGACTACCCGAATCTGGAATACATCGTCATAGACGGCGGTTCCACGGACGGCAGCGCGGACATCATTCAAGCTTTATCTGAACGATTGGCATATTGGCAGTCGCAGCCGGACCAGGGACAGACAGATGCCATTAATCAGGGCTTCGCGCGGGCCAGCGGCGAAATTCTGGCCTGGCTGAATTCTGACGACCTGCTGCTGCCCGGAGCGGTCAGCGCCGCGGTGCGCCAGCTAAACGCGCATCCGCAGGCCGCCATGGTTTATGGAAACGCTCTGCTCATCAACGCTGAAGGGAAGAAAATTGGCGACTTCCCGGCCGCCCAGACGGATTACCGCAAACTGCGCCGGGGCTATGTGCATATCCCGCAGCAGGCAGCCTTTTTCCGGGCTGAGCTTTGGAAACAGGTTGGCCCCCTGGACCCCAGCTTTTATTTCGCGATGGACTACGATCTGTGGGTGCGGCTGGCAGCCAAAGCGCCTCTGGTGTATATTCCCGAGCTGTGGGCGGCTTTCCGCCTGCACGGCGACGCGAAGTCTATCGCGGCCGATGACCGCTGCTGGCCTGAGATGCTGCGCGTGCATTACCGCGACGGCGGGAAACCGCTCGCGCCAATTGTGGCAAAGTATTGGGTGCGCAAGCTGGTCGCGCCGCTTTTGATACGCAGGCGCAAAAAGCAGCTCAATTCCGCCAAATGAGCCCCGCCGCCAGCAGGCAGGATGAAAAACGTTCTCTGAAGGCGTTATTTTCAAACACTTCCTAAAAAACCCTTGCGTTATTTACACCTCTGGTATAAAATATTTAAAATTATTATGATATATGGGCGCCGGATATAGGGAACCGGCGCAAAAAGATCGCCAGTAACTAATGTCGCAGATTAGTGGCGATCTTTTTTTATTGTGATTCAAAAAATACTACCGAAACCCCGTCCCCGCCTTCTTTTTCCCCGCCGGATTCCCAGCGCCTGACCTGCGGGGAATGCTGCAAGACATCCCGAACCGCCTGGCGCAGCGCTCCGGTTCCTTTGCCGTGAATGATGCGCCCAAAAGGCAGGCCGGAAAGATACCCCTGCTCCAGGTAAGCGTCGAGTTTGTCCAGCGCGTCTTCCACCCGCATTCCGCGCAAATCCAGCTCTAATCCGGGTGATGCCACGCTGGGCAGCTGCGTTTTCCCGACCGCGGGTTTGGGCGCTTCGGATGGCTCGCTCAACTCGGGAGCAGCTTTGCGTTCCACCTCTTGCGGCTTCAGACGCATGCGCAGCATCCCGACCTGAACTTCAATTTCTTCAGCGTCCGCAGAAGTCACCAGGCCTTCCGTTTTGAGTTTGCGCACCATCACGCGTTCTCCGGGCTTTAGCGGCCCCTGTTCAAGCTTGGGTTTGGGCTGACGTTTTTTTCGGGCAGCTTTTTCCTGGCGAATTTCCACCTGTTCCAATTTTTCTTGCAGCGCTTCCATTTCTGCCAGCGGTTCATTCTTCTTCACCATGTTACGGCGCAGTTCATTAAGTTCCGCCCGCAGGGCTGCCAGTTCTTCTTCAGCTTTCCTCTGGGTTTTTTCCAGGATGTCCGCTTTCTGTTCCTCAAGCTGGCTGAGGCGCGCGTTCAATTTTGCCCGCTGTTCTTCCAATTCGCGCCGCAGCTTTTCGGACTCTTCGTAATTCAGGCGGGTCAGGTCGCGCTGCCGATGAATCTCATCCAATAAATCTTCCGCCCGCAAATCCAACGGATTTAATTCCGCGCGCGCGTCGTCCACAATCGCTTTGGGGAGCCCCAGCCTTTCAGCAATTGCCAGCGCGTTGGAGCGCCCCGGCAGTCCGAGAATCAGATGATAGGTAGGCTTGAGCGTGTCCAGGTCGAATTCCAGGCTGGCATTTATGACGCCTTTGGTGGCATGCGCGAAGGTTTTCAGCTCGGGGTAATGGGTGGCGACAATGTTGGTAATCCTGCGGCTCAGCAGATAGGTCAGCACCGCGCGGGCCAGCGCAGAGCCTTCCTGGGGGTCGGTGCCCGCGCCCAGTTCGTCCAGCAGCACCAGCGAGCGGTAATCCGCGCGCTTGATAATGCGCACAAGCTGGCTGATGTGCCCGGAAAAGGTGGAGAGCGACTGTTCGATGGACTGCTCATCGCCGATATCGGCAAATACATCGCGGAAAAGACTCAATCGCGAGCCGGACTGCGCGGGAATCTGCATGCCGGACTGCGCCATCAGCACCAGCAGGCCGACGGTCTTCAGCGAAACAGTTTTTCCGCCGGTGTTGGGTCCGGTGAGCACCACTGAAAATGTCTGTTCATCCAGAACAACGTCAATCGGGACCACTTTGGCAGGGTCCAGCAGCGGATGGCGCGCGCGGCGCAGGGCGATGACGCTGCCGGGGTGGAATTCGGGGGCTTTTTCCGCGAACGGCACCAATTCCGGTTCTACGGCGCGCAAGTCTTCGGCATAACGCGCTTTCATCAGCGCCAGGTCGAGCGCGGCCATGGCTTCCACGCTGAGCTTCAGGCTTTCGGCCTGCTCGGCGATGCGCAGGCTGAGCGCGTGCAAAACGCGCAGAACTTCGTCGCGCTCTTGCAGCTCCAACTCGCGTACCTTGTTATTCCATTCCACCACCGCGATAGGCTCGATAAAAAGCGTCGCGCCGGAAGCGGATTGGTCGTGGACGATGGCCTTAATGCGCCCTTTGAACTCCGCGCGCAGCGGTAGCACGTACCTGCCCCCGCGCTGGGTGATGATGGGCTCCTGCAGCATGCGGGCGCTTTCAGGGTCGTTGATGTAGCGGGAAAGCCGTTCCATCAGGCGCGCGTGGCTTACCTTAATTTCTGAACGGATGCGCCCCAGTGCTTCTGAAGCGCTGTCCATCACTTCGCCGCGGTCGGAAATCGTGCGCGAAATCAGGTCTATCAAGCCCAGTCC